>Ga0209417_1004641_pt1 | contig 16163 bp, 13 predicted proteins | sample RifGroF2_FD_184002 | JGI IMG/M metagenome (GOLD analysis project Ga0209417, IMG submission 184002) | Groundwater microbial communities from Rifle, Colorado, USA - Groundwater F2 (SPAdes) (version 2) | ecosystem: Environmental > Aquatic > Deep subsurface > Groundwater | place: Rifle, Colorado... | reverse complement strand
GTCAAGCCTTGGTGAGGTTCTTCGCGTATCGTCGAATTGAACCACATGTTCCACCGCTTGTGCGGACCCCCGTCAATTCCTTTGAGTTTTAACCTTGCGGCCGTAGTCCTCAGGTGGAGCACTTAACAAGTTATTTTACGGCACCGGTCCTATACGAACCGACACCTAGTGCTCATCGTTTACGGCTAGGACTACCAGGGTATCTAATCCTGTTTGCTCCCCTAGCTTTCGCAGCTCAGTGTCAGAACTAGCCCAGAAAGTCGCCTTCGCTACTGGTGTTCCTCCCGATATCTACAGATTTCACCCTTACACCGGGAATTCCACTTTCCTCTTCTAGTCTCAAGTCTTGCAGTTTCGAAAGCAGTTCCTCGGTTGAGCCGAGGGATTTCACTCCCGACTTACAAAACCACCTACCTGCCCTTTACACCCAATAAATCCGAGTAACGCTTGCCACCTCCGTATTACCGCGGCTGCTGGCACGGAGTTGGCCGTGGCTTCTTATACGGGTACCGTCAATCCACCAGTATTAATGGTGGGGTTTCTTCCCCGTCGAAAGAGGTTTACAATCCGAGAACCTTCATCCCTCACGCGGCGTCGCATAGTCAGGCTTTCGCCCATTGCTAAATATCCTCGACTGCAGCCTCCCGTAGGAGTCGGGGCAGTATCTCAGTCCCCGTGTGGCTGACCATCCTCTCAGACCAGCTACCCGTCAAAAGCCTTGGTGGGCCGTTACCTCACCAACTAGCTGATAGGGCGTGGGCTCATCCTAAAGCGCCCCCTGACTTGCGTCAAGGTGCTTTTTTTCTGACAGACTGAACCATCAGAATTACATCAAGTATTACCCCTACTTTCGCAAGGCTATCCTCGACTTTAAGGTAGATTACCCACGTATTACTCACCCGTTTGCCGCTATATTTAAGGCGAATTGACTTCTACCTTACGGCTTCAACCTTTTCACCAAAAATATCGCACGACTTGCATGCCTAATCCACGCCGCCAGCGTTCACTCTGAGCCAGGATCAAACTCTCCAAAAAATTAAAGCTTTTACGCTATAGCGCCTAAGGCGCTATAGCGTTTGAGTGGGCTTGGCTATATAAATCTCAAAGAACAGTATCGCAAGAGCGTTCAGCGCTGGAGCTTATTACAATACATTAAGCCCCTGCTGGCTCTGCGTAAAATCTTCTATTTCAAATTTTCTTCCGATTCATCTGAACCTGCCCTTACGGCAGTGCTCGCAAAATAAAAAAGCGCCCGACAAATCTTTCGAGCGCTTTTCAGTCCGCCCTCAGTTTGTTACTTAAGACTCAGAAGAAATTATCAATCCCTGTGGATTTTACTTCCACGTCACCTGTGTAGTTTTTTGATCCTTCACTTTGACTGGGAATCTATTTGTACTGCATTGCTGCAGGAACTAAAGTATACTACAAATTATTTATTTGTCAAGTATATTTTTGTGAAAACTTTTGTCATCTAAAAGAACACTACTGCTGTTATAAAGTACGCCCCTCATATATCGTAACGATACACTATGTAGAGACGGCGATCCACAGCCGTCTCTACATAAAAAGGCTCCTACTGGTTTTCTATGGAGGCTACGTTTAGCTCCTCTCCAACTTTGTTACCTGTTACTACTGCCTGCAAGGTGCTGTCTTCTTTATTAAGGAACTCTACTACTTTTGAGGTGCTCTCTTTATCAAGCTTTACAAGCTTGCCATCAACAAGAATAGAATAGCCGGATGCCTGGCAATCAGGGCTCAGAGCGCATTGCTTCGTATGAGTTTTTACAAATTCCGCGAGAGCTTCCGGCTTCTGCGCGCCGCTACACATATTATCAATAATATCCCCTTTTAGGGTTTCAACCTCTGCCACAGGTGTGGGCGCTTGAGCAAAAGCTAAAGCAGTAATAAAACTAAAAGCTATTCCTAATAATGCCACCTTCTTCATTATTTTATCTCCTTTTTTAGCCTCTTAACAAAACTTTTAGAAATAAGGGCAGCCCTTTAATTTCTAAAAGAGCCACCCTTCTTCACGCAAACAGCTAATTCTATGTATAAAAGGTTAGCTAAGTTTTGTCACATTAACTGCCTGTTCACCCTTAGGACCTTGAGTAACTTCAAACTCAACTTCCTGGCCTTCGTTTAAGGTTTTATAGCCATCACCCTTTATCGCGGTATGATGCACAAAAACATCTTTTCCGTTTTCTGGAGTAATAAAGCCATAGCCTTTCTGATTGCTAAACCACTTTACTTTACCTTTTGGCATTTAATTTGTTACACCTCGCTTTCTTTTTGAATTTTAGGCAGCTCTCTCTCCCTGTGATGGGAGAGATAAGAAAAAAACCGTAAGGATTTTCTGACACACTATTTTCCTTACGGTTATTACAGTACTTCAAAAAAACTTCCTTTCCTTATTCACTACACTCACAGGTGTAGCTTGCTGCCTAACAAAATTACTTTACCATAAAATTTTTTTCTGTCAAGAAAATCTTTTCAACTTCCTACTTTAGCCGGTCCAATAAAGCATTAATCCTTCCCACCAGCATTGCCAGGTAATCTTTTTTCCTAAAGTAGATGTACCCCTTTTTCTTCCCCGCGATTCTTTCATCCAGCTCCCTGCATAAACGGTCAAGCGGCCCCACCAACCGGTGAGAAACCTCCCACGCCCACATCCAGATAAATACCACCGAAACCAAAAAACCGACAATGGCTATTCCCGCTGTTCTCTTGGCCGCGGGGATAAGCGCGTATCCTATAGCTTCAGGGATTCCTATTTCGCTTGCCACAATGCTAAAAGTCAAATAATAAAGGCAGACTACCGCGATAATCATTGGCACCACTGTAGAGAGAAATACCAAGGTTAAGATTTTTCTCTGAAAGCGGTTAGCGATACTAAACCATGCGCGATGCTCTTTTCTTCTTCTCATTGTGCGCTCCTTGTTTAAAGTGTACGCCTTAGGCCGTTACAATCATCTTTTAAACAATTGCTCGACATAGTGCCACCAGCCCGTAGGCTCAGGGCGTATCGTATCCGCCTCTTTGATCTCCGGAATAACTAATAACGGCCTTTCATAGCCTATTTTGATATCCGCGTAGCATGCCTCCGCGGCACTTTGGGTATTATCCGCGTCCGTCATAAACGCTACTGCCCCCACATTGCTTGAGGGATACCTGCCGAAAGCCATCTTATAATCTTCGTAGATATTCCTTTCCTCGTTAACCCACTGCCCGATGTTTTTATCCCCGGACTCCAAAACGATGAGCTTAATATTCCTGTAAAACGGGCTGGTAATTACCGTATCTTTTGGCAGCGATTCCGACCAGATATATTCGATACAGCGGGTATTCGTAAAAATAAACGCGGGGAAAATAACATACATCCTGACTGCGTAATCGTCACGCTCTATCCATGACTTCTTATTTGCGGCGGCAAGCGGAGTCTTAGAAGGAAACCGGATAACTTTCCAGCTCCAGTTTACATACGGATAGAGCTTAGGGCTATAGCTGATGGTATAAAATAAACCCGATGAAGCCTTATCGCTTTTTGCCAAGACATAGTTTCTTGGGCTGTCAGTCTTAACCTCATACAGCACCCTGTTATGGAAAACCTTCTCCTTCCATTCCTTGAGAGCGTCCTGGCTATCAAAAGAAAAATGCTTAAGCCCCCCGATGCTATGCGACACCTGCCATAGCATAAGAAGGCTTATACAGGCCAAGCTAAAAATAAAATATATCTTCTTCACATCGAGAGAAAACTCATGGTATTACTACACATGCTCACTCACTCAAAACACTCTTAACCGAAGAGAGCATACGCGTGCCCTCTTCTTCGCCTTCTTTAATCAGCTTTTCTACCCTGAAAAAATCAAACCAATCAACGCCTTCAGCAACAGGAGATATCAGCACATCCGCTTTCTGACAGTCGGATTCCGCGATACGGTATTCCATAGACTGCATGCTGTTAACAATCATATCAAGGATATTGGGAAAGAACATTTTATTAACTCTTACCCCGATACGATGGCGAACTTTATCCCAGAGATTGCCTGCCTGAGCTATCTTCTTCTCTTCTTCAAAGGCCTTGCGCTTAAACTCATAATTACGCACCATATCCGCGGGGCTTGGCAAAACATTGACCGCGATAATCTTTTTTATCCCCATTTTTACCAAGGTTCCCACAGGGACCGGCTCAACAATGCCTCCGTCTATAATCAAATCATCGTTTAACTGCGTAGGGGCAAAGACTCCAGGGATGGCGATACTTGCCATAACCGCGTCAACAAGCCTTCCCTCGCTAAAAACCACCTCCTGCCTCTTGGTAATACTGCAGGCTACAACCCGTAGCGGGAATTTCAGGTCCTTAAAAGTCATATCTCCGATGTGGTGTTCAAGAAATTTACGTATTTTATTGCCCTTGGCAATAGACATTTTATGGATATAAAAATCCATCAACAGGCTATAGGTCCTCCTGCGGTTATTATTAAATTCCATAAAAATCTTTTCTATTTTGGCACTGCTAAGCCCTGCGGCCCATAGGGCAGCGATCAAAGCGCCCATGCTTGAGCCTGCAATCATATCAATAGGGATATCCTCCCTCTCTAAAACTTTTAGCACCCCGATATGCGCCAGGCCAAAGGCAGCCCCTCCTCCAAGGGCTAAGCCTGTACGCGTATTTCCTAAATCGCGGGCTATTCTGCGCACAGAACGCGAATATTCCAGTTCAGGATATTCCCAGACTAAGCTGCGCGATGCCATATCCCCGCGGTACCTCTTTTCTATATAAGGAAGCGTCGCATAGATAGCGCACTTCAACAGGCTGAAGACCTCATCATTGCCGAGTTTATTTTTTTCTTCCTGACTGTTTAAAATGAGTTTTATTTTCTCCTGAGGGTAATTGATTTTATCAAACAAGCCCGACAAGAGCATTTTCGCGCTTTTTAAGTCTGACGTATGATAATTTGCCACCAAATGAATACTATCTGATTGGTTAAAAACATTAAAAATCACCTCATCCAGAAGAGGAGGGATATCCACGATGATGTAGTGGTAACTCCCGGTAAAATAAGTCAGGAAAACATTAAGCCTTGCCGCGAACGAGGTATTGGCGCTGTCAAAAAGCACATTAACAATATTCATTCCTGACTGCTTATCACTCAAGATGGCATGCTTTATATAATCTTCCTGAATTACCGAAGAATCAAACTTTAACATCTGAAAACTTCCCACAGGGTTAGCCTCTGCGCGGGCAAATGAACCAAAATCCTGGTATGCCTCGTTTGAATCTTTTACTATGTTGATAAGAATAACGCTTCTGCCTGTCTCTTTTTTGAGGCTCAGCGCCAGATTGATAGCGTAGAGGGTCCTTCCTATATTCTGGGCCGCGCTAAAAACAGAAATGATATTGCTTTCGAATATCTTTTTCTCAATATGCTGCTCTTTCCTGGTGAGCCGCCGCGAGAGGGTTTGGCTTAAATCAATGGCTAATTTCGGGATTTTATGGAGGATGGCTTCAAAATCATCTTTGGCTATCTCTATAATCTTTGAGTCATTTGCCGCCTCAGCGTTCACCGAATGGTTATCGCCGGTCAATAAAGAAATCATCCCGAAATATTTTCCGCAGTTAAGATACTCCAGGGTTTCTCTATTCGCGTCGCTTGCGGCAGAATCCGCCGTGCCGGCTACGCCTTGATGAAGGAATCCGCTTCGCGAGGCCTGTGGCTGAGTATAAATCCGTATCCTTCCGCTAATGACACAGTAAAACGCGCTCGGCAAATCACCCTGACGATAAATACTATCTCCCTTATTATACTCCACCACTTTACTTTTCTGCATGATGAGGGTTTTCTCAAAATCGGTGAGTTTAGCAAAAAGCGGAGCATAATTAAGGATAAAATACTTATCCGGGTCTTTTTTAAAAATATCTAAAGGGAATCCCATTGTCATACCTTAACAATATACATAATACGTTATAGATCTGTTGCGTGTACCGTTTACCGTGTACCATAACGGTAAACGGTTAGCGGTAAACGGTAAACGAAAAACTATACTTTCGATAATCATTTGATTACTTATCTGGGGTTTTGATAATCTCATTCTCCAGCCATTCATAGCCGCCGCTTAAAATTTTCTTGGCGATACTATTACCTTGCGCATCTTGATTGGCATACACATCATTAAAATTCCTTTGTATACGAGCCTTTGCCTGCTGGCAGAAAAGATCCGCTAACGCAACCGGAGAGCCTTCCTTGAGCGCCTCTTTTTCATTACCCATAGATGCGGCATAAGAACATACTGCCGACATTACAAAGAGGTCAGTGCCGATATCCACAAAGCGGCTTAAGCTATTCTGCTTTGCTTCAAAATGCTGCTGAAAAATAACCATATTGAAAAAAAGGTTCCTCGCCAGCCGCTTAGAACCAGCCTTAACAAAATGGAGGTGTTTCTTAAGCAAAGCAGGCAATCCCGCAGCTTCTTTTTCCGCGCACGTTGGAAGCCATAATTTTATATACCAGAAAAAGTAATAAATGCCAACAGAAATCGCCATGCCCATCCGGCGCAGCAGGGGAATCCGTGGATTCAAAATAGGCATCATTCTTTTAAGATGCAGATCTAATGCCTCCCGGGCAACAAAAAGGCGCATAATCTGGCTGGTGCCCTCTATAATCAAATTTATGCGCGCGTCACGGAACATCCGTTCAACAGGATAGCCGGGTTCGCCTCTGCCTTTGAGCGACGGGCCTGTTTCGTAACCCCTTCCGCCCCTGATTTGAAGAGTATCATCAATCAGTTTCCAGCTTGTTTCCGCGCAAAACATCTTTGCCATTGCCGCCTCAAGGCGTATATCCAGTTTTTTCTGGTCCGCCATATGCGAACTTAACCAGGTTACCGCGTCCATGGCAAAGGTATTCGCGGCCATTGCCGCCAATTTGGTCGCGACAGCCTCATGTTCGCCAATAGGAAGCCCCCATTGCTTTCTTTCCTTAGACCAGGCACGCGCGACCGAAAGGCACCACTTGCTCATCCCGGTAACCGCGGCCGGCACGGTAAGCCTCCCGGTATTAAGCGTAATAAAGGCTATTTTTAAACCCTGTCCTTCTCCCGAAAGTATATTTTCTTTCGGCACCTTCACATTATTGAATCTTAAAAGCCCTAATTTGACGCCATGCAACCCCATAAAACTACAGCGGTAGGATACTTCAAAGCCGGGGGTATTGGTCTCTACGATAAACGCGGTAATCTGTTTTTTCTCTTTGCCTTTCTCTCTGCCGGAGACGGATCCGCCTTCGGTGGATATTTTAGGAGGCGTATGCGCCATAACAATAAGGACATTCGCCATATTCCCGTTTGTAATCCATAATTTCTCACCATTAATGAGATAATGCTTGCCATCCTCTGTCGGAGTAGCGGTAGTTTTCATATTCCGGGGGTCAGACCCCGCGCCGGCTTCAGTAAGGGCAAAGCCCGAAATCGCGCCTTTCCTGAAACGGGGCAGGTATTTTTTCTTCTGCTCATCTGTGCCAAAAAGGCTTAAAGGCGTCGGGACGCCGATACTCTGATGAGCGGACAAGAGCACCGCGGTTGAACCGCAGTAGCTTGCGATTAAATGGATTGCGCGGTTATAATTTACCTGGCTTAAGCCAAGCCCATCATACTCAGGTTTTATTTTCATGGCAAACGCGCCTAAATCTGCCAGGCCTTTAATCACTTCATAGGGAATTTCACAGGTTTTATCAACATCATCCGGATTAAGATGAGCCTCAAGAAAAACCTTGAGTTTCTCCTGATAGTCTGAACCGATTTTCTTATCCGCTTCTGTTTGTTGAGGGAATGGATGTATCAAATTCCAAGACAGCCTTCCGTGAAATATATCGCGCGCAAAACTGGGATAATTCCATTCGCTTTCTCTCGACGCCTCAGCCAGTTCAAGAGATTCTCTCTTTTCCTTGCCCATATTCTTATGATACATATCCATATCGTTTGCCTCCCTATCTCGTATAATATATGTTAAATAGCATACGTTAAATACGGAGATTGGGTAATCAGGGAATCTGGATTTGGGAATTAGGATATCAAAGTATTGGGAACAAAATATTTGCTTTTCCTAATCTCCCGATTTCCCGATCCACAAACCCCAATCCCCTGATCACCCGATATCCGCTTTTAACATGTTACTATCCCGTTAGTTAACGCCTTAGGTAGCGCTTCTGGCAATAACAAAGTAAAGGTTTTACAACACTCTCAAATTCATACTAACTTATCCCGCTGTTTCCTGTACCTTCTGGGCTAAAATCTCATTGGTCAAAGGCTTGATCAGGATTTCCTTTGCTCCTAAGGCAGAACCCTTTTCTTCAATTTCCTTATCCGTAAGCCCGGTCACCAGATAGACGATGGTGTTAGGGATAATCTTCTTTGCCTGCGCTAATATCTCAAGCCCCGCGGTATCCGTTTCAAGGCGGACATCGCAAAAAATCACATCCGGAGATTCTGTTTTGATACGTTCCATGGCTTCCGGCGTATTCGCCGCCGTAGACACACTATGCTTTCTTCGCTCAAGATATTTCTTCTGGAATTCAATCACATCCGGCTCATCGTCTATAAGTAATATCTTCGCCATATCAAGCCTCTTCTTTCTTTTGGGTAATAGGCAGGGTAATGATAAAGCTGGTGCCCTGGCCGTATTCGGAGTCTATTTTTATCTTGCCTTTATGCGCGGTAATTATCTTTTCAATCACGAATAACCCCAAACCCGTGCCTTTTGCCGCGGTCGCTTTGGTAGTGAAAAACGGCACGAACATCTTCTTCTTGGCCTCATCATTCATCCCTATCCCGTTATCCGCTATCTGGATAATAATAGTGCCGTTATCCTGACGCATCGTGACCTTTATCCTGCCCTTATACGCGCCTTCCGCGCCTTCGAATGCCACATGCTTCTCCTGTATCGCCTGCTCCCTGCGTTTGATCGCGTCTATGGCATTATCTATCAGGTTAAAAAAGACATCCTGTATCAGCACAAAGTCACCATGAAAGAGCGGTAAATCATCAGCAATTACCTTTTCTATGGTATCCTGAGGGAAAGAAGTCTTGATTCTGGTCATCTCAATTGCCCGCTCTAAGGTCTCGGTAAGCTTAAATTCCTTGGCCTGTTTCTGTAATCTGTCCGGCTGGGAAAAATTCAGGAAGTCATTGACTATCTTACCCCCATGCTTGGCGTTCTCCGCGATCCGCTCTAAGGCATAACGCGCCTCTTTCAAATAATCCTTTATCTCCTGTGAACAAGAGTCAATATTCAGGAATTGTAAGCTATCCAGGGTATCTGAGGTTGCCATAAGAATGGCATGAAAACGGTTATTGATTTGATGTGACATCCCGCCTGCCATTGCCCCCATTGAGCTCATCCGTTCCGCGGCAAAGAGCTGGGCCTGGGTCTTCTGGCTCTCTTGGATAAACTCCGTATTCTCAATTGCCATAGCCGCCTGGTTTGCCAGGACCTCAAAGGCGATGGCATCATCCGGTGTATATACCCCTGAGGAAACCTTGGGCCCTAAGATCAAGAACCCTAAGAGCCTTTCCCTGACAAACGAGGGGATAATGATGCCGCTTCTAAAGCTGAATTTCTTTTTCATCTCATCGCTGAGTTCTTCCGAAAATACCGGCTTTCGTTTCTTCTTGATATAGGCGCACAATTCACAGCTACAGGTTATATCCATCTCTTTGGGAAAATCGGGGAAAAAACCTTTGGTGGTATAGGGGAATTTTAGAAGTAGTTTATTCTGATTCATATCGGCTATATAGATACAGGCAAACTCTACTTTTATCGCCTTAGCCACCCTATATACGATGAGCTTAAGCAGTCTGTCCATATCTTTGATCAATATCATCGTTGCCGAAAGCTGACGTAAGATATTCTGGTAGCGGCGCTGGTCCTTAAGCAATAGCTCATCGCTTCTTCGTTTGAGGTACTGATACACAAACGGCCCCGCGCTTGCCAATAATGCCGCTATCCCCGTAGACACAAACCAGCTTTTGGTTGCATAACCCACCCCGAAAGGTATGCCTAAAACTATACTATAAACTAACACAAAGAGCCCAGTTCGTGTCAATACAAGGTTAATGTCTATAAGGCGATATCTAAAAATAGCGTATGATACACAAATTAACCATGTGAGCGTAAGAGGCGGGCCAAGCCATAAAAATTCAAATCTATTAAACCATGGCATAACAACATTAGTAGCTCCTGCCAAAATAACGCCAGTTGACGTGCCTAACAGTATATACTTAAGGCGAAGTTTTATTATTCCTGCTTGCTCCCTATACATCCTAATAAATCGCCAAAATGCCCATCCAAAAATAGCGATAAAATGCAAATCCCAAATGAGGTGCCCTTGTCCGTAAATAAACCCCTTTACCCCATTTACACTCTCAACCCCTTTGACAATTATTGGAGTAAAGAAAAATAAAACAGCAAGAATTACATTGGGCATAAAGATAAAAAATTGCTGAATTCGGGATATTTTAAATCTTCCATCAGGAAAGACAAAAGAAAAAAGAAGAAAAGCCGAAGGTATTAAACTGCCGGCGACATACACAATATCCGTCCAAAAGAGCTGCTCCTTTGGCTCTAAACTTTTATAAAACATGGCTAAACCAAAAGACCAGATAGCCATGTTTATAATAAAAATACTAAAAACTTTACTGAGCGCCTTATCCTCTCCCTTAAAATAAACTAACAACCATAAGACAACATATACTACAGTCATTATATAAAGGTTAATTACCCTAAAATCCATGAGTTCCTCTCATTAGCCTAAAGTGGAATTTCTTTAGCTGACCAAATCGATTTTTTATCAGTTAAAATCAGTTTCAATTCCTCAATTGTGCCGTATAAAATATTTCCGAAGGTAATCCTTGTCACAACGGCAACTAATTGAAGTTTTTTCTTAAGCACAACCGTCTCTACCCAAAATGGCGTCCCTTTAGCTGAGGGCTTCCATACAATACTACTATTACTTCCTTTTAAAATTGGCCTTACCTTATTTGCCTCAATAACCTGAGGAGTTTTTAGCGGGAACAAAAAACCAAGATGCACAGAAGCTGATGACGCCATTAACCAGCCGCACATTGCCAAGAAAATAGTATCGTTGTAATGGCCTGAGGTGTCTTTAGTTGTTATCACTCCCATCCCTAAGCTTTTACTTTGAAGCCAAGAATCCTTTATGGTATCAAAAATTGCCATTTTGTCTATTCTCAGAAAAGGCGGAGTAAAATCTATTGTCTGCATCATTTGCTGCTGATTCACTTTCAAATAAATTTGCCTTTTTTCATACTCATTAGCTAAATGTTCAGGCAATTTAATACTGAAGAAATCTTCAAGCTGCTGTATATTCGCATACCTTTCAACTAAGTTCCTATCCATTCTTGTTCCTTTCCCTAACCGTTTTTAATCCAAACAACCTACGCGGTTGAACAATAAAAACTTTAACTGCCAACTACTTTCTCTTGCGCCGTAGGCGCATCTCCGCCGCAGGCGGATCTGCCTACGGCATGACTCCTGCGGCGGAAAAGTTGAAGCCCTATTTCTTTACCGCTAATAATGCCCGATGAGTCAATATATTAGCCCACGTAAACATCATCTCTGCCCAAATCAAATCAAAATGCTTCTCGCCCTTGAGTTCGTAAAATGATTTTCGAAATGCGTCAAAAGTCCTGTTAAAACGAGATGTTTTCGGAAACTGCTCGAGCTGATTGATGTATGCTTCGGTTTCTGCTAAAAATTGATTAATACGATTCACCCTTCCTTCACACGCCCATCTCCCGATTCGCCCCAAGTTAACCGCGATATTCAACGTCAATTCCTGCGCATCCATAATTTTACCTCAATAAGCCGCGGATCACTGCTTCTATCTGACCGCGGATATTCTTATCTAACACCTCACGGCTGGGATTTCCTTGAGCTGGCCTTAAATTAATCATAGAGTCAAAATCAATCTCGCCTGTTTCAAAGTCTATACCCGCGCCCCATACATCAGACTGCTGGCTTCCATCTTCAAGCAACAATCTCTCCCCATCAACATGGAGCTTTCCGCCAGCGGATAGAATCTTACGCGTAACATCAACCACAACCTTGACATACCCGTCTAGATCCTCGGCTACCTTTTTGAGATTTTCTTCATTAGCTTTCTCTCGTAGTATTAACAACATAGTATATCTTTCTCGTAATAATGCATCGATTAGGGGAAACTAGTGCCGTTTCTTAACTAAACCTAGCAAATAAGCACTGGGTTTAAAACGCTCCGGGCTGAATTTATTGCTGAATTTCTCCAAATCAACAATAACCTTATCCCATCCTACAGAATCGGCGTAACGGATAAGCCCGCCCCTAAAAGGGGGAAAACCTATACCCATAATCATCCCGATATCTACATCTAAGAGCTCATTGCAGACCTTCTCCTCTAAGCACATCGCTGCCTCGTTAACCATACGATAGAGCATACGTTTTAGTATATCCTCGTCAGACAACGATGTATTTTGCCTTTGTAGAGTCAGCGTGTATACTTCATTATTCGGCTCTTTTTCATTTGCTTTATGAAGGTAAAACCCCTTTCTCGTTTTCTTCCCAAACCATTTTTGCTCATAGACCTTCTTCAAAATCCCCGCCACCTTCATCCGCTCTCCAAAATGAGCTTCCAAAAACGAGGCAACCTTATAGCCCACGTCCATACCAATCTCATCCATTAAGGTAAACGGCCCCATGGGCATCCCGAACTCAAGCATTATGCGGTCTACACGCTCAAAGCTTACTCCCTCATCCACAATAAACCCCGCCTCGTTAAGATAGGGGAGTAAAATCCTGTTTACCAAAAATCCGCAGGAGTCCTTGACTACAATCGGCGTTTTGCCCAATCTTTTAGAAAGCCCCATAATTGTGGCAACAGCCTCATCGCTGGTATAGGGTGTGCGAATCACCTCAACCAAAGGCATGCGGTGCACAGGGTTAAAAAAATGCATACCCACAACACGCTCTTTATTTTTTACTCCTTCTGCCATCTCGGTAACAGACAGGCAGGAAGTATTTGAGGCAAGCACCGCCTGCGGCTTTACTACCTCACCTAATTCCGCGAAAACTTTCTTTTTTACCTGCATATCCTCAAGCACTGCCTCAATAACCACATCCGCCGTAGAAAAACCGCTGTAATCAGTCGTGGTTGAAATCAACCCCATCCCCGCGTCTGCCTGATTTTTCTTCAGCTTTCTCTTTTTCACCGCATAGTCATAGGTTTCTCTTGCCTGCTTTAAACCCCGCCCCAATGCCTGAAAATTCAAATCCTTCATCCGCACGATTACGCCATAGGCGCTAAAAGCCTGAGCAATACCGCCACCCATTACCCCTGCCCCCAAAACCGCGCATTTCGCAATTTTATGAGGCTCGGCTTCAACCCATTTTGCTTTTTTGTATTTCTCAACCAGATAAAAAACCGAGATTAAATTTTTAGAAATACTGCCTATAGCCAATTCGCCAAAAGCCTCTGCCTCGCACGCTAATGCCTTGTCTAATGAAGCGGTATAATTAGCGGACATCACCTCCAGGGCTTTTAAGGGCGCTGGATAACGGCCTTTAGTGGTTTTTAAAATAAATTTCTTGGCTTGGCTTTGCAAGATAGCGCGGCCGAGAAAGCTTTGTTCCAAGAATTTATTTACTATACCCTTTGCTTTCGATTTGTAACGCGTTCTCTTCCTGGGGTTTTTCTTTAGAAACTCTATCCCTTCCTCAAGCAATCTATTCTGATTCCGTAAGCCATCAACGAGCCCAATTTTCAGCGCTTCATTGACTGAAACAGCCTCGCCTGAAGTAATTAACTGAACCCCTTTAAGTAACCCCACAAGCCTCGGCAGGCGTTTAGTCCCCCCGAATCCGGGGATGATTCCTAATTTTACTTCCGGAAGCCCAAGCTTTATTTTATCTCCAAAACAGCTCAAGCGGTAATCGCAGGCTAATGCCAATTCCAACCCGCCGCCCAAACATGCGCCATTAATTAAAGCAATAGATGGGATAGAGAGTTTTTCCAGAGTATTGAGTATCTTCTGCCCTTCCTTAGCCTTAACCTCAGCCTCAGCCTTTAAGGTTATATTCTCAATCTCTTTTATATCCGCGCCGGCTATAAAGATGTCCGGTTTCTCGCTTACGATACAAAGCCCCTTCAAATCCCCGCGGCCTTCTAATTGCGCGATTACCTCCTCCAAATCCTTCATTACCTGCGCTGACAGCACATTCACCTTAGAATCCGGCTGGTCGAATTCAATGATGGCAAACTCTTTGTCTATTCTGAGTTTTAGAATACTACTCATATTTTCCCTCACGGCTATACATATTCAATGGCTGGCATTATAATTGCGTCCAGGCTAAATCGTAATGGACATTGCGGCCCTTGCCGGGCAATTGACGCAAAATTTTCTTCTCAAGCATATCATTAATTTCACGAAAAGCCGTGGCCCTGCTGACCTTCGCGATACTTACATATTTACGGGTCGTCAAACCACCGGCGAAATTCCCTGGGCCGGCCTCTAAAATACGATTCACAACCTTTTTCTGGCGCTCGCTCAGCCCGCTTTGGGCATACCGGTTCCAAAAATTAACGCGCGCAAAAACACCGCCGATTATATCCTGAGAATGCTCAATTGCCGCCGTAACCGTTTTAATAAACCAAAGAAACCATTCTGTGGGCTCCACTCTGCACCTTTGAACATCCTCCAAAATCTTGTAATACTGGTTTCTTGCGCGCATAATCTGCGAAGAAACGCTGTAAAACCTAACCCTCAATTTTTCATCCTGGGCCAAGGCCATATCCGTAAGCGCCCGCCCCACGCGGCCGTTGCCGTCTTCATAAGGATGAATAGTCACAAAACGCAAATGAGCCACCCCCGCGCGCACAATACCGTCCATAACTCCCAATGATGACTGCCACCATTTTAAAAAAAGGTTCATTTCTCTCTCAAGATGCTCTCTGGGCACGGCCTCAAAATGCACTCTTTCTTTACCGATTGGGCCGGAGACAATCCGCATCGGCTCGTCACCGCGAAATCTTCCGGTTTTAATTTTTCTTAAACCCGAGTAACCCGTAGGAAACAAAGCCGCCTGCCAGCCATTGAGCCGTTCAATAGTTAAAGGCTCGTCGTAAAACCGCACCGCATCCATCAAAACTTCCACAAGGCCATCAATATTTCTGTCTTGCCCGCCAACACCCCTTGGCAAGCCAAGCCTTAAAGCCACAGATGAACGAACCGCGTCACGGTTGAGCTTTTGCCCCTCAATCTCAGCGGTCCGAACTGTCTCCTCAACCAAAACAGCGGCTTGGGCCTCGGTTTCAAGCTTAAGATCAAGAGAAGCTACTTGAGCCAAGAGTTTCCCCTGCAGTAAGCGCAGCCGGCCCAAAGGCGCAAGTAAAGCTGCTTCGTCATACTTAAAATCAAACCAATCTTTTTTCTCCCAAATATACTTCATTTCCACCGCAATCGTATGAAGCGATTACAATAGTTAATCGCTTCAATATCTGATACAATTATAACACAAAACATCCTTCAGTGCAAACCATCCGCAATCCCCGCCTCTCCCTGTCCGCTCTACCAACTAAGTTCTAAGGTTGAGGTCCAACCCCTTTTTATTCACTTTGCTAAATTTTAACTATTTTCAAAAAAGGGGTTTACAACTTTTTAACGTGTATTTGGTGGAGTCAAGAGACTTAGGGATCAGGTCTTGAAACTTGAAATTAATCTCTCAGTTACGATCATACCGCGACTAGCTATATAGCTATATAATAAAAATACCCTTCACCATACAATCTATAAGGACGGGCCATAACTGTATTTTATTCTGAACTACAGAATTGTTAAGATAAATTCAACATTCAAGGCCTGACCTTTTTTCCAACTTTTTCCATGTTCTGGCAAAAGTCGTCTTCCCCGATCCATTAGGCCCCGCAATTACGTAAATATTCTTATTTTTCATAGCTGCAAAAAAAGCTTTAACTACTCGCTACTTTCCAAAGTTGAGGTCTGATAGTATGTGAGATAACAAAAAAATAGGTGGCTCCTCAAGAAAGCGGTTATAATAGGTTTGTGCGTTAACCCAAACCAATAACCCTTTAAAAAAGGAGGCAGCCACCATGTATTAT
>Ga0209417_1004636_pt1 | contig 16177 bp, 16 predicted proteins | sample RifGroF2_FD_184002 | JGI IMG/M metagenome (GOLD analysis project Ga0209417, IMG submission 184002) | Groundwater microbial communities from Rifle, Colorado, USA - Groundwater F2 (SPAdes) (version 2) | ecosystem: Environmental > Aquatic > Deep subsurface > Groundwater | place: Rifle, Colorado... | reverse complement strand
GGGCGCCGCCTGCATACTCATCAACAGAAATATCCGAGAGGGTGAGCATTTTGAGCGCAGACAAAAGTGTTTTACCGGCTCCACCAAAGTGCGCAGCCCCAAGAGGTATGGGACGTGTAATATTCCAGATTTTTGGTAGATCGGATGCGATCATATTTTTTAGGCATTCATCGCAAAATTGCTTCGCTTCAAATGATGTGCAGAGTTCTTTAAGATTGCTTGGGCGCCTAAATGAACTATTTTGGTACAAAAATCCAGCGGCGCAAAGATCATCAAAGATCATTTGGCGAATTTTTGGATTTTTGACCTCGTCTTTGAGATCTTCCCGCGCGGCTTTGTATTTATTGACAAAGCTTTCGCGTACTTTTTTGTGATTTACGGTTTTGCCGTACAAAAAGGCAAGCTTTTGTTGTGAATCAGCAAAACGAGCATAAAGTTTCTCGGCAAGCGCAGAAGCAGTTTTTTCCAATTGCGATGTTGAAGTTGCCGTTGTATCGGTCAATTTGGCGTTTAAGTGTTTGTAAATCTCTTCAAGAAGATGTTTGCCGGTATTTGATTTGGTAATGATCCCAAGGTTCTCTGCTTTACCACAATGAACGCATAGGTTTTCTGACCAATTAAGGAGTTCATGAAGATTTTCTGTGTTGGTGCTAATAGAGTTATTGAACGTAAAATTGAATGGGGCCGCAGCTGGATTTTCATCGGTCGAAGAGGTTGCTTTGTAGAAAAGACGTCGGTTTCCTTTAAAATCGCAGATGGTGCATTTTTTAATGATATCGGTGCGATTTGTAGCGTTATTAAAGCTATTTAGAGCCTTTTCTTGAGGCCCCTCTGTAGCGGTAAGGCCGCCAAAGGCTGCAAGGCATACAAGGGCGAAATGCTTAAAATGGTTTTTCATAAAGGTTCTCCGTTTTTTATTTTTTATCTCGAGCAGTCCTGTTTGGGATCAGTTGCTGCATCATTGAGTATTTTTACTTTGTTTTAATTGTACAATTAGAAAAAAAATAGTCAACTTTTTTTTCCGAACGTAGGTTTTACCTTGTTGGAAAAAATCAGTATTCTGTCCTAAAAGCAGGGGGAGTGGTTAATTATTTTTAGGATAATCTCGATCTTAGTATCTTTTGGGAGCGTTGGCGTGCGTATTCGTTTTGTTATAGGTTTGTTTGCGTTGTTAGCAGTTGGTCTGATCGGGTATCGGGCAAGTCGGTATATGCTCGAAACCGCGGCCCCGCAGCTTGAGCTTCGTGGGGTTGTTGCGGGTGGCGCCTATGCTGGTATGGTGCAAGGAATGATTGTCGGGGCGCATCCATATAAGGTTGCACGTTTGAGCGTGTGGCTTGATGGTGCTCCACTTGTAGACGGTTACAAAGTAAATCGTTCTGTCTTCGAGTATCCCATTGAGATTCCGTCACGAGAGACTTTGGTTGATGGTGAGCACTTGCTTAAGGTTGTAGCCGTGAGTGGCGCATATGGGCACAAGTCTCAGGAATTAGAAATTCCGTTTTTTGTCGATAATGTCCCGTTAGAGGCAGCTTTTACGGTAAGTGAGCCGGTTTATAAAGTATTTCAGGGCAAAACGCTGCATGTTCAATTGCAGAGCAACAAACCCCTCAAGGAAATTTCTGTTGAAGCGTTAGGTGGTGTATATCAGGCGGTGCAAGAAGGTAGTGGAAACTACGTTTACGAAGCGTTTATTCCTGTTAAGAGCGATGAACATCCAAGTGAGTATCCATTTGTCGTTACCGTCGTTGATCGCGTAGGTGGGCGTTTACAGCTCACAGGTAAGCTACAAGTTGTGCTATTCCCATTCAAGCAACAGACCATATCGCTTAATGCAGAAAAGCTGAAAGAAGAAGCCGCTGCAGGGCGCAGTGAGCGAGAGTTTGAAGATGAGATGGTGCGCATCGCTAAGCAATCTTCGCTCAAAAAGCTTTGGAAGGGAATGTTCTATGTTCCTTGTGATATGAAATCAATTACCACGGCCTTTGGCACCGTGCGCACGACTCAATACAAAGGGCGCTATCGTCACGACGCGATCGACTTGATTTCTGCACCTAAATCAGTGGTCTGGGCGTCACAGGACGGTGTCGTGGCTCTCAAAGATCGTTTTGTTCATGGGGGCAACGCAGTAGTCATCGATCATGGTTGCGGTGTAGTGAGTATCTATTTCCACTTAGATTCATTTGCGGATATTGCTGTTGGGCAGAGCATTAAGAAAGGCAATCCTGTCGGAACGCTTGGTAAAACAGGGTATGCAACAGGATACCATTTGCACTGGGAAATGCGTGTAAACAATATTCCCGTTGATCCGCTTGAATGGACGCAAGTCTCATTTTAATATTGCGGCCTGAAAAAACTCTCAGACCGCAGGTTACATATTTGTAGGCTCAGTAAGTTTTCTAAATGCTAATAGCTGCTGATGAAGGTGTTTGTTTTTTTTGACGAATGAGCAAAGAAATGCATTGAACGCTTTTACTGCGGCGGACGCTGTGTCCGAAGTTTGAAAAAGGGATTTTGTTTTTCGTTGTTGGCGTCGTTGGTATTGATCAATCAGTAGTCGGCGTGTTTGTTCCAATTCTGGGCCAGTAAACGTTTTTGAGGCGAGTTCTGTTATGACATCGGTATCGGTATTAAACGCCTGTAGAGCGGTTGTTTTTTGTAGAAGTGACTTGAGCTGTATTGCGTTAGGTAGTGTTATGGTGACCAGAGCTAGGTGCTTAGGGTGTTTTTTTAATAATCCGAAACCATGCAGTGGTAATACCAAGCAGAATGATCCCCAAAGAATTATAGGCAAGAATGTTTTCATCATGCGCCTCTTAGTATATATGAGCTTCCTATTGCCAGTAGTCTATCTCGGGCAACAAATTTTTTTCAATGTTTAATTAGGCGGTGATTGCCGCTTGGGAATGCTTTTGGCTACAAAAATCCTTCGAAGCTCGGTATTTACCTTTTCTCTGAAATGTGTAACACTAAGATCCTAGTTGAGTTTCCTGCTCTTGCTAAAATGTTACTCCTATATTGGGAGTATGCCGTAACAGGTTATCTGAAGATCTTCTCTAAAATGTCGATTGTAAGCGTTTGAATAAGAGTAGTAGCACAGGTTACATCGTGTAGTTTGTGGGGATAAATACTCTTTAACAACCTAATTGACAGAGGTAATATAATGACAAAAGGTACCGTAAAATGGTTCAATGTAACCAAAGGATATGGTTTTATCGCTCCTGATGATGGATCAAAGGATGTCTTTGTTCACATCAGCGCTTTAGAAAAAGCTGGTTTGCGTCAGTTAAATGATGGTCAGCGCGTATCTTATGAGTTGTTTGCAAGTCAAGGTAAAGAATCCGCTACGCGGCTTCAACTTCTTGACGAGTAAAATTTACTCAGTAAAAGTTTTCCGAATTTTACAACGGTATGTTGTAGATAGAGGATAAAGACTTATATAGGGCCCTAAGTAATTTACTTGGGCCCTATATTTTTGTATTTAATCCGTACCTTGCTAAAGAAGCAGTTCTATTGTTGTTTCAAAAAGATGATGATTGTGATCGAGGTCATGGAGCAGAATGACTGCTGAGTTGCTTTGATTGTGATACAGGTTTTTTTCAGATTAGCAGCGTATTCATCATGATTTTGAATATATTTTGATTTATAATCCTGCGTGTCTATATCCCAGAGCATATCAATTTCATCGCTGTTTGGAATTGGGTTGATAAAGCCTTGGTTTTTTAAAAATGCTTGAATAGCGGCATACTTTTCTTGTTCTTGCGCGGTCTCGGGTTGTTTGTTCCAGGCGCCCGCGCCACGATCAGCAAAGGGGAGCCGAATGATTTTGCAGGGGCGGAGTATACCGGCTTGCTGGTAGCATTGATTGATTAATATTTCTGTTTTATTGATTTCTTTAAAGCACTGTTCAAGGGGAATTTGGGAAAAATAGGGGTTCGAATAGGAGTGATTGCCTACCAAAAATCCTGCTTTTATTAGGTTTATTGCTTGTTGAGGATAGCGAACGATGTGTTCACCGCGTAGAAAAAAGAGGACTTAAATTTGATGCACGGCAAGAAACTTGATTTTTTCATCGGTGTTGCATGATGGCCCATCGTCGATGGTGAGGAGAAGAGTTTTATGTGGCACTGGCTTTGAGAAAAATTCTTGATAATGCATGCGTCTGGCAAAAACTGGAGGAGAGAGAGGGATTCGAACCCTCGATACCGCTTTACACGGTATAACGGTTTTCGAGACCGCCGCTTTCGACCGCTCAGCCATCTCTCCAGACATATCGTTTCTGAAGATATCGTTTTTGTGAAAAAAGACAATAAGCTTGCGGTTTGAAATTTGGACGCTTCGTCATGTTTAGGCTCCTGTGGTACAATTAAGGAAGGTTTATAAAAGGGAGTATGTCATGAAGATCGTGCGTTGTTTGATGTATGTATGTTCACTAAGTTTATTGTTCGTAGCTCCTGCGTGTTCTCGAGCTGAGAAAATAGTTACAAGAAAGGATACGATGGCAGAAATAGTTTCATTAGAAAATGGGTTGCGATACCAAATTATAACAGCCGCGTCTGAGTCGGCGCAGGCTCCTGTTAAGGGCAAGGTTGTCCGAGTACATTACACCGGCTGGCTTAATGATGGCAAAGATGGTCTTGGTAATAAGTTTGATAGCAGCGTTGATCGTGGACAGCCATTTGAGTTTCCGCTTGGTGTAGGATATGTCATCAAGGGCTGGGATCTTGGTGTTGCGGATATGAAGGTTGGCGAAAAGCGTCGTTTGTTCATACCATCAGCCCTTGGTTATGGCTCACGTGGTGCGGGCGCCGTCATCCCGCCAAATGCAGATTTAATATTTGATGTCGAATTGTTGGCTGCATAATTGATTAGGCCTCGGGAATTCCCGAGGCCTAACTTGTTTTGGCTAGGAGAAGTGTAGGGTTTACTTTTGGCTTTTCTCGTCTTTTTCTACAAATTCTTGGATAAAGCTTAACAATGTTTTGGGTTTATACTCTTCCTTGAGATATCCATATTGTGCTAAAGCTTTATTGATGTTTTTTATTCGTTCTTTTGTACTTGGATATCTGGGGTCAACCTCATAGCCCTTTACGTTTGCATTTTCTTCTTCTTTTTTCATTAATTCAATAAAAGACTTACAAAACTTTGTCCTTGTTGTAAAAGAAGCGGCAAAGCAGTCCGCATAAAGCTCTTCTTCTTTCCAGGACATGTTTCCTTGCTGTTGTGAGTGGCCGAGTTCGTGTAATACCTGAAATTCAAGAGCTGCTAGGTTTTGAACGGCTTTCTCAAGTGGTACGCAGACGATGTCAAATTTTGTGTTGTAAACAAAGTTTTTGCTCTGAGGGGAGACGAGGAAGCGTGGGCCGTTGAAGCCGCTGGGCATGTTATTTTTGACGAATTCTGCAATAGCCTTTTCTAAGATCACGGTTTGCTTTTCTTTTGGAAAGTTTTCTAGACTCGCTGAGCCGCCGCTGAGCTTTTCCGTTCCATATAAAAGGATAAGAATAAGACTTAAATTTTTTAGTTTCATAAAATTGTACCCTTGTTTTGATTTATTTGTTACTTGAAATTAATTATATTTGTTTAATTAAAAAAGTCAAGTGGTCGGCGTGCTGCAATTGATTTGATTTGTCAGCACTGGCATAGGTTTAGAAAAAGAGGGGTGCTCTATTTGCCGGATTTTGAATTTTTAAGTCTAGGCGTGTGTGTATGTCCTGCGCCGATGTATTTAAATCGGGGCACTATTTTGCCATTGTGTACAACTGTTTCAGTGAACATGGAGAACGGGCGGACCCAGATGCCATAGCCATTGTACAGGGCCTGGTAAACAACAAGCTCTTCGAGAGTCTCTGAATGGCGTGCGAAGCCGATTACTTGATATAAATTGCCACGAAAGTGCTGGTAAAGGCCTAACTTAACCAATTCTCGTTTTTCTTTGATTACTCGAGCATGCAGCGTTGTTGTGTTTTGGTATCCAAGGGTTGCTAAGCTGGCAAGCAGGAAGGCGAGCGCTTTATTCATGTTTTTATATGTTACCTTTTTAGTTTCATAATTGGGGTACAATAGAAGAGGGCCTGAATTTAATAGGATATGGGGGCAGGGCAGATTTGTAAATCTTTCTTGAACAAATATAGGGGTGATGACATGAAAAAACTAATTCAAGGCATTTTGGAGTTTCGCCATAATTGCAAAGATGAGTACGGTGGCCGATTTGCAGGCCTTGCAGAAAAACATGATCCTGATGCGTTATTTGTTGCATGCTGCGATAGCCGCGTGGTTCCTAACGTATTTGCATCTACCGATCCAGGAGACTTGTTTGTATTGCGTAATATTGGCAATAGTATTCCACCATATCAGATTTTTGGCGCATCTGATGCATCTGTTACCGCGGCGATAGAATTCGCTTTGCTGGAGCTTAAGGTAAAAGACATTATTGTGTGTGGTCACTCTGATTGTGGTGCTATGCGCGCGGTGCTCGAACAAAAAAAGCTACATCCAGGCGTTGCTGCATGGCTTTCATGCGCAAAGTCATCATATGAGCGCTTCCTGGAGGATTGCGGGGATTTTGCACCGGATATAACGCCGCTTAATAGGCTTTCGCAGATATACGTTATGCAGCAGCTCGAACATCTGCAGACGTATCCAATGGTCTCTGAGTATTTGCAGCAAGGGGTCTTGGCGTTACATGGGTGGTGGTTTGATTTGGCTACTGCAGATGTGTTTCAATATTCTGAAAAAGAGCAAAAATTTGTATTGATAGAGGCGTAGCCTGTTTTAGCCTAAAATGAGCTGTTGTGTGTGTAAAACTTGCTAGTTGTAAGTCGCTTGGGCAAGAGAAAAAAGAAAAAAATGGTGCGCCCAGAAGGAGTCGAACCTTCAACCTTCAGATCCGTAGTCTGACGCTCTGTCCAATTGAGCTATGGGCGCAAATATATAGAGAAATGGTGGAGAGAGAGGGATTCGAACCCTCGCGCCCCTTTTGGAGGCTCTTGCTTAGCAGGCAAGCGCTTTAGACCACTCAGCCATCTCTCCTAATGAGATTTTCAAAAAACGCTGCGCTATGTTACGCTACGCAAGGAATAAGATAAAGCTTTTATACGGGGTTGGCAAGTCGAATTTGTATGAAATTAGTGATTAAGGTTGTTCCGCGGGCTTCGCGCCAGGGATTTGCTCCTGATGGAGAGGTTGGCGTTAAGTGTTACGTTCAAGCTCCGCCAGAAGGGGGCAAGGCAAACAAGGAACTTATTAAGTTGTTGGCTAAAAAGTTGCGTATTCCTCAGTCATCCGTAGTTTTGCTGTATGGCGGAGGCACGCGTGTTAAAATGTTTGAGCTTCCCTTTGAAATAGAACAAGCCGAATTAATTGCTTTGTTGCTGAGTGAGGTATAAATGAATCCGATTAAAACCAGAAATAATTGTTAGAATAGCATTGCGCAATTCTAGTTGACGCTCTGCTAAGGCGTGATACAATAAAACGGTTAGGCGTTCGCTTGATATTTGATATATGCCGGGGTGGCGAAATTGGTAGACGCACGGGACTCAAAATCCCGCGGTGGTGACACTGTGTCGGTTCGAGTCCGACCCCCGGCACCAGTCTTTGGGGCTGTAGCTCAGTTGGTAGAGCGCGTGGGTCGCATTCACGAGGCCACCGGTTCGAATCCGGTCAGCTCCACCAGTTTTTGTGCATTTTTATACGTAAAATCTATCTGAATTTTTTAAGAATTTATTTATATTTTTTATGTTTGGTTTTTCGTTTAGCTTGTCGATATTTCTTTTGATAGTTCTCTTTGGCGCGCTGGCGTGGAAGAACTTTTTTTTTAAGAGGATTGAGTTCTTCATGTATGAATTCTGCTAAAGGTTTATGGCGTGTTTTAGGAGAACTGTCGGAGAATTGATCGCGGATGCTTTGTTTAAAAAATTTGGCGCGTACTTCGTCCCATGGATGAATATCTCTATATAGATCAAAGAAGAAGCGCAGTGCTTTGATCTTTTTATACAGTGAGGTGCTGAGGTTGAGCAATTGGGCGCGGTGTTTTTTTAGTTTCTTTTTACTTCTTAATTCAGCTTCCTTGTAGTTTTTATACTGTTTTTCTAGAACCTCTCTGGTGCTGCAGTTTTTTGCAGCAAAGCAATCGGCATAATGTTCTTCATGAGTTAGTAAGAGATTACTCATTATTATTGTGTTAAAAATACCCGCAAGGAAAGTGCCCAGTAGGAGTGGTGATGAACCTGTTTTGAGTATAAGTATTGCGAGTAAGCCATGTGCACATGATAAAAAAACATCGATGGTGGCTGCTGTAAGAGGAAGTAAGTATTGATGTTGTGCGTGGCCGAGTTCATGTAAAAGGGTGCCTTCCAGATAAGAAAGATCTAGGCATACTTCAGGAGCTATGACAATTAGGTTTTTTGCTCCTTGATAAAATGCTTCACCAGCATTGGAGGCTTTTTCACTGATAATAATTTTTATTGGAGTGTTGGGAAGGTGTTTCTGGGCAAAGCGTTTCATTGCTTCTTCATATGCGTATTTTTTGTATGAGTAGAAGTTGGGGCAATGTGATTTTATATTTTTTGCGCCGAATATACCGAATGTGAGGATAAGATAGTTGAAAAGGCACGCTTTTATGCAAGTCATGTATGTTGATTTTCCGTTGTTAAAAATTAAGTATGAAGATGCTTGCGTTTAAAATTCCGGCGAAGCTCACCCATAAAAGGTAGGGCGCAAGAAGAAGTGTAATGTCCTTGTGGCGCCAAGCAAGGGCTATGCAGGCGATAATGCTTAGCAAGAGAAGTATAAGTGTGATAAGGGCAAGGCCAATGCGTTGATAATAAAAGAATATTGGTGACCAAGCGAGGTTAAGTAATAGTTGAACGGCAAAAAGTAAAAGAAGGGCTTGATTACCTTCGCGTCGCTGCCAAATTAAGGCAAGTGCTATTCCCATAAGAACGTATAATACGGTCCAGACCGGGCCGAATAAAAAACTGGGTGGAGTAAAGGTTGGTTTTGCGAGTTGCGCGTACCAGGTGAGATTGCGCCCTCGTACGGCAAGGCCAGAAAGTGAGCCAAGACCAAGACAAATTGCTACGCTAAGGCCGAGGGTCTTGGCTGCGGGAATCGGGTGTTTCATGACAAATTCTCCAAACATATAATACTTGTACCGTATCCATTTAATTTATTTTGTGAAGTGATGAGGGTGTTATGAAGAGTATTTTTTCAAAAATTATTGATCGTGAAATTCCGGCCGAAATTGTGGCCGAAAATGAGCAGATAATTGTGATAAAAGATATTAATCCAAAGGCGCCGATTCATCTGCTTATAATCCCAAAGAAAGAGATTCGGGATATACAGTCGTTCGGTCCTGAGGATTTTGGCCTTGCCGCTGCTATATTTCAGATGGCGCAAGAACTTTCACGTACGGTGCCGGGAGCAGAAGAATTTCGTCTTCAGGTTAATTCGGGTCATAAAGCCGGACAGCGTGTATTTCATGTTCATGCGCATTTTTTAGCAGGCGCTGAAATGTGCGACTGATTAGGATGTTTAAGAGGCGCCTTGTGCGCGGATCAGGTTGGCCTCGATAAATGGGAGTATGTCGCCATCAAGAACATTTTCGGGTTGAGGGGATTCCAGTTCTGTGCGATGGTCTTTGACCATTTTGTAGGGCTGTAAAACGTAGGAGCGTATTTGGGAGCCCCATTCGATGCTTTTGCGCTCTACAGATTCTTGTTTGCGTTTTTCTTCGTCTTTTTGTTTTTGAACAAGTTTAGCTTTGAGCATTTTGAGCGCGTTTTCTTTGTTTTGAACTTGGGAGCGTTCGTTTTGACATTGAACCACAATATTGGTTGGAAGATGTGTTATGCGAATAGCTGATTCAGTTTTGTTAACATGTTGGCCACCTGCGCCACTAGCGCGATAGGTGTCAATACGCAGATCATTAGGGTCAATTTCTATTTCCGCTGATTCAACTTCCGGTGTAACGGCGATAGCGGCAAATGAAGTGTGTCTTCGTTTGTTGGCGTCAAATGGAGAAATGCGTACTAAACGATGGACGCCATCTTCGTTTTTCAGGAGGCCGTATACGTTGGTTCCTTGAATAAGTAGCGTTGCAGACTTAATGCCGGCTTCTTCTCCGGCTTGATAATCCAAGATCTGCATTTTAAAGCTGCTTCGTTCGCAAAAACGGAGATACATGCGCAGCAGCATGGCGGCCCAGTCTTGGGATTCAGTTCCCCCTGCACCTGAATTGATACTTAAAAAACAGTTTTTGTTGTCGTCTTCGCCGCTTAGCAAAAAGGTTATTTTGAGTTTTAAGATCTCGGCGCGGGTTTTTTTGATGGCGGCGTGGATATTGGCAAGTTCGTGTTCATCGTTTACAAAAAGTTCCGCAAGTTCGGGATACTCCTCCATGCTTTGTGTTATTTGTAGGTACTGTTCACGCAATGTGCGCAGCATCTGTAGCTTTTTGAGGATAGCGGCTTGCTTGGGGTGTTGCCAAAAATCTTCTTTGGATGTTGCGGCGGTTAGTTCTTCAAAATCTGTTTGATAATTGCTCTGCTCCCAGCAGGCGTGAATTGCTTGTAGGTCTGGGTGGAGGTTTTTTAATTCTTCTTTTATTAGGTCAATAAGCATGGCGATATTCTTTGATTGTTTGGTGATTTGTACTTCTTAGTTAAGGTAATATAAAACTGGGCAAAGGTGCAATTTTATCAGCGCGGTAGCATGGAAGGTAGAAAAATGGCGCGACTTTTTATTGTGTTTGGACCGTCTGGTGTTGGGAAAAGCAGTGTAGTTGCTGCGGCGCTAGCTAATGATACGTGCGCGCGCGTGAAGCAGATAGTGACTTGTACTACAAGAAAACCTCGCCCTGGGGAGATGGATGGGGTGCATTATCACTTTGTTTCAACCCAGGACTTTGAGCGGTATATTGCGCAGGGTGAGTTGATTGAATGGAGTAAGGCCTACGGCACTTATTATGGATTGTTGCGTTCATCCGTTGAAAATGTTTTGACTCAAGGTGTTTCCGCAGTAGTGTTGCTTGATCGTGCAGGTGTTAAAGCGGCAAAGCAGGAATATCCATCGGCGCAGGTGGTTTTTCTGTTGCCCCCATCACTTAATGCCTTGAAGGAAAGACTTATGACGCGAGGGGCCAATACAACAACAGAGATAGATGTGCGTTTAATATTGGCAGAGCAGGAGCTTGCGGCAGAGAATAAGGCGCCTTTAGCCGACTTTGCTGTTAAGAATGATGTGTTTGAGGTTGCAGTACAGGCGATGCGGACTATTGTTTGCGAAAAGTAAAGATTGTGATGCTTTATCAATCATGCCACTCAGAGGGTCTTTTCAGCACCCAAGCGTTCATCTTTTGAGTTTTTTGTAAAAAAAGTGAAAAAATGTGTTGACACACTGTGGAGCGTATATATACTAAGTCTCAGTAATCGCGGATGGCAAACGGAAATCGAAAGAACCCGCGGTGAAAAAAGATAGAAATAAAAGTTGAAATAGTAGCTGCGATTCGTAGAAGTACGAATAAATAAAAAAACTCCAAAAAAAGTTGTTGACACGACATGGATGTGCAGATACAATCAAGACGGTTTAAAAATTACCTTCTTTGAAATGCATGGAAAAGATCCCAAAAATTTTGCCTATGATCTTGTGACTCTAAAAAAAACAAGAATCTGTTTACAGATTTTGAGATGAAGAGTTTGATTCTGGCTCAGAATAAACGCTGGCGGCGTGCTTAACACATGCAAGTCGAACGAGAAAAGCCTTCGGGCTTAGTACAGTGGCGAACGGGTGAGTAACGCGTGGATTATCTGCCCTTTAGTGGAGAATACCTTCGAGAAATTGGAGTTAATACTGCATATGTTCCTTCGGGAAGAAAGATGGCCTCTTTGCTGTCGCTAAAGGATGAGTCTGCGTACTATTAGCTAGTTGGTAGGGTAAAGGCCTACCAAGGCTATGATGGTTAGCCGGCCTGAGAGGGTGTACGGCCACATTGGAACTGAGACACGGTCCAGACTCCTACGGGAGGCAGCAGTGAGGAATTTTGCGCAATGGACGAAAGTCTGACGCAGCGACGCCGCGTGGAGGATGAAGGCCTTCGGGTTGTAAACTTCTGTTAAGTGGGAAAAAATACGCAGGTCTAATACATCTGTGGGCTGATTGTACCACTAGAGAAAGCACCGGCTAACTTCGTGCCAGCAGCCGCGGTAATACGAAGGGTGCGAGCGTTATTCGGAATCATTGGGTGTAAAGGGTGCGCAGGCGGTATGTTAAGTCAGTTGTTTAATGCTTCGGCCTAACCGGAGTTTGGCAGCAGATACTGGCATGCTAGAGTGTGGAAGAGAGGAGTGGAATTCTCGGAGTAGCGGTAAAATGCGTAGATCTCGAGAGGAACACCGATGGCGAAGGCAGCTCCTTGGTCCACTACTGACGCTCATGCACGAAAGCGTGGGGAGCAAACAGGATTAGATACCCTGGTAGTCCACGCTGTAAACGATGGTCACTAGATGTTGGTCTCGCTTGCGAGATCAGTATCGCAGCTAACGCGATAAGTGACCCACCTGGGGACTACGGTCGCAAGATTAAAACTTAAAGAAATTGACGGGGGTCCGCACAAGCGGTGGAACATGTGGTTTAATTCGATACTACGCGAGGAACCTTACCTGGGTTTGACATGTATTTGACCGCCATAGAGATATGGCTTTTCAGAGCTTGCTTTGGACAGATACACAGGTGTTGCATGGCTGTCGTCAGCTCGTGTCGTGAGATGTCGGGTTAAGTCCTTTAACGAGCGCAACTCCTGTCGTCAGTTGCTACTTCCTTCGGGAAGGCACTCTGGCGAGACTGCCTGGGAAACCAGGAGGAAGGCGGGAATGACGTCAAGTCAGCATGGCCCTTATGCCCAGGGCGACACACGTGTTACAATGGCTAATACAAAGGGAAGCGATGTCGTAAGGCGGAGCAAATCCCAGAAAGTTAGTCTAAGTTCGGATCGAGGTCTGCAACCCGACCTCGTGAAGCTGAAATCGCTAGTAATCGCGCATCAGATCGGCGCGGTGAATACGTTCTCGGACCTTGTACACACCGCCCGTCACACCATGAAAGCTGTCTGCACCCGAAATTATCTTAGCTAACCCGTAAGGGAGGCGGATACTGAAGGTGTGGGGAGTGATCGGGGTTAAGTCGTAACAAGGTAGCTGTAGGAGAACCTGCGGCTGGATCACCTCCTTTCGAGGGAGATTCTAGAACCTATTGGTTTAGGTGTGCTATTTAGAGCATGGATCATAGGCAATTATTTAAATTGGAAAATGGGGAACTGGGCCTATAGCTCAGCTGGTTAGAGCACCCTGCTGATAACGGGGAGGTCAGTCGTTCGAGTCGACTTAGGCCCACCATGGGCCAAGTTAATTCATGGCTGATACCCATAGTTTTATCGGAGGGGATGTAGCTCAGTTGGTAGAGCGCCTGCTTTGCACGCAGGAGGCCATCGGTTCGAATCCGTTCATCTCCACCATGTATTTTTTGTTTTGGTGATAATTTCTGTGTTCTTTGAAATGTTTGTAGATTTAAAGTCTTTGTCGAAAGATCGTGAGAAATTTTTGACTGAGTATTTAAAATTTGTGGCTAATTGAAAAGGGCTTTTGGTGGATACCTAGGCATCAAGAGGCGATGAAAGAGGTGTGAGGCTGCCATAAGCTTCGGGGAGCTGCCAACAAAGCGTTATTACCCGGAGATCTCTGAATGGGGCAAACCACTTTGGCAAACCCAAAGTATCTTTATCTGAACACATAGGATAAAGAGGCGAACGACGCGAACTGAAACATCTAAGTAGCGTCAGGAAAAGAAAACGAAAGTGATTCCCGGAGTAGTGGTGAGCGAAATGGGAAGAGCCTAAACCGTTAACATGTCAAGCTGTCGAGCGTTGTGTTGGCGGTGTTGTGGGCTGCAGTGTTTGAGTATCGACATACTCGAGATATGAAAATCAAGTTAATCGAAGCGCTCTGGAAGGGGCCGCCATAGAAAGTGACAGCCTTGTAGGTGAAAACTTGATCATAGTATGATTGTACGCCCGAGTACCGTAGAGCACGTGAAATTCTGCGGGAATCTGCCCGGACCATCGGGTAAGGCTAAATACTACTTGATGACCGATAGTGAACGAGTACCGTGAGGGAAAGGTGAAAAGAACCCCGGGAGGGGAGTGAAATAGAACTTGAAACCAAAAGTCTACAATCGGTGGAAGCGATGTATATGTACGCGCAACCACGTACCTTTTGCATAATGAGCCAACGAGTTATTGTACGTTGCAAGGTTAAGTTTTGAAAGAACGGAGCCGTAGCGAAAGCGAGTCTGAATAGGGCGATTAGTAGCGTGTAATAGACCCGAAGCCAAGTGAGCTATCCATGTCCAGGATGAAGTTCCAGTTAGATGGGATGGAGGTCCGAACCGGTGTAGGTTGAAAACTGCTCGGATGAGGTGTGGATAGGAGTGAAAGGCTAATCAAACTTGGAAATAGCTGGTTCTCTCCGAAATATATTTACGTATAGCCTCGCTGAATTTTCTATGGGGGTAAAGCACAGTTTAGGTTTTGGGGGCGTAAGCTTACCATGCCTTTACTAACTCTGAATACCGTAGATTTAGAAGGCGGGAGACGGACTGTGGGGGATAAGCCTCATAGTCGAGAGGGAAACAGCCCAGATCATCAGCTAAGGTCCTTAAATACCTGCTAAGTGTGAAAAGAAGTGAAAATACACAGACAGCCAGGAGGTTGGCTTAGAAGCAGCCATCCTTTAAAGAAAGCGTAATAGCTCACTGGTCAAGTGTTTTTGCACTTAAAAACGAACGGGGCTCAAGCAGGTTACCGAAGCTATGGCTTACACATGTATTTGTGTAGGGGTAGGAGAGCGTTCTCTAGCAGATACAAGCTTGACCGAAAGGACAGGTGCGGGCTAGAGAAGTGCATATGTTGGTATAAGTAACGAAAAAATGGGTGAGAGTCCCATTCGCCGTAAGTCTAAGGTTTCCGTGAGATCGGTTCATCCACTCAGGGTTAGTCGATACCTAAGCCGAGGCCAGTTGGAGTAGGCGATGGACAACAGGTTAATATTCCTGTACCACAGACAAGTGTTTGAGCGAAGGGGTGACGCAGAAGGATAGGTCACGTTGGAATGTTGATTGCCAATTTAACCGCTGAGGAGGGTTTTGTAGGGAAAACCGCGAAACCGTTAACTCTGGGGCGCTATGAGCATCTTGATTCTTCGGATGATAGGTGTGTGATTGATTTCACGCTGACTAGAAAAACCTCTAGTGAATTTGTATGTGATCGTACCGCAAACCGACACAGGTAGACGGGCTGAAAATGCTCAGGCGTTGAGATAAGTATTGTCAAGGAACTCGGCAAAATAGCCTCGTAACTTCGGGATAAGAGGTGCCTGTACGGTGATTAGTTAACTCTATGAGCTACTACAGGTTTCAACAAAGAGGCCCAAGCGACTGTTTAACAAAAACACAGGGCTCTGCTAACTCGTAAGAGGATGTATAGAGTCTGACGCCTGCCCAGTGCCGGAAGGTTAACAGGAGGGGTTAACTCGTAAGAGTGAAGCTCTGAATCGAAGCCCCGGTAAACGGCGGCCGTAACTATAACGGTCCTAAGGTAGCGAAATCCCTTGTCAGGTAAGTTCTGACCTGCATGAATGGCGTAACGATTTGGGCGCTGTCTTGATAATATACTCAGTGAATTTGTAGTGCAGGTGAAAATGCCTGCTACCCGCGATTGGACGGAAAGACCCCGTGCACCTTTACTATAACTTGACATTGATTCTTGGATTGATCTGTGTAGGATAGGCGGGAGACTTTGAAGCGGAGGCGCTAGCTTCCGTGGAGTCATCCTTGAAATACCGCCCTTATCCGTTTAAGAATCTAACTCTGGATTCCCGTGATCCGGGCAGAGGACATTGTCTGGTGGGTAGTTTGACTGGGGTGGTCGCCTCCTAAACAGTAACGGAGGCATTCAAAGGTTCCCTCAAGACGAATAGAAATCGTCGGAAGAGCGTAAACGCATAAGGGAGCTTAACTGCAAGACATACAGGTCGAGCAGATGCGAAAGCAGGAGTTAGTGATCCAGTGGTTCCGAATGGAAGGGCCATTGCTAAATGGATAAAAGGTACGCCGGGGATAACAGGCT
>Ga0209417_1004634_pt1 | contig 16178 bp, 10 predicted proteins | sample RifGroF2_FD_184002 | JGI IMG/M metagenome (GOLD analysis project Ga0209417, IMG submission 184002) | Groundwater microbial communities from Rifle, Colorado, USA - Groundwater F2 (SPAdes) (version 2) | ecosystem: Environmental > Aquatic > Deep subsurface > Groundwater | place: Rifle, Colorado... | reverse complement strand
CGAGAGCTTTCATCACCGCCTGGGCAACAGGAAGCTGCCATGTTGACACAGGATTGTTGCCCATGTGACCGTCCATCATAATATGAAAATTCTTACCAACGTAACTGCGGACAAAAGCAATTTTGTCGCCTTCAAAATCGGCAGCTTCGGCGGCGCCAGTCGGGGTGTACCATTTGTCACCTTCACAACTACCAGCACCAAGCTTAACTCCTTTAAAGCCAAGACTTTGGTAAAAATCCAGCTTCCGCTTGAGCTCTGATTCTGGATAGTTACTTGGCCCACCCGTTGCGTAACAAAGAAGTTTATTGTGCTTTCGTCCACCAAGCAGTTCGTAGACAGGAAGGCCCATAATTTTGCCCTTTAAATCATAAAGAGCAGCTTCAATTCCGGTTAAGGCAATCAACCCTAAACCCACCCGACACCAAAAATTACCGCAATGATACATTCTCTTCCAAAGCTCGGAAATATTCGAGACATCCTGACCGATAAGGATCGGCTTAAAAAAATTAACGATTTCAGGGATCATTTCCGGGCAGAAATAGCCGCCATAGGTTTCACCAACACCCATGAATTCCGTATCCGTGTGAATCTCAATAAAAGCTGCGCTACGACGACTACGAATACATGATATAAAGGGGTCATTCGAACATGGCCCCGTCAAGAGAACTGTCCTTACATCTGTTATTTTCATATAACCTTTCCTAATAAAAAAATAGGGAATAAATTCTATTTACTGTTAAAATAGAGTGCAAAAAATCGAGGCTCAGAGGATGCTGTTTTCCTTTTCAAATTCAGTTTCAACCGCACTGGCACGCCTGAAATCTCGGCAAGCTTTCCGGCCGGCCAGAAAATCGGGCAATCTAAACCGCCTTTAATTTTTTTAGTTTTGGCGCTGTTGCCGCCCGAAAAACGCGGTAACAAATTAAAGCGGTCATCCGCAATTTCAATCTCTATACAATCAGCATCATCGGCGTTCAAAATAAGCTCGCAACCCTGACGCGGCAAAATGATTGGAGCAGACCAAATGGCACCTTCGGAAGTCCCTGATGCAGTAGCAGGATGGCCCTTTAATGGAGGGACGAGGCCGAGGGCACCCCAGCGATCACGAGAAAGCGTAGCAAGAGCAATTTCGCCCCAAATCTGATCGCATGGAGCGTCTGAGGCAACATTACGCCAACGTCCATGATAAATGCGAGTCTCGTCACCAACATTGATAATGCCATTTGATTGACAGAGGATCGTGGAATATGCTTTGCCTGGAAAAGCGGGTGCTGGTGAATTCAACCGAGAAATAAACACATGGCCAGGGACAGGCTCTCGGAAATGTATGCCGTCATTGCTAACAACAATGCCTAAATCACAGACAGTGCCCCCTAAACCAAATCCTGCCTGGTCCCACATGCCATAAAGACCAACCAAAACATTTCCGAACGGGGCCGCACCAATACCAAGGTGAACCTGGCGATAGTTTTTGTTTATACCGCGGCCCGAAGCGGGTTCGGGGAGCAGAAAGGATGGTGCGGATTCTTTAAGCCAGTGGTCAAAATCAGGAGATAAACGGACAAATGCCTGACGACCGCCCCAATCACCGCCTTCACTTCGATCATATGTTTGGCCGTTTACAAAATAATAATTATTATATTTATAGAAGGATGCATGCTCGATAAAAGAGCCGAGTGGACATTCTGGCCCAGGTTTCCACTTTAGCCCATCTGCACTTACGGCAGTGCGGATGGTGAAACAAACTCCGGGCCTGGTGCTCCATTCATTATAGGCCATTTTATAGAGTCGGTTTGGGTCGGGATCATCAATGTCCTTTATTACCGTAACACCTTCGGTGCCTTTCGTGTGCGGCAGGGCAATAATGTTGTTTTTGCGGGAACCATTAAAAAATACCTGCCCCAGCGATGGCTTAGTCCAATTGATTCCGTCGGCACTGATTGCATAACAAATCGGGCCCTGAACGATTCCAGTTTTATCCGCAGAGGGGTGGATAGCATAATACCACATTTTGAAACTATCAACATCTTGAATGACTGTTCCGTAAAAAAAAGCTCCAAGATAATCAGGTGCATTTGGATCATTCCTGGAGGGCTTAAGGACAGCATCGGTTCGGACCCGAGGCTTTGAAATATAAAAGCAAACGTTATTTTTGAGGGGAAGAGATAATTCATCTATAGCCAGCAAAACAGCTTTATTTTTTACCGATATGCCCGTGGCAGGAAAGAAGAATTCAGTGCCAAAACTATCCGTGCCGGCAAAAACTGAACCGGTTAAATACGTACACCCACAGCACAGCAGGCACAGTATTTTCGTTTTTATAAAAAGCATTCGAAAAATATATTGCAAACACAATACGATGTAATCATAGATTCTGTGCATATAACCCTTCCTTTTTAAGTAGATGCCATATAATAGTCGCAAATTGTTGTGTTTTTAAATTGCCGATCACTTGCAGCCTGTCATTTTTGTTCTAGTTGAAATATTCTATTTGCATTCGCATAAAATAGATCATTGTATTCGGACATATCAAAGCAACAGAAACGAGCCGCAGTCATTATCGCACAGAGGTTCTCATATACCGCAAACGTAGCGCGGACGTCCTGACCGCCCTGCCGTCGAACGCTGGACTCAACGGACCAATCCCAGGACATGCCCATTCGGACATAGGTACCGCGGAAACCCGACGCTGTAACTAGGTCGGTGCCAAATAAAATCTGCTTGCGATCATACCTGGAAAAAAGATGAAGAAAAACACCTGTATCACAAACAGCAGATGTATCTAACCAGAGATTCGGTGCAACTATGAGCTGTTCGAGCGCAGCATCCATGTTTGGAGCTATGAAGCAACGGCCACAGTGTGCAAGAATAAAATTGACATTGGGATAACTCTTAACAAGGCGGTTTATTTCATTTAAATTAACTTTATCTGCAAGGCCTCTTGTTTTTGCAAGGTGCAGGGTTATTGAAAGGCCATATTTATCCGCTATAGCAATCTGCGACTCTGGTAAAAAGTCCGTGATCCTGGAATCATTATAATTCTCAAGCATTGAAAAGAACATATACGGCTTTAAGCCATGAGGTTTTAATGTTTTTACCTGTTCCTCAAGTTCATTATCAGAAAACTGCGGTCCGGTAAGAATAGAAAACCTTTCGCGGTGTGAATCAATATGCTGTGAATTAAATTTATTGATCCCGGACATATCGCAGCCCGCTGTGGGCATTGCAAGTATAAGTCCTCGAACGTCGATAGCTGGAAAAAGCGTTTTCCACCAACTATGAATGGCCGCCATGTCAATTTGATTGAACAGTGGGGCTTTCGTTAACGGCAACTGCTCTTCTAAATGCGGATGGAACTGCGGAATCTGAAGGTGAACATGCGCATCGAATATCCTACTTGGCAGATAAGGGCGAATCTCGTTTTCATAAATAAATTTATCTGTTGATATATATTCCAAGCAGCTCACTTTAAATTCCTGTGTGTTTCTAAATTTGAACCGTTATACGCACCACGCCAGCAATCGTAATTGGTTTGCCCTGCTTGTTACTAAAATGCTACTTAATCACAGTGATCTTTAAATCATCCACAAACGCATCTTGAGAGCGACACCTGAAACCAAGTCCATTAAAAGCAGCTTTTTCTTTTTCAAGTTGAATTGGAGCACTGCTAGAATTATCAACAGCCAGAACGAAAGTCCCTTTTTCGAAATTAACAGAAATATTCACAAGTTGCCAGCAGTTTTGAGCTACTCCGAGTTTGGCATCAACCCATTTATTCGCCGAACTGGCAGTAATTTTACCTGAATCTGAAATTATAAGCTGTATAGTGGCAGGCTGGGCCTGGTTGCCATAATTAAGAGTACCTATGGAGAGTTTTGCACCGGGCTTGCGATAAATCGCAAAACTGATTGTAACATGGCCAGATGAGAGAGGTAGATCCGGCCAGCCGGGACCTGTTCGCCGGATAACTGTAAGCTCTTTACCATCACTATCAATATATGCCGCGAAACCTTTGCCATTTATTCCAGTGACATCGACCAATGCCGGACTGCTATTCACATTTGTTGTAAACGGCCCCGCAAAACCGGGAGAGGAGTTTTTGCTGGAATAATATCGTGCATCGCCGATAAACCAGCGTTTGCCTCCAAACGTACAATCTAGGCAACTCGTTTTTTCGAGGGGAAGCACGTTTTCGAAATTTTGGTCAATAAAAACGATTTTGCCGTACTTCGCCAGGTTCTCTTGAAGCTGAATAGCCCGCTGCTTCTTGGGATAACTTTCGTCACGATTGCTGGAATCGTAATAACCGTCAGCCCCTTCTATATAAGCGCGAGTGCGGGTCAATAATTTGATATCGCGGCCGCTTTTATCAATCGCCTTGCGCATCTCCACATAAGGGGTAACACCAAGATTGCCATCGCCCCATGTAAGGTATCCCTCTTTGCTAAAGTCGTAAGCGCCAGCAGAACCAGCCATCCATGTACGTACGATGATCTCATCGATCAAGCCTTCATTGATCCACGTACGCCAATCGGTACGGATGTTTCCAAATGGAGGCCCCATGTAGTCGCCGCCCTGTGTATTGACCACTACCTGGAGTCCGGGCCTGACCTGACCCAGTGCTGACTTTATTTCACGAAGGAACTGGGTGAGGTATTCGCCCCGGAGAGAACGCCATTTTTCAACCGCCTCATCTTTCGGATTGAATTTGGGGTTTTTATAATCAAATTGTGCGTCCGTAAGAATATCAACGCCGTAGCGTTTCTTGTATTCATCGACTATGGGTTGGTTGAAACCATATTGGTCGCCATGAAACCCGGCAGCGGAATGGGAATGGATGTAAATTAATACACCATCCAAGTCAGGATACTTTTTCACCACGTTGATATAGTCAGCGATTTTTGTTGAGCGTGCAAGAGGATAAACTAGTTCGCGAACACCCCACTGAACATCACCTTTCCTATCACGTACTTCGAGTTCAGGATGCTTATCGAATAATATATTTCGCCATGGAAAACGATCCGACCAGAAGCGGTGAGGCTTGTTGGCGGCAGTACCATCATCAAATACACTGGCCCACATATAAATTTTCATTCCCATTTCGTGAGCGGATTTTATTGCACAATCCGTGGTATCGAAGGACGACATTACACGGGAATATTCTTTGCGAATGAATGATGCTTCAGCATACATAGTTGATTCATTCCAGACAAAATTGGGGTCGCGGTTATCTTCGCCTCGCCAGAATATCTGAGTAAAACCGTTGCTTTTCCAATATTTCATCATATTGCGTATCTGCTCGGGCGTACCAACACCAGCATCGGTTTCAGGGCCGTACATGAAAACGACATCGCCCCAACTCACCATCATGGCTTTTTCATTTACAGCCTTGGCATTTGATCCCTCATCTGTCTGTATTTCCGGCCAGCCGCCTGCGATTCCAGCCTCTCGTTTAAGAATTTTGTCTTCCGCTGATGCAATCGACAATGTGCACAGGACGCAAATAGTGGCAATTATGTTTTTCATTTTTTCCTCTTAAGCTGTTTTTCAATTAATTTAAAACACTGAACAGAACTCAAGTTTATGGCTTCTTGTTAATTTCAAAAGTAATGAACTCGATCTAGATACTTTTTAAACTGGCAATAAATAGTTGCCAAACGCTCTGGCCTGTTGGTTCAAACACCGAATCACAAATCATTGGTGCTCAGAGCTTTTTTATAGCTGTAAGAACTATTCGAATATCATCAATATCAAATAATTATTAATTTATTAAAATAATCCATGCTTAAGTGTTCGAATTTTGAGAATTGGCTTCTGACTGGCGATCACGCTCTACTGCTTCCACCCACTATCATCGTCAGACAGGGTACAGATGAGTTTATAGACAAGATGCAAATCAACTTTTTCAAAATAAAAAGCCTCCCTGCGATTTCTATAAAATGGGCGAGTACAAATTACCCGCCCATTGTGCATTAAGCAAAAAGATCAATTTTTGCGACGTAAAACTGTCAAAAGCCCAACAGCCAGCAATCCCATCGTGGCCGGTTCCGGAACGCTCCAGATGCTGGTGACATTCTTGGTAGAATCATAAGCAAATTCAACAGTGCCAATTCCATCATACCCTATAATCCAACCGGGATGGCTCAGCCATCCAGTCACCTCAGCTGTACGGTTACCAGCTATATTGATTACGCCTCCGGCCAGATTAATCACAGCATCGTTTGTACCGGCCGGATTCATTTTCAAACCGCCAATCGTTGTAAAGGTCGCAACTGCGCCATTTGCAACGTTCATGCGCGTTGGCTGGGTTGCTGCCGCGGTCGACCAGCCAAGATATAAATAACCGCCAAGATTGAATTCTGTTCCAGCACCATCGATGTTCAATGTGCTTTGGCCTCTTGCGCCTAAGGTTGGATTCATTACTCGGCCGATCTGGCTTGCTCCGGTACTGACAACATTTACTTTGCTTCCCTTATTGATCGTAAGCTCTGAATTAACACCGGTCAGTGCCGTGCTGGCGGAATTATATAGATTCAAATTGCCGTTTATGGTGTAAACCGCTCCATTTGTAACTGTCATATTTCCTGTGCCGCTGTACCATATGCTGCAGGTTGAAGCTGCGCTTACCGCTGTTCCACCGCTGATTACAATCGGATTGTAAACAGTGCGGGCCGCCGCGTATCGCCATTCCGCTGTTTCACTGGCGGTAGGCACATGGCCAAGCGACCAGTTGAGTGAGTTATACCAATCACTGTTCTGGCCTGGTACATTCACTGTCGCGTACCATTCGTTGCCCATTGCAGAAACGCATCCGCAAAGCACAACCAAACACAAAATCCCTAAATTCTTCACCGTTTTCTCCTCCAAAAAATATTAACACTCTAAAACGTAGCATTCGCCTTAATTCAATGTGTATGAGAGCCAGTTTGATGCGAGTGGTAAGAAGTCCTTTAGATTAACGATTCCGTTACCATCGATATCACAAGCTGGCACGTTGCCAAGCCAACCCTGACTAAACTGCGCCAGGTCTATATAATCTACACTGCAATCTCCACTGAAATCACCAGCAGGTTTCGGGTGATATTCGTCCCCGCACTCAACAGGCAGGCCATAATGGATTTCGATATTGTCATAATAAACATAAGGGTAGCTGCCGGATAAGTCCCCTTGTGTTGCGATTTTGAATACCACTCCGTCACCAACCGCTGTCGTCGTGCCCCAAGTAAAGCTTCCAACCAAGAAAGGAATCGTTCCTGATTGCTGTGCAACTACTTTGTATGTCCTTGTTGAACAATCCATTGCTATTTGGAAATGATACCACCAGCCGTTCGTAATCGTTTTGCCCGAATCAGTGTAAGCCGAGCCGTTCCAGCACTTGATTTTTCCGGTACTGTCAATATTGACCAGTGCGGTATCAGGACCACTACTGGATTTGGCTAATCCAAAAATTGCAGATTTGCCGGTTTCAACAAAAATATCAAGATCGGTTGTTACAATATTATTTGGCAATAATGTAAGTTTTGCGCCGTCGTTCGAAGAAATAACCGTTCCATCGCTTAACTGAGGTACGGCCATGCACTTCCAACCGTCGCCAAAGGATAAATCATGCTCAACAAAATAAAGGCTCCATATCTGGCCAATATCTGGCTGAGTATGATAAACTGTCTGATGTTCAGTATGTGATTCAAAATCATCCGCAAGATAGATATTCTTGCCTTTTGGAGCGTAGTAGAGTTCAGGCACCCAATTTACACCCACATCATCCAGGTAACAGATGCTTCCGGCATCGCCTTGCGGCAAAAACCTGAGCATGTTGCAATACGTCAAATCAGGAGAATATGGAACGTTGGTGCAAATCATCGTTTCATTATTCGTGCCCGTATAGGCCGAATATGTCTTATTTTGAAGATTTACCTGTATCGAAAACTTCTGCCATTGGCTAGGCGTCCACTGAACACCCGCAGTTCCAAACCATGCATATTGGCCATTGACAAATTTACGGTATTTTACACTCGTCTTTAGAAGTGATAAGCCCAGCGACGTGGTTGAATTGAGTTCCTTGGTAAGCGTAACTTCCACTGCACTCGTTGTATCCGGCCTGTAAACCCAGAAATCAAATGTGCAAGAACCATTCATAATTGCATTATCAACAGACCAATACGACCGCTGAGTAACTGTAAGATGTCGGGTATAAAATTCGTAACCATTACGTTTTAGCCTGATAGCTTTACCTGTCTCGCCATGTTTGATATCACTTTGCGCGGTAGCTGCATAACCTGTACCAGTTGTGCCATCTCCCAAGTACCACCAGAGGCCAGGGCAGTACCTTAAGCTTGGAATGTACCGATAATCACCCCAACCGCCCTGCCTGCCTGAACTAATTTCAGGAAAATCGTCGAAATTTTGCTTGAAGAATTTGATATGCCCAAAATCAATAAGGTCTTTTTTCCACTGCCGCCATCGCTGGTACCAGCCAAGATCGGATGATTCCTGGTCTATCCACACACGCCATCCACTTGCCCCTGCTGGCGGTGCAGTTCTGTGGTACCGATCACCGCTTGTTTGTAAAATGCGTGTTTCAGGATGATCGCTGTTATCGGCATAAGAACGGAAAGTCGAAGCAGGATATATATTGCCCCATGTTTTACTTATAGGATCAAAATTCCGCTTGCCGTAGGCAGCTAAATTATCGGTAAGGTAGCCCTTGGATGGTGAATTGAAATCCTCGGTTGCCGCAAGTGTCGTCGGAAGTAGGAAATTATACACCAATCCCTCATCAATCCACTTGCGCCAATCAATACGTACGTTTCCAAGAACCGGCCCTAAATAATCCCCACCAGTGAACATCACTCCTACTCTGGTGCCTGGGTATGCATTCAGCGCCGAACGCAAATCGCGATAGAATTGCGTTAAATACTCACCACGCAAATCATGCAACTTCAATAAATCGGGATCGGTCGGGTTCCACGACGCGCTGTAAACATCGAATTTCGGATTGGTCAGAATATTTATTCCATATCTGCTGAGCATTTGATCGACAATCGGCTGATTGAATCCATATCTATCGGCTTTATCGGGCGGAAGTTGAAACTGCGATGACTCGCTTCGCATACAGGCCATAATATTCTTTATGCCCCAATGCTTGGCGAAATAAAGTATTTCATTGACCTTGTCCGTACGGGCGCCGCTATAAGCAAATTCTCGCTGGCCATAATATGGAACACCATTTCGGCTTATCACAAGAGTTTCCGGGTGTTCACGCACATACCTATGCTCAAGTGTAAACGTGCTAGTCAATGTAGGCCCGCTTTGCGGACCGCCATCGCTGTAAACAATGGGAACCCACACCCAGAATTCAAGTCCCTCAGCTTCAGCCGCCGCCTGTGCATATTGCAGAACATTAAAAGATTCAGATATGGATACCGAAGATTCGACAAGCAAGCCTCCCACATACCCAGAATTATTTAAAATGACCGAATTTGGTTCGAAATCGCCTATATCCGCACGCCAATAGATCCCTGTAAAGCCGCGGCCTTTTAATCTCTTCATCATTGTCGAAATTGACTGCTCTGAATCCAAAGCCGCATCGGTTCCGGGGCCGCAAACAATTATCTGATCACCCCAACTGACCATTGCGTGATATTCATAAGCACTGACCGTTTGATTAAAAATCAAAATACCAGCACAAATAATTAACATAAATCTGATTTTACGACATACGTGCATAATCATCTTTCGTAACTTTGGTAGGCCGGTAATTCCTGATAGTCCCACATTTCAATTTTTTTGAAGCGACCTGCCTCGCTATCAGTTTTCTTGAACATCAAATCTTCGTATTTAAGCCATTCAACTCTGCCGCTTAAAAACAATGCATTTGAACCGCCTCTATGGCGGTCAGAAACGAGATATGGCGTGCCGATATGTTCATAGGCGAATACGTACATTCCGATATATCCATACACTCCCAGAAGAGATCTACGAAGTGATTCCGTAAGCCGGTCAAGTTTTACGTATTTGGGGGAACGATCCATGCAGTCGGCAATAATCAGCCTTTTATCAAGTTTGCTTATACTGGTAAGTTTTAGCACACGAGCTGGATTCGTTCCCAGATTTGTCGAATGAATCGTATTGATACCGTACCTGATATACCAGTTAAAATAAAATGGATCTTTCTGCGAAGGACATTTGAAAACACCTAAATTGCTTTCCATTTTGGTTTCTGTCCAATATCCACCGTCCTTGGCAGTCTTATCTCCCTTTTTACTCCCAATGTACGGAGCCAGATAATTCATCCACAGCCGGGCAGTTCCATCGGTTGTTCCACCGGGTCTCATAAACGGAACGACAGTATTGGCGTTATCCAAAGAATACATTTGAATAGCCAATCCTTGCTGTTTGAGATTCGATTGACAAACAATAGTTTTGGCTGATTCTCGCGCCTTTTGTAATGACGGCATTAATACTGCAAGCAGCATGGCAATGATAGATATTACTACCAGCAGTTCAACGAGCGTAAAACCTTTGTTACCAGAGAAACCAGCCACCCATTGTTTTCGGCTTAATTCCATAACACTCTCCTAAAGATAGCTCCGGCAACTTTCATTGCCGGAGCAAGCTCACCTAAGTTTAATTACACTGCCCAGGAATCATCCAGTTAAGGCCAAATTCAGCAAAATCACCAAAATTAGTTTTGCCATCATTATCAAAATCAGCAATCGAATTATTGACCAGCCAATACTGCACAAACGTGCTCAGGTCTTCAAAATCGACCATGCAATCGCTGTTGAAATCGCCTGCTATCGGGAAAGTAATTCCCTGAGATACAGGTACTAAGCGAGTACTTCCATAGAAACGATCGGGTATGAAGCAGCCGATTGAATTAGTTGTACCGGCATACTGAGTAGAAGATTTCTCCATATAGTTAAACTGAACGTTGAGTTTCATGCCAGGGGCGACACCTGTAAATTCAGGCATGAACGTGAACGGTATTTTAAACTCAGCCTGTATTCTGCCATTATTCACAGTATAGCCCATTTGACCGCCTTGCAGCGTAAAATCATTGTAATCCGTTGCGGTCTCCCCGGCATAGCCAATGCTTTTCCATGTCCCAAGGCTTGATAGATAACCTGTAGAATCAGCCCCGGCCGACCACAATCTGTAAACGTAGCTGACAGTCGGACTTACATCGTTGAAATCCCACGTGAATACCGTATCGACACGACCGTTACTGGTAACAGGACTCTGATCTGATGTAATATTATTACCATCCACTGCAATATAAAAATATTCAGTATCATAGGTCATATATACATCGACCTTTGTGGCATCAGTCAATCCCTGCCAATATCCAGAAGCCATAATCGGGTTGAAGTTGCCTTTTGATCCGATTGGTTTGTATGCAACTTTCTTTGCACCAGCCCATTCGGTATTCAAATCTATCGAACCGTTAACAGTAATAGCGGATGTAGCTGGAGATACGGCTGGATACCCCTGAGGAGTCTTATCAATGATCTGTACCTTATAATTATCAAAGTAAACTGCCGGCGTGCCGACTGCCACACCATAAATATTAGAGCGAACCGGCACACCAGCGTTTGCGGCGCCATAGCCTACACTCCATGGTAAATTGCCAATGATAAGTTTTTCAGAACCGCCCTCTGGTGTGTACCACATCCATACCTTATTATCTTCATGTAATTCCATCCGGATATGCACCCATTGATTATAAGGAACTGGTTTACCTGTATATATGGCGGCGGTAACGCTGTCGGAAATTTTGAATGTGCCTGAACTATCGATGTAATAACCCAGCCTCTTGTTATCGCAAAATATCGAAGTCCTTATCTGCCCATTTGTGGGTACATAAAGATCGTGTTCAAAGCGATAAATGAAACCTTTAGCATGAAACATTAACGGCTTGGGATAGGCAAATAGATCGACAGTGCTAGCTGAAATTGGTCTGCTAACACTCATGCTGTTGCTGTTATTTGTACCATAAATAGTACAATCCAATATCGCACCGTATGTACCTACACCAATATTTCTCCAATATAGACCGACAGGAACAGTCCCCATTGCAACGGGATCACCGCAGAACATATTATCCGGTGGATAAGAATCAAAATCATCCCTAAATCCTGTTACTGCATTTCCGGTGACAACCGGATCCATTAAACCACTGATTCTTGTTATGTCCGCAGCAGCATCATAGTAAACTGAAATCAAACCGGCCCCGTCATAAGCTATAAGCCAGTTCGAATTTATCCATGTATTAACTTCAGGTGTACGATTACCTTTTATATTTATTGAACCTCCAGAAAGATTTATTGACACGTTGTTATTATCCGGCTGAATGCGCAACCCCCCTGTAGTAAGGAAGTTGACAATGGCGCCATTGCTTACATTCAAACGCGTCGGCTCCGTAAATCCGACACCCCAGCCAAGATACATCAGTGAGCCTGAACCCTGGTTGAACGTAGTACCTGAACCATCGATATTTATTGTGCATTGACCATATTGGCCGTTTGCGGCTGCAATAATACGTCCAAGCTGAGAATCACCAGACACGTTTACAGTACTGCCGCCATTGACATTAAAAATAATGTTTGCAGGACTGTGAGCTGCATCTGCTGCGCCGTTATGCAGACTTAAACTGCCTGTGATATTGTATGTTGAACCGTTTGTAACGGTAAAACTTGCCGTACCTGCTGCCCAGCTCCCGCATGTTGAAGACCCACTTTCGGCAGTACCACCGTTTATAACAAGCGGGCTATAGTGCGCGTTTGATGTTGCATATCGCCATTCAACAGTTTCAGTTGAAACAGGTACATGGCCAAGCGACCAGTTGAGAGAATTATACCAGCTGTTATCTTGGCCGGTTATGCCTGTCGCCGCATACCACTCATTTGCGTAAGAACTCCCCGTTGTGAATAACAGCAACAACGCTAAATACAGTGACACTAAAAACTTGTTCATCATAATCCTCCTTTTAAATTCTCTCACTAAATATACCAGCGCAACGGAGTGCCGGTCTTAAATCAGATGATGGTGGAATGCCTAACCAAAAGGCTGCCTTGAATAAGAATTTCTGGTTCAGGTGTTTTGCCTTGCCTAACGTCTGAGATCATCTGGAGCATAGCTGCCCCAAATTTATTGTAACACATATCTACCGTTGTAAGATCGCTGTTTGTGACTCCGAAAAACTGTAGCAAATCACCATTTCCGACAATGGCAATATCTTCGGGCACACTTTTGCCCATTTTGGCAAGAGCTGAAATAATTGCCCATGCACCCATATCATGCATGCAACAGATTGCGTCAATATGGGGATTACTAACAAGCCATTTTTCAATCTGTGCAATAGCATTAAAAAGCCACATTTTTTCTGGCGTTCTACCTTTTGGCAGGACAATTCTCATTTTTGAAGAAGACGATAGTCCGTACGCATCCAGCGTGCTGATAAATACATGTTCTTTAACCAATCCGTAATGGTCCAATGGGGATTCAAGACATACAAATCCAATATTTTTACGGCCGATTTCGCACAGATGCTTTACCGCAATCTCGGTATTGTAAACTGTGTCCGTACGCACCAGTGGCCAGCCAAAGCCATTAAGACCTCGAAAACACGTGACAACCGGAATTTTACTATTATATAGCTCGATTAAGGACTCAGTCGGAATATTACCGTATAGAGGTGGAATCAATATTATACCAGCAACTTTATTATCTATCTGATCTCGAATATAATGGACGTAATTCGAAATTTCGTGCTCCGCACCCAAAGCTATAACATTATACGCGAGTTCTTTCACGGTTGCCTGCAATGCCTGTGTAAGACAGGAAAACTCAGGACTCAACAAGTCCGGAATTAATAACGCAATCGTATTTGATGTCTCAGCTACATTACTAGAAAGTGAAGAATTGTCGCCAACAAACGTTCCTGCACGGCGTTTGCGAACAAGCAATCCCGTTGCGGCCAGAATATGGAGAGACTGATTTACAGTTCCCTCGCTTACATTCCATTCTTTTGCTAATTTTGCGGTGCGAATCTTTTCCCCAGGCTTTAATTGTCCGTTTCGAATCTGTGAATACAGGAATTTCTGCAAATTTCCTGCTGAGGAGCTATTTTTAGCTACGTGTTTAGCAGCAACGGTTTCCATTCGAATTGATTCCCTTAATAAAGTATAAATTGATTATATTGTTTTAATTCCAATTGTCAATGTTTTTTTATTCTCATTGCTTTAATTATTAATAAATCATAGTTTTTGAAACACAATAAGTTATTCAATGGCAAATCTATTGTTCGTGGACCATTGCTGGGCACTTGAGGGCAGGAACTGTTATAATACTTTAAAAGGTCCATAAAAAGGGTTTGAAAGCTGAACCTTTTGAAATGAAGAAAACATGATTTAAATACCTTTTCAAAAAGAAGTTGCGACGAAGTTGGATTCGTGATTAGCTAGTCAGATTTTGCCCTTCGGGAAAGAAGGCTGCATTTTGATTCCAGATGTGGACGAAACAGCACATTTCGCAGACAATCGACGATAATTTTAGAGAAACATTTGTGAATGGCGTGGGTACAAAAAACTCATGCGCAACTTTCCAATATAGAAGTATACTTGTAAATCTCTGATTTTAAAAGCAGTTATGCCGATCTTTCACAAGCAAACAACATATGGCTCTGTTTATCTGTTTTGTATAAAGCGAGTCAGTCCCGCCCTTCTCGAACAGAACCGGCTAAATTTGGCAACCTATTGGTTAAAGTAGGTTTTTAGGCTTGATATTAAGAGTAATCCCGATATTAAAGACTGCCGAAGGAGGGAATCGAACCCTCACTCCCTTGCGGGAACGGGATTTTGAATCCCGCGCGTCTGCCAGTTCCGCCACTTCGGCAAGAACCGGTAGAATAATCAAATACTCGTATGTCGTCAACCCAAATAATTACGTCATTTATATCTCATCCTCATTCGCGAACACGATAAACTCGCCCCTATGTTCCTCTACCCACTCATTATCCCTTACCGCAAGCGTATCTTCGGTATTTTCTTCCCCCATTTCCTCCGAACGCATATACGGATCGGAATACACAGGCCCTGTGTTGCCGATAACATGACCCTGCTCATCGAGTTCAATAACCCATATCTCTCCGGTTTTCGCGCTTTGCCAGAACTGCCTCATAAAACTCACCCCCTTCGCACTAAATCTCGTCCTAATTAACTATACGTTGCGCCGGGTATATGAGCCTAAAAGCCCGCAGTTCTAAAACTTCTAATGCGTATTGTTATTGATCTTAAGCGCCCGGAAAATTCCATCGCAAAACGCAGGCAGATCGAACGGCTCCCTGCTCGTAACAAGCTGCTCATCTATCACAACCGGCCGATCCTCATAAATCCCCCCCGCCGCGATCAGATCATCCTTAACCCCTGGCCAGCAAGTCGCGTGCTTACCCTTGACAAGGTTCGCGGAAATCAATATCTGGATACCGTGACATATCGAAGCTACCGTTATTTGCCCCTGCCATATCTGCCGCACTATCCCCAGCGCCGTCGTATTTAGCCGAACCTTTTCCGGCCCCTGCCCCCCTGGCAGCACCAGCAGATCGTAATCCGCCGCGTCCACATCATCGTACGTCTTGCTTACCTCGAACGAATACCCGTGCTTGCCCTTAACCCCGCCCACAGACCCCGAAGCCACATCCACCTCAAACCCCTCCTCAAGAAGCCGAAAATACGGGTAAAAAAATTCCAAATCCTCAAACCCTTCGCCCAGCAATATAAGCGCCCGCATAAAACCCCCTTTCATGCCTCAGAACTTCCGGTGCAGGTCATTCAAAGTGATTACATAATTTCTGCACAATCCCGGACATTACAAACTCGAAACGCGCAACCCGCAACTCGCAACAAATTTTATTTTATTTCAAGTATCTCAATAGGCTTACCCCACATATGAAACGTTTTCACATCAGGCCGTAGCCTTGCCTTAAAAACCACATCCCGTTTATTCACCTGGAATTCCGCCGGCAGATTCATCGGCTCATACTTACCGCTCGCCGCCACAATACCCCAGAACCCGCCTTCAAGCTCGATATGCCGCACCTGCCCCTGCCCACTGATGATCTCGCCCCCAGCCCTGCTTTTAGAACCCGCCGAACCAGAACCCGCACCAACACACCCGCC
>Ga0209417_1004633_pt1 | contig 16182 bp, 8 predicted proteins | sample RifGroF2_FD_184002 | JGI IMG/M metagenome (GOLD analysis project Ga0209417, IMG submission 184002) | Groundwater microbial communities from Rifle, Colorado, USA - Groundwater F2 (SPAdes) (version 2) | ecosystem: Environmental > Aquatic > Deep subsurface > Groundwater | place: Rifle, Colorado... | reverse complement strand
ATCCGCTTGATATAGGATCTTTCGCATGGCCGACTAACTTTCCTCTTTTTTTTGAGATACTGCTAATTTCACCCATCAAAAGGGCATATTCATCCAGCTCCTCAAATTGATCCCTGCAAGCTTGAAGCAGGTCGATTTTATGTGTAGTCACCAGTGCTCCCAGTGAAAGAGGATCGTTCTTTATAAACGATACTGCTTCCCTGTACTTTTGAGGTTCGTCATGAAGCATTAAGTCAATTCCCTTTATCTCACAAGTTCCAAGATCAAGGTATTCAGCCCAAGCAGGGAATACTTTCATTATGGATGATTTAGAAGTAGTTACACCTATAAAATACATGGTTGGTTTTTCTGCTTTCTGATACATTTCACTTCTCATTTATATTTCATTAATTTCTATCAAATGTAATCCTGTAATTACATGTTGCAAATATACTAACTTTTATGAACAGTCCAAATATTAATGTGACCGATAGCAAATTATTTTGAATTCCATGCTTTAAGTTTTATCCCATCAACCATATTGACATTCACTCTCTTTACTTCTTTAGGATCCAACCAAAAATAGCTATCCTCAGCACGAAATTTATCAGAAATATCGGGACAATCAAAGTTGACACCCACAGCGGGAACATCTCCTATATTTTGAATAACAGCCACATTACCTTCAAAGCTTAGCTTGAGATTTGTCTTTGGCAACTCCATCAGACAGCCTGGGTGCGAGTTAAAATTCATCCAATAAAAAGTTCTTCCTGATAAATCTCCATTTTTATAAACTTCTGTTACAATAAGTAATGGGGTGGTTTGAGTTTGTTGTGCTGTAAGGGTGAAGTTCCCCAGATATTTAACTTTATTGATCGAATTATGATCTTGGTATACTTTCTGAGTGATCAATTTAAGGTTTGAATCGAAAGCCCGCGCCCGGACTTCCCACTTTGAATTTTCTAAAATATTGTTATCGTCCAAAATATAAATTTTGGGAGAACATCCTTTTCCAAATCGATTTAATGTATCAATTATTGCACAGGCATGAAGCGGTTCATATGCATCCATCATAAAATAATGAACCATCTTGGGAACTCCATACCAATCAACTGAAGAATATGATGCCGCCGGAACAAATTCATTGAATTTATAATAACAAATACCTGTTCTCTCAGGCCACTGAGAACGAAGCTGTTCAGCCATTACCCGTAGTCCGGTTACGTGAGCTATTTGAGTCCCTGTAATAAAATCTGCCATAGTATTGATTGGAATCATTTGACTGGAATAAAATGTCATATGGCTCATGTCCCTGCCATATTCAGCGTCACGGTTAAAAGCCGGGGAGTGATAGGCAAAACTGCCTTTATCAGGAGCAGGCCATAGTGTTTTTTCCTGTTCGGGCAGGTATTTTAAAACAGACTCCATGTTTGGCTGGGAAGTAAACCCAAATTCGCCCACAAATGGAGATGTTGTTTTAAGATTAAATTCATAAGGTACATTGCCCCAATAAAAAGCCCATTGGTGCTCGCTTCCACCCCATGAATCTGTTCTGTGAACGGTGCGGGTACCATCAAGTTCGAGGGCCAACCGACCCATCAACTGAACATGGTCATTATACGGAATCTCCAATTCATTGCCTCCCCCGTACATAATAAGAGAGGGATTATTACGCGTCTGCAAAATAAATGATGTAATGCTTTGCACATCGATATCATATGGGCCTCCATTCAATTCCTGATAAACCATGATCCCATAGCGGTCGCAGAGATCATAAAATGTTTTGGTTTCAGCAATACCTGCCCCCCAAGATCGAAAAATCTGTATGTGTTGATCTTTTGCCAGTTGAATAAAGCGTTCATATCTCTCCCTGCGCAGATCAAGGTAGGCATCTATAGGAGTCCAATTGGCGCCTTTTAAAAATATAGGCTTACCATTGATAACGAATTGCCAGTTATACTTATAGGCATATGGGCCTCCTGACAAAGGTTTATTTTCGATAGTCCGGATACCAAAGGTGGTCTCTTTTACTACAGGAGTGGCATGTTCCGGTATAAATGCAATTTTCAGCCGATACAAATTAGGTTTCCCCATATCTACCGGCCACCATAATTGCGCATGCGGGACTTTCATCCTGTAGTGAAAATGATTCTCATCACCCTGGAGTTCGACTGCTTCAGTAAAAGAACAAGATTCACCTTTGAAATTCTCCGGTATAATTTGCCCTATTATTTTCCCTTTGCTCGTTTTCTCTGCGGTTTGGATGTCAAAAAACAGATGAATAATGCCATTACCAGCATTTTCAGTGGCTACAAAAGGATTTATAACTTTTGTCCCAGGGTCTTCTTCAATGGTTACCGACTTCCAGATGCCATGAAGAGGCATATTCGCATAATGCCATCCCATTGTAGCTTGTACTTCGATATCATCGGCCGTACCTGAATCGCTCCAATAACCTGAAGTTAAAGCTAATCGCCTGTTTATTTTATTCACTTTAATAATAAGTGTATTTGTATCTTTCAATATTTTAGACACATCAAATGTGCGGGGGATATATTTGCCTTTATGATCTCCCAGAAATATACCGTTCATCCAAACGAAATAGGTTTCACAAACACCATAAATTTTGAGCGTCGGCGATGATATATTTGACGGGCGTGGAAACTGTTTTCTGTACCAATGGTCTTTATAGCTTTTATCCCTTGCCAGCATCATATTCTTTCCAACTGTAGGATCGGGCAACAACCCGGCATGAAAAAGGGCGTTCTGCACACTTCCCGGCACTTCAGCCGGAACAGCATCAATCCATGGATTGAGAATCCTTTCATTATCAGATCCTTCTTCTGCCAGTTCCCATGTACTGTCCAGCGAAAATATGGGTGCGGTATGGGGCAATTCAACCTCTCCGCTATTAACCTTAATCTCTTTATAAGGTGTTTCCATCGAAATGGAAGCAGGTGCAAAAGATTCCCGGTCCATCTTATCAAGCGATGTTTTGGGAATTTCAATAATTTCTGCATGGTTCTGCTTGGATGATGAGTCGATAAATCCATTCACAGGGTCCAGTTCATCAAAATGCCACAACCCAATGGTATTTTGATCATTTTTGAATGGTTCTACCGGAACACCATCAATTTTACACTCAATATCGGATATCCGGATTTCATCAACCAAACCACTTGACAAATGACCATTAAGTATTGTAACCATATCTGTTCCAAAAAACAATTTTGCATTCGCAGGTAATCCTTGCGGAAGATGGGCATAACCGCCTGCAAAATGGAGCTCATCCTCGACACTGCTTATGGTCTGAGTACTCCCGGGCGCTGATTTGCAGGATAGCTTAACATTCAATTTTTCAATACCGTCAATATAGATTCTTACATTAGATTCAGTAAAAATAACAGCACAATAACGCCATTGCGATTGATCAGTTTCTCTCTTTGTATAAAAACAATTTGGAGAATTACCTGTCATGTATGCGCTGAAATCACCTCGCTCCCATCTGGGCACAAAAATCTCCCAGTGATTTTTATATTCACGCGGACCTAATGATAAAAGTACATTGTTTTCTTCTCCTGATCTCGATTTCACCCAGCATTCAAGGGTTAACGGAAACTTCTGGTACTCCTTCAATGCTTTTGCTGCAATCCAACGTACCGGATCTTTTTCATATATGAAAGTTTTACCAAATCTTCCCTCTGTTAATTTCACTCCTTCAGCAGCAAAACATTGTGAAAAAGAATAGGTTAAAACAACAATAAACAGCAGATTTTTCATTTTATTCATTTTAAAGTTTATAATTTAATATTTGTCAGGATTAGTATCCCTTTTATCATTCTTTCCCTTTTTCATGAATTTATTTTACACTGATTTCGAAAAGGTCTCCTGAATATAATCCTTCAAGATTTACAACAAATCCCGTTGTCTGAAGATCATGGCCGGTAGAAGTTTCAACTACTTCCCCATTCATCAACTTTACCTGATATATTTTCTCCGGATCAAGATTATTTATGATAACTGTCCGTTTTGTTTCAGCAGCACCATGCCTAAATACTCCGAGGATACCTCCGTTCTTCGCTTCAGTATTTATACGCTGAAACCCATCCCACATTCCTTCCATTGGTTCTCCAAATCCTGGCAAGTCCTGTCGAAAACTCATAATGTTATACCTGTTTTCCATCAGTTGGAGCCAATCGGAATAACTACGGAATTTTTTCAAGTCGCTTTCTGAAAGCTTTCTGGGGTCGCCTAAAACGATTGGCAAAGATCCGGCAATTGATTTGATGTGCATTTCCCATTCTTTATCCTGCATCTGTACATTTCCTATGACCAGGGCAGTAGCTGACATAGCAGGTGATCGCCACCATGCCATATTACGAATCCGAAGATCGGTCTTTGGGCCTGCTGCACCTTCAAAATTGGAAAGCCAGTCACCTTCAGCATGCTTAAGTAAAGCATAGTCGATTAATTGCATCCCCCCCATGATTTCAAAAGTACAGTCAATAAAAAGATCTGGTTTTGCTGCATGAAGTTCGTCAAAAAGTTGCCACATACGCTCGTAATTGGTAAAAAGTGATTCATTATGATCTTTGTGCCCCTGATGAGTGGTTGAATAACACCCAGAGAGCGTATTTTCATCATAAGTGTATGCACTGGTAACAACTGACAAGTCGAGCTTCATATATTCCAATCCATAGTCAACCGACAGCTTGAGCATTTTTTCTTTAATATAATCATACCATCCCGTGCCGAAACAGGCAGTCATTCTCTTTGTGTCATTCATCCCATGCAATGAAGTATATTTGCCATTTTTATCAAGGACAAACCACTCAGGGTGAGCCTGAAACACTTTGCTCGATTGAGTTGCAGTGGCAACACTGATCCATAATCCGGGTTTCATTCCAAGCGATTTGATATAGTCAAAAACAGGTTTCAACCCATTTGGAAATTTCTTCTTGTCAATATTCCAATCTCCATAATTATCCTGCCAGCCATCGTCAATGACAAACTCCTTAATACCTGCATCGGCGGCAGCTTTAGCCAATTCTATGATGAGTTTCTCATTTATATTTGGGCCGAAAGGTTCCCATGTGTTATATACAAATGTTGGTTTCTCTTTGAGTTGGGAAAGTCTGGTTCCCATATATTCACGTACAAAGCCTGGAACATAAGTATTAAGAACTTCATCAGGAGTCTTTTGATTGTTATAAACCATCGTAAATACCTGGGGTGTTTCAAAGGATTCGCCTTTCTCAATCCATTTTCTGAATGGATAGGGGGAATTCTTATGGGACAGTCCAACACATATTTCAGGTGCTTTCCAAAAAACAGAGGTATGTTTTATTACTCCTGAAGCTTCGTTGCCAATGGCAATACCTTGCTCCCAGTTCATATTATGCACAATAACCAAAGCATCCTGGTTTCCGCCATCATACGGGCCAATATGGCACCGCCTTCCATAATCGTGGTAAATCCAGCTAAATGTGACCGGATGATAATCTACCACTTCAAACTTCTCCACGTCAACGGATTCCAGCTTAATAGTCTCATTTATTAAATTTTTAACAGTCAAGCTTTTGCGAATAACCGGCGAATTCGGGTACAATAAATATTTCAGGGTCAGTTCAACTTTTTTATCGCCACTAATGAGTGTCACCGCTGCTCCATCACCTTGATTCTTATCGGTTATAGCTTGAATACCTAAAAAGTCCCAGCTACTTTTGCCTGAATAAACTATTTCGTTCACTTCAAACTGAAAATCAGGATTGCTATCTAAAAAATACTTGAAATCTCCATTAACAGGTTTATATGATGTGGTTATTAAATGACCGTCATATGAAGGAAGTTTAATGGTCCGCTCAACAATACCATTACTCAGAACAAGTTCCGTTTGTGTCCATTTGGCAAAAAAAGCGATGGCATTTGAAATTTGACTTGTCAAGAAAATCAGGAATATGACAGATAGTGCTCTTTTCATTATTTTACTATTTAGACATTGTCTCAATCTATAATTAAATTTCATTACCATTTTTCTATTCGCTTAATGATATCAGGTTGTATCTTTTCATCAGCAGCAATACAAAGAAGCAATCCTTTGGGGTCCATTTCACGGATAAAGCTTTCCAGTTCAGAAACCTGTACATCAACCACTACCGATTTTCCGGCGGCCTGTATCTTTTTAATAAAAGGTACCCACTGCATGATGGGAAAATCGTCGCCAACTCCCTGAACCCATTGGATGGCATTAATCTCAGGGATTTTAAGCAAGTGATCAACATGATTGGCTACTCCCTTTCCATCCAGGTGAAAAACATTATGAGTCAACGGCTTTACTTCATTCTGAATAACAGGCAGAACGAATTCCTCGAATTGCTCAGGTGAAATCATTGTTGCAATATCACAACTTGGAATATGTATCTTTCCGAATGATGGAATACCCATCCAGGTTACCGAAAGTTGGTTATGCTTCTTCAAGATCGAATCAAAATGGTCAAAAATCCGTTGAAAGTCTCTGGATGAAATATCAATCAGTCTCTTTACTTCATCTGGATCAAGCAGAAAATCGATACAGAGTTGTTGAGGGTCACGAAATGCGGCTGCACAATCCAATCCGGGGTGCAAATCTGTATATCCCACCATATATTTCCCTTGGCAACGCTCTAGCACTGCGTTAGTCATCTCTTCGATCTTCTTAAAATAAGGATTGTTAAAGTCGAGTCTAATGTCATCCAATTGTGACCAATCCTTAATATTTGAAATAGCATAAGATGTAACTTCTTTGTATTCCAGCTCAATACCATAAAATGCCGTATAAACTTCAGGCCCAAGGTTTGGCCAGAAAATCGGAAAAGTCTCTGCATTAAACACCGAATGTTTTAACTGATCTTCAAATAGTTCAATTTGATAATCTGTATCCCACCAACGCTCTTTTAAGTTGGCCCATGACCGACCTTTGAGTAAATGAGTCTCATTATATTCAGCATTATGTGCTGAAAACCTGATTGGCGGACGATCAATCATCTCTTGTTCGTACCATGCATAAATGCGTTGCATTGCCTGGTCAAAATCAGGTTTCTTTTCAAGCTCCAATGTCCATTTCTTTTCCATAGTGTGTTACAATTTTATAAATTTACCAACTAATCTGTTTTGTTATAATTCTATTTAACTTTCTCATAATAAGTTAAATACTTCAATTCCGCTTTTATTCCAACCGGCTTGACGTCATTAATAATCTATGACTGGCCTACTATAAATTGTCTCATGAGTTATTTTTAAATTTCATTTTCAAATAGCCTTTACTATTATAATATCAGCAATCCTTCATACTAATTATAAACAACTAACCAATATTTTTTGACAAAAAAAGATATGACCATCATTTTCAATTTTGATATTTATTGATAAATCTCTTGATTAATCGTCCACTGCCTGCCCAATCAATAGGTGAAACTTCCAAACTGTATAATCAAAGTCGGCTTCCTGTGTTTGTTTCATCAATATACCTATTGTTTTTTCTTTGGGATCGGCAAAATATTCAGTATTAAAGTAGCCACCCCAGCCAAAGGTGCCGATACTGCCTAACCCTCCATTTTTTTTTCTTTTTTATGTCACGACTGAAAATACCAGGCCATAATATTTGTCTGAATTTTCTCCCCATAAATTGCCGATTTGATTCGCCATAATTTCCTGAATAGTCGTCCGGCTAAAGAAACGAGTGCCATTTAATTCACCGCCGTTGAGGTACATTTGTAAGAAAGTGGCGTAATCTTTCGCCATGCTCGTCGGACCTGCACCACCGGGAAAAACCCGTTTGGCTCCTTTAACCAGGAACTCTGGGTCATAAAAAGTTACCGGATAGCGAACCCATTTCCCGTTATCCGGTTTTTGCAGAGAAACCAAACGAGGGGTTTTATTTTCAGGAAGGTAAACCCAAATATCGTTCATCCCGGGCGGATCAAAAAGTCGTGTTATCAAAAAGACATCAAGGGGCACTCCTGATACAATTTCGATAAAATAGCCCAACACATCAAGGCCATTGCTATAAATGTATTTTTCTCCGGGATTACAATGTAAAGGTAGTTTTGCAATTTTCAAGATGTTATCTTTGATACTGACGTTTTCGGTTGTCCATGCATCAATTACTCCAGCTTTTTCATAGAGCATTTTGAACCATTCATCTTTATCATCAGCGATAATCCCATATCCAATGCATGAAGTATGGCTAAGCAACTGACGTATGGTTATCTCACTGGTTGCCGGCACAGTGGTATAACTTGTGTCCTTTTTTTTTAATGTCATCAGAACCAATTGGTTTTTAAATTCTGGTATATATTTTGAAATAGGATCGTCCAGTTTGAATTTGCCCTCTTCTCGAAGCATCATCACCGCAGTTGCCGTAATGGCTTTGCTTTGGGATGCTATCCGGAAAATATCGTCACGCTTTAATATTCTACCGCTTTGGTTGTCGGCCATTTCAAATGCTTTATAATAAACGATCTTTCCGTTACGAGCAACCAAATCCACAGCACCAGAAATATCGCCTTTGGAAACAGCTTTTATACAAAGACTATCAATTCGTGACAGCCGTTCGGTTGACATGCCTACGCTTTCAGGCAAAGCCTCAGTTAGTGGTGGCGATTTCTTTTTAAAATTTGTCTGAGAGAAACTTGTTAGTGCAAGCATCATAAGAAGGATGATAAAATACTTATTCATAATAATTTCAATTTGGATTTTAATACTTTCTCAACAACTTCCCTATGATTTGTCCAATATATGCTAGTGTTGATTTCGCAACCATTTCTCAATCATTCCAAAGTACATTTCTTCCGGCTGTATCATATAGCTTAAGTCTTCGCGCTGGCTGGCCAAATGGAAAAACCGGTCAGGTAAATAATTGAGCGGATTAGAAATAAAACGAGTTGCGCTATAAACGGATTGCACATTCATCCATGCTTGTTGAAATTCCTTCATGGCCATTCTCACATTTTCGAACCCAATCTTTTGTTGAGCCTTATCGGAAGTATCACTTTGCTTTAAAGCCAGCAAGATACGTGGGGCGGTACTCTGAAGATTGTAAAGTGCAATCGAAAGGCTCCAGTAATATCTGTTCCTTTTAGAGGTATAATAAAGTTGTGTCAAACTCGCTGATAAAGTTTGATAATTATTCACCTCAATAAGGGACCTGTCAAGACGATCTTTATATTTCCGGCTCCATGATCCGGGAGAATTCAGATCAGGCAATTCAATCAACTTAGAGGTATAATCAAACTGTCTTTTTTCCCGACCTTCCAGAGGGGTGAGCCAGTGTTCGAGCTGCACCATACTTTGCAATTCATTCTCACCACTCAGTAGGCCACCTTTTCTGAAAAATGCTTCGTACCACAAAATTGAGCCTTTACTCAATTGTTGTTTAAAACTCAAATAGTCAGGCATGGTAATACTGAACTCTCTTTGCAGCCATGCCTTGTCAAATTCTTCCAATGTATGCCCTCTGGGAGACCAACTATATTCAGCAGATGCAATAAATCCGCGCCAGTTATTCTCCATGTGGGGTGCTTTATCATCCCATGCGGTACATAGCTCTCCATCAATATTCTTTTCGGTAGCCAATTGGGTAAAACTTCTAATAGATGCAACGCCGCCAGCCAAGTCCACTTCATCTTCCTGTTCATCTGACGAAAACATTAGTTTTCCACCAGAGTTCGTAGCAATCATGGCCTTTAATCCCCGGCTTTTGTACCAGTCGAGTGTACGAATATTTCCAGGTTGCCTAGCCATAGAATAATTCCAGCGCATATAAACGCAATTTTTAGGAAAATCAGCGAGAAGGCTGTCAAGTTTTGGGATTCCTTTCTGCCACAATTGTTCCACTTCCGGTAATGGCATATCATTGCTGTCGGTGCTTTCCAACAATCCGGCGTGATGTAATGGCATATCGTCCCAGAAAATGGGAATACGGCCATTCTCTTTTGCAAATTCACATACCCTTTTCAACCAGTAAAGGTTCAGACTCATCATTCCTTCTTTATCCGCCGTGGGTTTACAGCGTGGACACAATCCGATATTACCGATCTCGTCTCCGCCGATATGAAGATATTTTGAGCCAGGAGTCGCCTCGATGGCATCCCGGTATAAATCAAACAGCACCTGGTAAGTGCCTTCGTTCAACGGACAAAATGCCCATCGGTTCCATGGTATTTCACGCAGGTTGGCATATTCCTGGTGTTTCAGAATGAAAGTAGCATGGCCTAGACCCTGCACAAGAGGTGTAATTTCGATATGCCTTTCTCGGGCGTACCGTGTTAGTGCGGCCATTTCATCAATACTGATAGCCTGTGGGGCTCCAACCAACGGTTGACGCCGATAACGCAGTTTGTCTTCGAACTCAAAAACTACAGCATTGATTTTATACCGTGCCAGTCTGTCAATACTTTCATAATAATAATTCATGTGATCGAGGTGGTGCTTAACATCAAAATGTACAGCCCGGTACGAAAGCGCCGGATAATCCGTAATCTTGCAGGAAGGGACAGGCTTATTATAATCCCTGGCATCTTCCAGAAGTTGTTCTAGGGACTGACAACCGTAAAATAGGCCAGCCTCACCTGTTGAAATAATCTCGACCTTATCCGGTGAAATGGTCATAGTATATCCTTCTTCAGATGGAAGTGATGTGATTGTTTTATCCAGCTTAAGAACAAGCATTCCTTTGTCCGCCGACTTTCCAATTGGCAGTTGCGAAAGGATAGCTCCCATCACTGGACGGTTAAACTCTCCTTCTAGAACTAAATATTGTAATCTGCTTGATTCCAGTCCTGAACCTTTAAGTAAAATAACACTTTGTGGCTGAGGCAAAATTATAAATGGAGCCGGCAACCTTTCCACTGTTAAGCCGATCCCAGAGGCAATTGAGAATAACGCGCAGATAACGGATATTAGCAAAAAGATTTTTTTCATTTTATTTGTCCTGTTTAAAATGAGTGATATTTCATTAGTTGTTTTTAATTCTTAATTACTTTATAACAGTCCTTTTGTCCTGTCGGGTTTTGAATTATAACAGAGTAAATTCCACGTGCAGAAGTTGATAAGTCTATTTTATTCGTTTCGTTGAGGTTCATCGCAAACGTTCTGATAATTTCGCCTAAAACATTACTAATATAACCTTGAACAATTGAGTTCATACCTGACCTGGATTTAATATAGAAACCAGAGTTGGTTGGATTAGGAAAAATAGTCCAATTCCCTAACGTAGAAGGATGTATAACAACAGAAGTAGTTAAGGAATCTCCATCAAACGACGTCCAATTACGGTGACAGAGACCAATGTGCGTGGTTTTCCTATCCGGTTCGTTGGCGTTCCATGGATCGTCAACGATTTTGTACCCACCCGTGTTGGGTGGGTTTAGCCAAAACGAGTTGGAGATTTCTATGTTGTCACTGTTGCCAGCAACTTCTATTAAATCCTGTGTTGTACCATTACTGTTAAGATGGCCCGAATCAATGATGTTGGTCAATAATACGTTTTTGCAATTATCAATTTTCGCGTAAGGCTGATACACCTCACATTTACCCCCGAAAATCCTGACATTCGAAGAACTCGCCATTTCTATGCAAGGAAATGACGATTGAAGTTGAAAGGAGCCCCCCCGTTCAAGGTTTAGCCCATAAAATGTAAGCTGTTGGGACGTTCCGGAGACTTTCACTTTCCTATGGTTAATACTATTCAAACTGCTAACCCCATCAAGGTTTTTCTCATCCTGATAGTTAAAAACGCGGCCACCTCCATTGCCCGAGAAGTACATCCTGATCATGTCCCTCTCATACGAGTCCCAGCCCGTATCGAAATGAACAGTGCGGATTATCGAATTCCTGCCTGCCTGCCAGTGAAGGCTACCCAAATAATTGGCATTTCCAGGATTGGTACATATATCCATCAGGTAGGTCGTGGCAGTTGCGCTATTCTCTGTATCGATCAACCATGTCTGCTTCGAAGGTGTAAATCCGTATGTCAAAATCGACCCGCATCTCCCAAACCCCGGGCATCCGAAGAAAATTGTATTGGACTTCAGAGTGATAGGAGCACTCAGCGTATAAGTCCCCTTTGCCAGACATACCTTTGTGTTGGAATTAATCGCGCTTTGTATTTGCGCTGCTGTTGATCCGGCCGGCACCAAAACTGCATCGGGATCTTCGAACGATGGGGTCGATGCCCATATATGTCTTGATGTTAAATCGGCTGGAGGTGCGGAAGGATCCTTATAGATGACAGCTGTTTTGTACTGGACTCCAGTAACAGCATTGTAATGTATGCCAGTGTAGAAAACGTCAGTGGGTTGACCTGCCCTGGGATTCTTATCAACATAGTTGTACCTTTTTACATCTGTCCAATCGTTGAACAGTATAGCGGTAAGGTTTTCGTCGCCACTGCTGTTGCAGATGATACCTGCACCTTTTACATAGACACCACTCAGTGAAACAGTGCCATGAAGAAGATTTTTGATGGCAGTGTTTGACGCACTTGGAGTAGTAAACTCAATTTTGGAATCGGTCATCGAGAAGGGAAATTCCATGACCGGTGCGAATGTATCGCATTTCATTAATATTGCGGTTCCCGAACTTTTAACAATTGTTACCCCGATAAATGTTATTCCACCCCAGCTCCATAATACAACCGGGACATCGGTCTGGTTCGTGAAAGTACAACCTGTAATCGTATTATGGGGCGACTCTTGCATTCCCCATGTTGCGCCCTCGCCACTACTCGGCAGGTATAAACCATGTTGCCCACCGGTAACTGTGATGTTGGCCAGCAAATTGTTTGCTCCACCGATACCGGTCAATCCGGCGAACCCGTCACGCGCATTAATATTGACATCTTCAATGAAGCAGTACTGCGCACATCCCCAATAAAGCGCAACCGCTTTCGTGTTGCCTGCCCCCAGATCGAAATCGACCGCACGTATGCCACCCTCCATAATCCAGTCGGTGCTAAAAATAGACGGATTGTTGCTTTTATAGTGAAAAACCGCCTTTGGATTGATACTTTTGAAAGTGGCTGTGTTGTCTGCAAGTATAATTTTTGGATGTTTCACCGATGACCCAATGATATTGACCACGTGCTGGATCGAATTATATGTCCTATCCATCACGCAAACTATTTGATCGGACACTTTATAGGTACCCGATGGAATAAAAAGTGACCTGGATGAATTACGGGCATTATCAACTGCAGCCTGTAGTTTCGTGGTGACATCATTGGTACCATCCATATCAGCAGCAGTCAGAGCCTGGTCAACTTTAAAGTCGAGCATTCCCATCTGCGTAGCTGTAATCTGTGCCTGGATCGTATAAAAAAAGACAGTACTTATCAAAAGGGTAATGAATACTGTTTTTTTCATATTATCTGTCTTGAGCTTATTCATGTATCGAATATTAGATTTCTATACTAATTAGCCTTATTCGTTTTAGGAATTTTATACCACCTAATTGCATTCAACCGATATATTTTATCAACAACAGCTTTGGGTAGTTTAAGTCCCTTAAAAGTGCCATCAAAATCATCACTCGTCATACTTTCATCTGTTACAAGATATCGCCAATCGTCCAACCAAAATCCTTGTATTCTCTTTTTAAAGGCAATAGATTCTGCTGAAGTTCCATCAAAGGTTTGATCAGAACCATAAATAATCTGATCCTGATATTTAATCATGAAATTCCTTACTTTGTTATAGTTTTTAATGCTCTGTAATTCAACATGTACCAATCTAGCGGATAAATCAACAGCCATATTGGGAAATTTAGCCAAGCGTTTGGCCAATTCGTCAACATCCCATTCCAGGCTTCCAAGGTGTGCTCCTACAAATCTCAGGTCCGGATGTTTCTCAACAAATCTGTCACGGGCATCAATCTGTGGCTGGTACGAAGGAAAATCAGGATGCAGGTACATGTAATATTGAGAATATTCCTTAAAATATTCATAGTCTCCCCTAATGGTCATTTTTTCTAAAGGTAACCAACAATTTTTTGGCTCTCCCAAATGTTCCAGTATCATTTTATCCTATTTGATAATATATTGGACAACCGAATTGAATCGAGGATTATCAATCATGATGAAATTTTCCATCTGGTCTTTATACTCCATGCCTATGTTTTTCCAAATTTTCACACCAAGCGCCCCATTCCAGAATGAGTTGTCCAGAGCCTGAATGGTTTGCTGTTCCCAGTTTAATGGATCCCAGTTTTGAAGGGTGAAAGAAGTTACATATTCAAATTGATCAGGGAATTGTCTTTTTTGATTCAGTGAAAACTTTTCCATTTCACCAATCGAAAAGTGGCGAGGGTTATCGAGACTGATATCAATAAGGGAGAAATTATCTTCTTTGGCCCGCTCAGAGAAAGCTTTACTTTCTGAATTATAGTGGATATGAGCATCAATTATTTTAACCAACTTAAAGTCATCCTTTGAGTAAAAATCTAAATTACATGATCCTAAAAGTAAAATTGCTGAAACAGTCAGTAAGTTACAAATAGATTTGATCTTGCTATTCTTTGGTTTAAAAAAACAAGAAGAAAGAATAATTAATGTGGAAATAGTAAATATGTTCTGCATTTAAAGGATCATATAGTTTTAATTCGTTTTCTAATGATATTGTTTGATCTTTTACAGGAATAAATTCTTTAATTGTTACAGTGATTTAAACATTTAAGTGCTGTTGTTGGAAACACTCCCGCCGAATTCCAGCGCAGACGATGATTTTCATTTATTTTTATTCGATTTTACAAAAACTATAGCGCTTTTCTTTTTACAAATCAGCATCTACTCTGAAAAACGGGGGGTATCACCAAAATTATCGTAACTAATCAATGGAAATTATTTTCAACTATTTTTTAATAAATTTCATTGATGAGTTCTGTGTTTGTTCAAATCGAACAACATAAAGCCCAGCCGGCAAGTCTTCTATGTTAATTTGCTGACGGGCGGATGAAACATTTACCATCTTAGTTAATTTCCCGATAGAATTATAAATTCTCATTTGTTCATTCTTCTGAAAACCAGGGAATTCTATAGTCAAACTGGTTGTGGCAGGATTTGGATACAAGATTATCTCCGACCGATCAACTTGTGCTATGTTTGTAACTATGCTTGCACTTTTCAGGCCGGTAAACTGTAAAACGCAATCATCAATGGAATAATTACCAGAACTTGAAGGTGTATCTATGAAAAATTTAATAACTGATGGCGTTCCGGTATAGGTAAGTGTAACATCTCCTGAAACCTTTGTCCATGAAGTACCTACGTTTGCGGTTGTGGTAGGTGTGCCAAAATAGTTGGTGCCTCCGACCGTTGCCCTAAGATATATATTAACTGTTGTAGGTGACCCACTCGCCATTTTTATCCAGGCTTCCACATGATATATGCCAGAGCCTATCGCTGAAACAGCGGCAGTAACCTCTTGGGTAGCACTAAATCCGACATTTGAAGTTACGTCGCACCCATGAGAACCGGAATGATATGTGGTGCCTTGTGTCAGCACAGAACCACAGCAATTATACCAATCAGGAGCAATTGCTGTTTCAAAGCCAGGATTGACCAGCATATTGGTTGATGCAACCGTTACAGCACAAGTTGATGTAAAACCACCATCCTGTGTGGTAACTGTAATAATTGCTGTTCCTGCTGCTACTGCAGTTACCAGGCCACTTGTACTTACTGTAGCTACAGCAGTATCACTTGAACTCCAGGTTACCGTTTTATTTGTTGCGTTGGAAGGAGCAACAGTTGCTGTTAATTGGCTTGTACCACCAGCTGTAATTGAGGCAGTGGTCGGGCTTACAGATACACCAGTCACTGCTACCGATGAACTGGTACTTAACATGCAATCATCAACGGAATAATTAGCGGAACTCGAAGGTGTATCTATAAAAAATTTAACAACTGATGGCGTTCCGGAATATGTAAGTGTAACATCTCCTGAAACTTTTGTCCATGATGTACCTACACTTGCGGTTGCCGTAGGTGTTCCAAAATAGTTGGTGCCTCCGACGGTTGCCCTGAGTTGTATATTAACTGTTGTCGCTGATCCAGAAGCCATTTTCACCCAAGCTTCCACATGGTATACGCCAGAGCCTATCGCTGAAACAGCGGCAGTAACCTCTTGTGTAGCACTAAATCCGACATTTGATGTTACGTCACACCCATGT
>Ga0209417_1004627_pt1 | contig 16199 bp, 14 predicted proteins | sample RifGroF2_FD_184002 | JGI IMG/M metagenome (GOLD analysis project Ga0209417, IMG submission 184002) | Groundwater microbial communities from Rifle, Colorado, USA - Groundwater F2 (SPAdes) (version 2) | ecosystem: Environmental > Aquatic > Deep subsurface > Groundwater | place: Rifle, Colorado... | reverse complement strand
GATTTCCTGGATATCAAGCAATGGTTTTAGCGCGCGCGCTGGCGCGCCAGCCGATTATTTTTGACGCTTTCAGTTCTTTATATGATTCGATGGTTTTTGACCGAAGAATTGTTGGGCCGAAAAGCGTAAGAGCAAAATATTATTGGTTTTTAGACTGGTTTTCTTGCCGCTTGGCTGATAGAATTATAATAGACACGAACGCCCATATTGGCTATTACATGGATAAATTTGGAATAAAAAAGGAAAAATTCATTAGAGTTTTTGTTGGAGCAGACGAGCGGATAATGCGGCCAGTTATAGCAGAATCAAATAAAGATTATTTTTTGGTCCATTTTCACGGCAGTTGCGTTCCATTGCAGGGAATAGAATATATTTTAGCGGCGGCAAAAATATTAGAATCTGAAAATATAAAGTTTAAGATAATTGGCAGTAAAATAAAGAAAAATTTTAAAGATGAAAGTTTGTTAAATGTTGATTTTTTGGATGACGCGCCTTATGGGAAATTGCCGCAACAAATGGCTATGGCAGATATTTGCTTGGGTATATTTGGAAATACAAATAAAGCGCGGCGGGTTATTCCAAACAAAGTTTTTGAGGCATTGGCTGTTGGCAGAGCTATTTTAACCGGCAATTCGCCAGCAATTAGAGAGTTGTTGGTTGACCGGGAGAACGCGCTTTTTTGTCGTTTGGCAGACAGTCAGGATTTGGCAGATAAAATTATGGAATTAAAAAATAATTCTGAACTGCGCGAGAATATCGCCCAAAAAGGAAGAGAATTATTTAATCAGGAATTGACTTCCCGAAAAATAATTGAAAATTTATTAAAGGAGTTTAAAATATAAGCTAATAGTTAATTAATTTATGTTTTAAAAATTGTAGATTTTATGCTCTAAAAATTTATTAATTTTATGTTTTTTTTTCACGGAACCAGAAAACCTAATTTTAAAAATATCAATAATCTTAATTATAATGATTATTGGGATCACCAATGTCCGGCATTGCGCGATAAGCTTCGGGAAAGGGAATATATTTTTATTGATTTGATTAAGCCAAAATCAAAGGTTTTGGATATTGCCTGCGGCATGTCGCCGTTTCTTATAAAACTTAAGGAAAAAAAGAATTGCGAAGTAATGGCTTATGATATTTCTTCTAAAGCAGTGGAAGAGCAAAAGAAACATGGAATTCGCGCCGAAACAAAAGATATCAGCAGTTTGGATTTTAGCCTGCAAGAAAATTTTGATTATGTGGTAATGAGCGAGATTATTGAGCATTTAGTTTACCCGGAGAAACTTATTAGCGCCTTAAAAAATAGGACCAAATATTTTTTAATTTCACTTCCGAACAGCGGATTTTACCGCTATCGCTTAGGCCTGCTTTTTCGAGGCAGGTTTTTTACCCAATGGGCGTATCATCCAGCTGAGCATCTCCGGTTTTGGACGCATATTGATTTTTTGGATTGGCTGGCAGTTTTGGGATTGGAAGTTGAGCAAAGCGTGGCCTCAAACGGCTTAAATATCGGGCCAATTAAATTATATAATTTATGGCTAAATTTGTTTGGCCACCAAATTGTATATTTATGCCGGATTAATAATAATGAAAATAGCAGTAATTAATTCAAATAGCCCGGATGGATTGGCCAGAACTATTTTTGACGGGCTTTTGGAATTGCAAAAACAGGAAAAAGATTTGCAGTTTTCTCTTTCGGCTAAATTTGATTATATTTTGCCCTTAAAAGAAAATATTTTGCCAAAAGACGAATTTATTAATTTTGCCCGGCAGGCGGATGTGATTTTTTTAATTTGGGGGAAAGGCGGCGCTGACTATAATTTGGCGGAAAGAATTGGCAAATGGGAAAAAACTATTTTTATTGATGGCTCGGAAGTTGGGAAAGACCGGCGGTATGATTTTTCAATCCAGAATGATATTTTAAAAGGAAGATATGTTAAGAATGGAGCGATTGATCAAAAAATGCTGAAACTCTGCGCTTTGTATTTCCGGCGGGAAAAGCCATATATTAAAGGAATAATTCCTTTGCCTTTCGCGATAGAATCTGTTTATCTTTCTCAATATGATAAAAATATCAAAAAAAATATTGACTTTCACTGCGTTTTTGGCCAGAATGAATATCCAATAATGCGAAAATATGTTACAGAAATTTTAGAAAAATATTGCCAAGAAAATGGTTTTTCCTGTTATATTTCTAAAACAAAAACCCGGGAAGAATTCTATCGCCAGCTGGCAAAAAGCAAGGTTGGCATTTCAGTCGGGGGCGGGGGATTTGATTCAATGCGTTTTTGGGAAATCTTGGGAAACAATTGTTTGTTATTAACGGAAAAAATTGATATTTATGAACCAGACAGCAAGCGGCTGGACTATCAAAGAATTTGGGAATTCGGAAATTTACACGATTTCCGATATCAATTGGACAAAATTTCCGATTATTTGCGAAAAGATTATAATCAGGATAAATTAAACAGCGAATATCAAAAAATATTAATTGATCATTTAGCGTCTTCTAGGATAAAAGAGATTTTACAAATAGCCAAAAAGAAAAGAATATTAGTATAGATATTTTAATAAAGCCAGCTAAAAACGCCGGTTTTTTGTTTTCCACAAATAGCCCTTATGACACCTATTGACACTTTATAAAAAAGGGTTTATTCTGGAATAAATGTCTGGAATAGGCCACCTTATAATTAATAAAAACAAAAAATATGCCAGATGAAATAAAAGCTAACGCGATTTATACGACTGACGAAGCGCGGGATTTTTTGAGAGTTAGCGAAAGCACCATTAAACGCTTGCTCAAAAATGGGATTTTGCGCGCGAATAAAGTTGGCCGGCAATACCGTATTTTAGGCAAAGAAATATTAAAATTAATTTCGCCGGAACTGGAGCAGAAAGCGGTTAAAAAATATTTGAATGTTAAGAAGAAAGCAGTTGATGTGATTAATAAGTGGTAGTATGTGAGTGCAATAAATGTAAAATATCCATCTGGATTCCCGTCTACCCTCCGTCTCCGCCAATTGGCGGATTTGGAAGGGCGCGGCGCGGGAATGACAGGATAGATTAAAAAATGAAAAAGGTCATTAAAGTTTTGTCCTTCGACAAGCTCAGGACAAAACTTTTTTATAGTTATAGTTATTGTTTTAGATTGAGCCTTGCATAAAATAATGAGTACTAATGTAAGGGTTTTGTATATTTTTGCTAATGAGCGGAAGCAAATGGAACAAGAATGGCAGGAAGGAATTATGCCGGATACTTATTTTATCGGATTAAACCATTTGCAAAAATTTGGCGTTAAAGCGGAATATATTGAAAATAAAATAATCAATTTTATCCGGAATAAAAGCTTTAACTTAACCAATATTTTTTTGCTCTTTAAAATAAGGAAATACGACATTGTTTTTTCCGGTTCGTCCTTAATGATAGTTTTTTTGGCAAAAGTCATTTTTCGTTTCCGGAAGCCAAAATTTGTTTGGTACAATACTTTTTTTACTAATTTGCTGAAAAGGAATAGAAATGACTTAAAAGGATGGATAATTAGAAAATCCATTGGCGCGTTAGACGCGATTATTTGCCCGTCTCAAGCGCAAAAAGATTTTTTAGTAAAAGAAGGATTTAGCCAAGATAAAATTTATTTTATTCCAACTGGAGTTGATGTTGATTTTATTGCCTTAAGGCAAAAAGTTTTGCCGGATTATGATGGCGAGAAATATATTTTGGCTGTTGGCCGCGATATGGGGCGGGATTATAAAACATTAATTGAAGCATTGCGCGGACTTGATATAAAACTTAAAATTGCCGCTTTGCCCAGAAATTTTAGCGGGCTTGATGTGAATAATTTGCCGGAAAATGTCGAATTTCTTGGATTCGTGCCTTTTAATAAGCTGGTTGGATTTTATAAGAACGCGGAATTTGCGGTTATTCCAACAAAAAAGGAAAATGATTTTGACGGTTCGGATTGTTCGGGCCACTTGGTTATGCTGGACGCAATGGCCAGCGGAAAAGCGCTAATTGCCAGTTATCGCTCAACGATTGGCGATTATATAAAGAACGGACAAGAAGGAATTTTAGTTGAGCCGGGGAATCAAAAAGAATTAAGGGAGGTAATAGAAAAGTTGTTAAAAAATCCGCAATTAGCAAGGGACATGGGAAATAAAGCGCGTGAAAAAGCAGCGGAAATGCTAACAACCGAAATCTTTGCAAAGAATTTAGCGGAAATATTCGATAGAATATTTCAGGATTTGGGCAAGTAATTATTATTTTTTAATCTAACCCGCCCACCCTCCAAATTAAAAAATAATAATTACTTGCCCATAAGCTTCATGAAAATAACAATTATTTTTAACAACCGATTGCCAACCGAGCGGGCGCATGGCTTGCAAATTGTTAAAACTTGCGAAGCTTTTGCTCACGCGGGAATTGAGACAAAACTGATTATTCCAGATGTTTTAAATAAAATACAAGAGGATATTTTTCAATATTATCAGGTTGGAAAAGTTTTTTCAGTTAGAAAAATAAAATGTTGGGGTAAGAGTTATCGGATAAAATACGCATCATTTTTAATTAATTTATTATTTTCTCGGGTTAAGAAGAACGAGATAATTTTTACCAGGCATCCGGAAATAGCTTTTTTGTTTTCGCAGTTTGGATATAAAGTTATTTTTGAACTTCATAATTGGCGCCCGGATAAAAAGAAAAGGAATGTTTTTTTCTTGAAGAAAGTTTTTTTGATTATAGCAACGACAAAAATTATTAAACAGGAATTTGTTAAAAACGGATTTGATGAAAGAAAAATTATGGTTGCTCCTAATGGAGTTGAGCTTGAAGATTTTAATCTGAAAACAAGCAAAGAGGAGGCAAGAAATTTGTTGGACTTGCCGCTTGATAAAGAAATTATTTTATATTCTGGTCATCTATATAAGCAAAAAGGGGTTTATACTATTGTCGAGACGGCAAAAATGCTTTCGGAAAAATATTTTGTTTTTATTGGCGGATTGCCAAACGACGTTGAAAATTTGAAACAAGCAGCTGAAGGACTTAAAAATATAGAAATCCGCGGGCCGAAAAAATACAAAGAAGTTCCGCGATATTTGAAAGCAGCTGATATGCTGGTTATTGCCAATAGCGGGAATGATGAGACAGAGAGAAACTTTACTTCGCCTTTGAAATTATTTGAATATTTAGCGGCAGAAAAAGTTATTATTGCCAGCCGGGTTCCGGCAATTGAGGAATTTTTAGATGAAACCACAGCAGTTTTTTTTGAGCCAGACAGCGCGCAGAGCTTGGCAAAAGCGATTGAAGAGGTATCTGGCAACCAAGCAAAGAGGGAGAATTTAGAAAAAAAATCTTTTGAACTTGCCCGAAAATATACTTGGCAGGAAAGAACAAAAAAAATAATTAATGTTATTAAAAAAGATGGAAAGATTTGAAGTTATTCAAAAAATTATTGATAAAATCAGCGCCAAGGCGTATTTGGAGATCGGCGTTGAATACGGCACGGTTTTTATGCGCATTAAAGCGCGAGAAAAAATTGCTGTTGATCCGGAATTGAAAATATCAGGTAAAAAGAAACTGGTTAATTTAATTGATATATTCAAGAATAAATATTTTAGCATAACAAGCGATGAATTTTTTAGCCGTTACAACAATTTATTCCCTGACAAAAAAATAGACGTTGCGTTTGTTGATGGGCTTCACACGCATTCTCAATCGCTAAAAGATATTGAAAATTGCTTAAAATATCTGGATAAAAAAGGAATTATAATTGTTCATGATTGCAGTCCTCAAAATGAATTTTCCGCGGCGCCAGTTAGAAAGATTTCAGAGCAGGCAGGCGAGAAAAAGTGGAATGGCGATGTTTGGAAAGCGATTGTCCAATTGCGTTCAACAAGGCCGGATTTGCAAATTTTTACCCTGGATTGCGATTACGGCTTAGGAATTATCAGAAAAGGCCAGCCGGAAAGCATGCTTGACTATTCTTCAGAGCAAATAAAAGAAATGGCTTATGAGGATTTAGCTCAAAATCGGCAGAAATTTCTTAATTTAAGGAATGTTGATTATTTTGAGGAATTTTTAGCAGTGTTAGGTATTAAAAAATAATTCGTATATTCGTATTTTTTTTAATCGCTTTGCTGTAATTGTAAAACGATTAAATGCATTTCGTAGCTAATTTATGAAAACAATTTTCATAACAATTTCCCGCGGCTCGGTAATCAGGAATTTTTTTCAGACAGGCGTTATCAAAAAAGTTTTAGATGGCGGTTTTCGAGTTATTGTTTTAACTCCTCATTATAATGAGCCGGAAATATTTAAAGATTATCAGCAGGAAAATTTAATTTTAGAGCCACTGATTGTTCCAAATAATATAAAATTTAAAAGGCTGATGTATGAAATTTTTACTGGCATTGTTTTTAACGCAACAACTAGAGTCCGCTACAAATATAGTTTTTGCGGAAAAAAGCCAAGAACATATTTATATTTGCCGCGCTTGATTCTTTTCGCGTCATTAGGCTTTATTCCAGGATTTAAACAATTTATCAGATTTATCGACGCGAAAATAAACCAACAGGCAGATCATGATTATTTATTTGAAAAATACAAGCCGGATTTGGTTTTTATTACAACGGCTGGCGACCGGACAGAAGCGGGATTATTAAAAAGCGCCCGGCGTTTTGGAGTAAAAAAAGCTTGTATGCCCAAAAGCTGGGACAATCTTTCCAAAAATCTTTTTTACAGCAAAGCGGATTATATGTTTGTCTGGGGCGGATTTATGAAGCAGCAGGCAATTGAATTTCAGGATTATAAGCCAGATGAAATTATAATAACTGGCGCGCCGCAATTTGATTATTATACTCGCAAGGAAAATTTATTAAGCCGGGAAGAGTTTTGCCGCGGATTAAATCTGGACCCGAATAAAAAAATTATTTTATACGCTTCAAACGGCATCAGCGCCTCTGGCGAAGCGGTTTATGTTTCTTTAATCAAAAAATTTATTGACGAAAGAAAACTTGAAAATGTTCAGGTTCTTATCCGGCCGCATTTGGGTTGGATAGGGGATGAAAAAAAATTTGACCAAATAAAGGGATATGAAGGATTTGTTGTTGATAATACCCATAAGCAGAATTTGAGATTTAAAGACCATTGGGATATATCAGCCAATCATTTGAAGCATTTATTTAATTCTTTTTATCATTCGGATGTTTGCATAAATATTGCCTCAACAATGACGCTTGACGCCACTGCCTGTAATCGGCCGGCTATAAATATTAACTTTGATGTGGAAAAAAATTTGCCAATGGACAAATCAGTGAAGCGGCTTTATATTTCCGATTACTTTAAAGCAGTTATTGATTTTAAAGTCAGCCAAGTTGTTGAAAGCGAAGAAGAATTTTTAAAAGCTTTAAAGGAAATCTTGGAAGGCGAATGGGAAAAGCCGGAAAAATATCAGGAATTTATAGAATATTTTATGCACAAAACTGACGGAGAATCAGCTGAGCGAATAGCTTGCAATTTAATAGGCTTGGCAAAAGGAGAAAAAATATGTACCAGGTAGTGAAAATTTGATTATTGCCAAAGGCAAAAATATTTTTCCTTGAAAGACAAATAATTAATGAAATTTGTTTTAATTAATATTAATATATAAATAAAAATCGAATTTTTACTACCTGGTATGGTAAAAAAAATCAGCGAATATACAACTAAAGAATTAAGAGAAATTTGCCAAGCTTGCCATTTAACGCCAGAAAAGAAAAAAGAAGATAATAAAGTTGGCATATTTTCTTTGAATTTTTCCATTTATTTTACGCGTTTGTTTTTGTATATAGGAACAACGCCTAATCAGATTACTTTTTTGAGCGTGGCGGTGTTTTTTGTTGGAATATTTTTGTTGACCTTCAATAATTATATTTTAGGTATTGTTGGTTCGTTGGTTATATTTTTTTCCATTGTTTTAGACGGCTGCGACGGGGAAGTGGCAAGGTTCAGAAAATTTATTGGCAAGCCAATTAAGGGAAATATTGGTGGCCTCTACGCTGAGCCAGTTAGCCATGATATCCAATATGGCTTAGCTTTTTTAATTCTTGCTTATGGGTTGGTTGCGCATGGTTTTCCGAATTATTATTATATTTTGGGAGCGCTGGCTGGAATCACTAAATTATTATTCCGGCTTTTGCAATCAAGATTTTGTTTGATATTGGGCGTTAGTAATGTTTCTCGCGAAGAATCAATAGAAATGCACAAATCCTTAAAGAAAAAAAGTATTTTTATTAAATTGATTTATAGATTTAATAAAACATTTTTTAACAATTCAGGAGTTTTTATCATAATTTTTATTGGCGCTATATTTAACTGGCTTGATTTGTCATTATGGTTTTTCGGCTTGGGTTATTCTTTTTTATGGCTGGCATTGTTTGGCAAACAGCTTTATCAAATTAGCAAGCTTAAACAAATATGAAAATAAAAACAGCAGTAATTTTAGCAGCTGGCCAAGGAAAACGGATGGATAGGTTTAAAACTATCAAGCCGTTAGTTAAAATTGCCGGAAAGCCCTTGATAGTTTGGGGAATAGAAAAATTAGCAGAAGCTGGAATAACAAGAATTCACATTGTTGTTAAAAAGGGCGACAAGAAAATAGAGAAAGTATTATTCGATTATTCAATATCTGGCGTTGAATTTTCATACATTGAGCAGAAAGATAACGGACGAGGAATGCTGGATTCTTTTCTATCGTTAAGGGAAAAAATTAAAGAACCTTTTTTTGTGGCGCCTTGTGATTCAATTTTTGAAAAAAATCCCTATAAAATGTTTTCCGATAAAATGGAAGATTTCACGATGCTGGTAAGCTTGAATGAAAAACAAAACAAAATTTCAGGCGCGCAATCAAAGGCGATGCTTGGCCAAAATTCTAGAGTTTTATCTGTTGGCCGTGAATTACGCAAATTCAATGGTTTAGACACGGGGATTTGCCGTTTTTCTTCTGTTGGTTTTAGATTGTTTCTTAAGGCTGCTTCTAATGTTAAAGAAATAGAGGCGGCTTGGAATAAGCTGGCGAAAAACAATAAAATAAGAGCTTTTGTTTTGGATGAAGGCGCGTGGTTTGACGTAAATGATCCAATTACTTTGATTAGAGGAGAGCTTTTTTTGAAAGGATTATTATCAAAAAATAAAAATTATTTTGCTGGCAAAAAAACAAGTAAAAGAATTAAGGGTTTTATTAATTTTTATAATAAGAAAAATATTCGAACAGAGATTATTATTAAAAGCGGTTTAATTAAAAATTTAGAAAAATATGAAATTATTCCTCAAGAATTTATTTCTTCGCCGCATTATTTGATTACTGATGAAAATGTGAATAAAATTTATGGGCAGAAAGTTATAAATGCCATAAAAAAACAAGGGTTTAATATAAGAAAAATTGTTGTTGAGTCGGGAGAGCGAGCTAAAGACATTAATAATTATATTAAGCTAGCGGATGAGGTTTTAGGAACGGGAATTGAAGAAAAATCAATAATTATTTCCTTAGGCGGAGGGGTTATCAATAATTTGGCTGGTTTTTTAGCGGCAACGCTTTATCGCGGCGTTGGTTTAATCCATGTTCCCACAACCTTAATGGCGCAAAGCGACGCGGCAATCGGCATTAAACAGGGCGTGAATGGCGAAAAAGGGAAAAATTTGATCGGCAGTTATTATGAGCCATTAAAAATTTTTGTTGATCCGGAAGTGCTTCTTTCAATGGATGAATATTATATTAAGGATGGTTTGGGAGAATGTCTAAAACATGCCTTGGCGCAGAATTATAAATATTATAAATTTTTTAGAAATTATCGCGGCTCAATTAGAAATTTGAATTTTTTAGAAAAAGTAATTAGCGCAAATATAAAATTAAAAATTAAGCTGATGCAGAAGGATTTTAAGGAAGAAAAAGAAGCGATTGTTTTGCAATATGGGCATGAAGTTGGCCACGCAGTCGAGTTTTTGTCGGGATTTGAATTTGGACATGGCGAAGCAGTTGCGATTGGCATGAGAGTTTCTGCTGAAATTGCAAATGAACTTGGTTTGGCTAATAATTCAATTGTTAAAGAACATATAGATTTGTTAAAACAATATAAATTGCCTTACAAAATACCAAGATATATTAAGGGAGAAGATATATATGATGCCTTGCGATATAACAAAAAAATGAGAGATGGTGATATTCGTTTTGCGCTAGTCAATAAAATTGGTTCGCTTTGGCACTATAAAAGCAATTATGCTATTCCGTGCCGAGAAGAAATAATTAAGAAAGCCATAAAGAGAAGCTATGAATAACAACATGGAAAATAATAAAAATAAAAATGTAATAATTACCGGCGGGAGCCGGGGGATTGGCAAGGCAATTGCCAGAAAAATGTTAGAACTTGGCTACAATGTTTTTATTTGCGGAAGAAATAAAGAAGAACTTAAGAAAACTAAGCAAGAATTTATTCTTAGTGGAGAGATTGATTATTTTGTTTTAGATATTTCTGATAGAGAGGCGGTCAAAAATTTTACCGCGCAATGGAATCGGCCGTTATTCGGATTAATTAACAACGCCGGCGCGTGGAAAGAAGAAAGAATTGATGAATTGGAAAAAGATGTTTGGGATGAAATGATTAATTTAAATTTGGCTGGTTTATATTTTCTGACAAAAGGTTTGTATTCGAAAATAACAACGCCGGGCAGGATTATTAATATTTCATCGCAATTGGGGCTTAATGGCCGCGCTGGATTTGGGCCGTATAGCGCGGCCAAGCATGGAGTTAACGGATTAGCTAAGTGTTGGGCAGAGGAATTGGGAGAAAAAGGAATAACTGTTAATTCAATTTGTCCGGGCTGGGTGAAAACGCAATCTAATATTGATGAAATCCATGTTTTCGCGCAAGCTGAAGGAAAAACCTTTAATGAAAAATTCAAAGAAATCAGCGATACTTGCTTAATGAAAAGGCTTATTGAGCCGGAGGAAGTGGCGAATTTAGCGGCGTTTTTAATGTCTGGCGAAGCAAGCGGCATTTGCGGGAAGATTTATGAGATAAAATAAAGAGTGTTTACATCAGCAGTATTTATTTTTTCAACCGAACCCACCCACCCTCCAAGTTGAAAAAATAAATACTGCTGAAATAAAAGAGTGATGAGTGAAAAAATAAAAAATTTTATTCAGAAACAATACGGCAAGAAAGCTTTAGAAATTAAAAAGTTCAAGGCTGGAGTTTTGAATGATAATTATTTGGCAATAACTGAAAAAGGAAATTATGTTTTCCGGATTTATAATTTTAAGAATAAAGAGCAGGTTGGATTTGAAACAGAATTGCTGGAATTTTTAAAGGAAAATAATTTTCCATCCCCTAAATTATTAGCGGATAATTATAATGAATTAATAGGCAATTTTAATAATAAGCCGTGTATATTTTATGAATTTATTGAAGGCGAGCAATTAAAAAATATAACGTCAGGAATTATGAGTCAAATTGGCGAAGCAATGGCAAAGCTGCATAATCTGTCAAAAAATTTCCAGCCGTCGATTAAAAAGCCAACTTGGGAGCCGGAAGAATTAAAAAGAATTACGGCAGAGAATAAAAATAAAATGTTAAATAGCGGATTTCCGCGAGCAAAAGAACTAATGGATTTTACGGAAACAGAGTTAGCGAAATATAGTTTTCCCGAAAATCTGCCCAAAGGAATAACGCACCAAGATATTAAGCCGGAAAATATAATTATTAAAGATAATAAAATCGCGGGCATTATTGATTTTGACAATTCTTATATTGGCGCGTTTTTGCATGATATAACAACAACAATCATTTGGGTTTGTTTTCAAAATAATGAATTGAACGAAAGTTTAATGAAAGAATTATTAAAGGGTTATGAAAAGGAAAGGAAATTGACTGAAGAAGAAAGAAAATATTTGCTGCCAGGGATAAAATTCCGACTAGCCAGGGAAGTTTTTATCGGGCCGTTTGTGACTCTGCATTTGCCGGAATTATCAAAGGAAAGAGCGGATTATTTTATGAATTTATATAACAATTTTAATATTTGAATACATGGAAAAATATAAAGCGATAATTTTAGCGGCTGGCCGAGGCAAGCGTTTAGGCGACATTACAAAAGATCTGCCAAAGCCATTATTGGAAATTAATAATAAAACATTGATTAGCTATGCCATTGATTTTGTAAAAAATATTGGAATTCAAGATATTGTTGTTGTTGCTGGATATCATTTTGAACAAATGGAAAAAAAGATTAAAGAAATTGATGATAAAATTAAAGTTGTTAATAATTCAGATTTTCATTTGCAGAATTTAGTTAGCTTTGTTAAAGGGTTGGATTATATAAAAAATGAAAATTTATTGGTTTGCAACGCGGACTATATTTTTAAGGATACAACTACTGAAGCTGTTAAAAATAATTTAAGCGGGAAGGCGGCTTATTGCCGCTATGATTTATTAGGCAATGATGAAGACGTGATGAAAGTTAAAATTGATGAAAATAAAAATTTGATTAGAATGTCAAAGCAATTAACTGATTTTGAAGCAATTTATACCGGAATATGGTTTTTTGAAAAAAAGTATATTCCGGAATTAAAAAAGATTGTAAAAGAAATTTTAGAAAATAATGATAAAAATTTTACAACAGTTGAAGATATTTTTAATGAATTTGTTAAGCGAGGATTTGAAATTAAAGCAGTTGATATTGGCAAGGCCGATTGGTTTGAAATTGACACGCCTGAAGAATTAAAAAAAGCAAAGCAGATATTAGAATTTAATGCTTGATTTTTATGATAAAAATATCAGAATGTCCGCTGTGCGGATCAAAAAAAATAGAAGAATTTTATAAAGGAGTTGATAATTATTATTCTGGCAAGTTTGCGGAGTATTCGATTTGCTCTAATTGCAGTTTGATTTTTTTAAATCCCAGGCCAACGGAGGAAGAGCATAAGAATTGGTATGAGTTAGTTTTTCAGGATAAGAGAAGGAATATAGCAACATTTGAGGAAGCGGTGGCAAGAACAAAAGGAAAGTATGATAAAAAATTAAAGCAGTTAAAATATTTTGAAAATTTTGTAAATAAAAATAGCCAATGTTTGGAAATTGGCTGCGGCTGGGGAACTTTGGCAAAAGTTGTTAAAGATAAATTTAATTGCGAAGTTAATGTTATTGAGCCGTCAAAATTAGCGGCAAAAGTCGCGGCTGGCCATTTTGGCTTGAATGTATTTCAAGGGAATTTCAATGATTTTATTGCCCAAGGGCACAATAATAAGAAATACGATTTTATTTATTCATACCATGTTTTTGAACATATTTCTGATCCGAACGCATTTTTAGAAAAAGTAAAGAATATTTTAGAGCCGAATGGAAAATTATTGCTGGCTTTGCCGAATACTTTAAATCCCGAACAGCCGTCTGAACGGCTTTTCCATATTGACCATTGCTTTTATTATACCCCCCAGACAATAGAGCTTATGCTTAAAAAACATGGATTTAATATTATAAAATTATGGGAGTGCGTTGTTGATATGAAAATAGCGTGCGAAATAAGAGAAGGGGATGAGAAGATATTATACGAAAACAGCGGCGAGCAAAAAAAGATAAAGCAGGCGATTTCGCGAAGCGACAGGAAATATAAATTTTTAAGAACAATAAGAAAAATAATTTATTCGCCTTTAAGCGGCCAGAGCCGGGAAAGGGGAAATCGGATTATAACTAATATATTAAGAAAAATAAGGCAAGCGAGAAAATAATTAAAATTATGAAAAAACCAGCAATAAAAAAGAATAAAATAGCTTTATTTTACGAACTGTTTCGGACCGCGTTTTGGGATTACCGGAAAAAGATTGTTTTTTTGACGATTTTGGCTTTTTGGGGCGGGCTGATGGAAGGAATTGGAATTAACGCTTTAATCCCTTTATTTTCGTTTATCGCTGGCGACGGACAGGGGGGAGTTGATATTGTTTCTAAAACAATCAAAAAAATGTTTTTAAACTTGCACACTCCTTTTACCCTCAAATATTTATTATTATTTATAATTTTGTTATTTTTTGTTAGGGCAATTTCTTCTGTGATATTTCAATATTTTCACATTAAAATTATTGCGGATTACGAGGAAAAAACCCGGTCAAAATTATTTGAGAAAACATTAAACGCGAATTGGCCTCATTTACTAAAACAAAAAATCGGGTATTTAGAAAGCGTTTTAATGACTGACATACAAATTGGAAAAACCATCTTGTCGTCTATTGTTTCAATAACAATGATTGTATTGAATTTAGTTGTTTATATTTTTATCGCGTTGAACATTTCTTTGCCAATAACCCTATTCACCTTATTCGCCGGCGGCATGCTATTTTTTATAATTAAGCCCTTGATGAAGAAATCTCGCGTTGTGGGCCGCAAAACATCAAAGGCCATAAAAAATGTGTCTCATTTTATAAATCAGAGCGTTTTAGGGCTTAAGGCGATTAAATCTATGATGGTTGGCCCGCAAATTGCCAAAGCCGGGCGAGAACATTTTGCCAGGCTTAGGGAACTATCTGTGAGTTCATACTTACTTGGCAATATTAGCGGCTCTTTCATGCAATTTGCCAGCATTATTTTTGTTTGCGCGGTTTTCACTTTTTCTTATAAGCGCCCGGGATTTAATTTTGCGGCTTTAGTGGCAATTATCTATTTGGTTCAAAGGCTATTTGACTATATTAAAAGCCTTCAGCTTTCTTTTCAAAAAACAGGCGAATCAGCGCCTTATCTTTTGAGTGTTTTGGATTATGAAAAAAAGGCGCTGAGTTTCGCGGAAGAAGATTCTGGCCGCCTGCCGTTTGTGTTTAAAGATAGGTTTGCTTTTGAAAATGTTGGCTTTTCTTATGATAATGGCAAAGAGGTTTTATTTGGAATTAATTTTAGCGTTAAAAAAGGGGAAATGGTTGGCCTTGTTGGTCCGTCTGGAATGGGGAAGACAACAATTGTTGATTTGATTTTACGCTTGTTTAATCCAGTTAGCGGGCGGATTCTTTTAGATGATAAAGATATTTCGCAAATTAATATGCGAGAATGGCGGAAAAATATCGGCTATGTTTCCCAGGATATGTTTTTGTTCAACGGGACAATTGCGGATAATATTAAATTTTACGATGAATCAATTAACGAGCAAGGCATTGAAGAAGCGGCAAAAATGGCTAATATTTATGATTTTATTCAAGGTTGCCCGGATAAATTTAAAACTGCCTTAGGGGAGCGGGGGGTCTTGCTGTCTATGGGCCAGCGACAGAGAATAATTATTGCCCGAATTTTGGCAAGGAAGCCTCAATTGCTGATTTTAGACGAGGCAACTAGCGCGTTAGATAACGAGTCAGAAGTAAAAATTCAAAAAGTTATTGAAGGATTAAAAGGAAAGGTGACTGTTTTTGTTGTCGCCCACCGGCTTTCAACTTTATTAAGTTCAGATCGGATTTTGAGTATGAATCAAGGCCGGATTATTGAAGAAGGAAATCCCCAGGAATTACTAAAAAATAAAGATTCGTATTTTTATAAAACATATTATATTAGAGAATAATATGGCAAAGATTTTTTTAATTGATTTTTCATCGGAAATATTGGTAAATGTTGCAACGCAACTTAAAGAAAAAGGCGCGGAGGTTTTATATTGGACCGGCCGCAAAAGATTTTTTGATAAAGTAAGCGAGAATAAAAAAGCTTTTCCGAAAACCATTTTTCATAATAATTTGGACGCGGTTCAAGGCATTCCTGCTTATGAATTGCGCGGCGAAAAATTTGATCCGCCGGGTAGAGAATTGATAAATGAAATGCTTGAGTGTGAATCTTTGACTTTGACTATGATGACTCGCCTGGATTTTACGGGGCAAGTTCCATTTCTTAAAAAAAAGCATCTCTATTACAAATATCTTCAATATTGGAATGGAGTTATCGAGAAATTAAAGCCAGAAATGATAATTTTCAGGAGCATACCGCATTCATCGTATAATTTTGTTTTATATTGTTTGGCAAAAAAGCGCGGGATTAAGACGATAATGTTTGATTCTACTATTTTTAAGGACAAATTATTAGTCTTAGAAGACTTTCGTAAGCTGCCAAAAGAATTTATTGAATTAATTAGCCAGGAGGAAAAAAGTCTGCATCAAATTACGGACTTGATAGAAGATAAGCAAGAATATTTCAAGCGGCTGGTTAATC
>Ga0209417_1004626_pt1 | contig 16203 bp, 14 predicted proteins | sample RifGroF2_FD_184002 | JGI IMG/M metagenome (GOLD analysis project Ga0209417, IMG submission 184002) | Groundwater microbial communities from Rifle, Colorado, USA - Groundwater F2 (SPAdes) (version 2) | ecosystem: Environmental > Aquatic > Deep subsurface > Groundwater | place: Rifle, Colorado... | reverse complement strand
GTCCTGTATGACAGCTTGAAGAATGATATGTCGATTGCCTGGGACGACCGCGGTAATATAGGTAAGCGTTACTTTAGTCAAGATGAAATAGGTACGCCATACTGTATAACGGTTGACTTTGATACGCTGGAGAATGATACTGTCACTGTTCGTGATCGTGATACTGCTACTCAACAACGCATTACTATCTCTGAATTAGCAGATTGGATTGTCAGAAAGATTGGATAGAGATGAAGAATCTAGAAGTTAAAATAAAATATAATAATTTTGAGGAGCTCAGGGAAAATCTATGCTTGCTAGGCGCTACTTTTATTGAGAACTTAACACAAAAAGATATATATTATGTCGTGCCGATTGGTAGGCTAAAAGAGAGGGTTGTGAATGGAAGAGTTGAGCTTATATATTATAACAGACCAAGCCATGCTGGTGATAAAATTTCCAGATATTTAATTTGGCGATCTCTAGCCGCGATAAGGCTAGCTAGGCTTATGTTGTGCAGAAAAATAATTGTTGAAAAAAATAGAGAATTATGGCAATACAAGAGTACTAGGATTCATCTTGATGAAGTTAAAGGCCTCGGTAGGTTTATTGAGCTAGAGACAGTTCTTGCTGGTATAGATGATAATAATGGGAAGAGAGAGCTCAGCCATGTTCTATCGAAATTAGATATAATAAATAAAGTATCAATGCCAGCATCTTATAGTGATATGCTATTGGCAAAATAATTTATGAAGGAAATTCCTAAAAATTACGACCATCTCGTAGCCGAGGACTACATAAACAAAAAATGGGCTGATGCCCAAATTTTTGATTCAGATAAAACTAATATAGATGGTAAACCATTTTTCATGGTTTTCCCTCCGGCCAACGTTACGGGTATTTTACATTTAGGTCATGCCTTAACCACGGCTGTTGAAGATTTAATTATCCGTTTTCGTCGGATGCAGGGCTATCGAACTTTATATATTCCTGGAACAGATCATGCGGCCATAGCAACGCAAGCTAAAGTTGAAGCTGATTTGTATAAAAAAGATGGCAAAAGACGTCAGGATTTTTCTCATGATGAATTTCTTCAAATGGTTAAGCAATATGCCAATGATTCTCAAAAAATCATTCTGGGTCAGCTTAAAAAGCTTGGTGCTAGCGTTGATTGGAATCGTCTGGCTTATACACTAGACGATCAAAGATCAAAGGCGGTGAGGGTTGCTTTTAAAAAATTATTTGACCTCGGACTTATCTATCGTGGCCATCGCTTGGTTAACTGGGATCCTAAGCTTCAGACCAATGTTTCTGATGATGAGATAGAATGGAAAGAAGAAAAAACTAATTTTTATTATCTCAAATTCGGTCCTTTCGTTATCAGTACTTCCAGACCCGAGACGAAATTTGGCGATAAATGTGTGGTTATGCATCCCGATGATCCACGCTATGCTCAATATAAGGAAGGCCAGAAAATAAATATTGAATGGATTAGCGGTCCGATTGAAGTGACCGTTATCAAGGACGAGGCTATTGATATGGCCTTTGGTACTGGTGTGATGACGATTACGCCATCACATGATCAAACTGATTACGAGATTGCTAAACGTCACAATTTAGAATTTGTGCCGGTTATTGATCTTGAGGGCAAACTATTGCCGATTGCTGGTGAATTTTCTGGTATGTATATTACCAAAGCCCGAACACTAATCATTGAGAGATTAAAATCAAAAGGATTACTTGAGAAAATCGATGAAGAATATGTCCATCGTATCGCAACTAACAGCCGTGGTGGGGGAGTTATCGAACCTCAAATTCGTGAGCAATGGTTCATAGCTGTTGAAAGACCATTTAAGCTTGAGAAATCTCAGATTGATGGCATAGCTGACGGCGAAGAGGTGACTTTGAAACAGTTAATGCGCAAAGTGATTGACACTAATCAGATTCAAATCCTACCCGATTATTTTATAAAAACGTATTTGCATTGGATTGATAATTTGCGTGACTGGTGTATATCAAGACAAATAGTTTTCGGCCATCAGATCCCAGTTTGGTATCGTGGTAGTGAATTGTATTGTGGTGTAGAGGCACCAGCTGGTGTCGGATGGAAGCAAGATTCTGATACGTTAGACACGTGGTTCTCTTCGTCGCTCTGGACTTTTTCAACCCTTGGTTGGCCAGACGAGACTGAAGAATTTAAGTTTTTCCATCCGGCAGTAATTATGGAAACTGGCTATGACATTTTATTTTTCTGGGTAGCGAGGATGATATTAATGTCTACGGCATTGCTCGGACAAATTCCTTTCAGAACGGTTTATCTCCATGGTTTAGTGCGCGATCCTGAGAAAAAGAAAATGAGTAAGAGTAAGGGTAATGTCATTGATCCGCTCGATGTTTCTGCTAAGTATGGTACTGATGCTCTGCGCTTTGCCCTCGTCTTCGCTAATGCTGGGGGGACAGACATGGCTTTCATGGAAGAACGTGTTAGGGGCATGAAACATTTTGGCAATAAAGTTTGGAATATTGCCAGGTTTATTACTACGAACACGCTCGATGTTGATCCTAGCTTAAGCTTAAAATCTGATGGAGAAATAAAAGCCATAACCGATGCCGATAAAGATATTCTGGAAAAACTAAATAGTACTATAACAATCGTCACTAAAAATATTGAAGATTTCCGCTTCAATGAAGGTGCTCAGAATACCTATGATTTTATCTGGCACGAGTTTGCCGATAAATACCTAGAGGCAAGTAAGTCCCAACTTTTGGATCCCGAACAGACAAGGAATACGAAACTTATTTTACTTTTCACGCTCAAACAATCTCTGAAACTTCTCCACCCCTTTATGCCGTTTATAACGGAGTATATTTGGGAGCTTCTCCAAACCAATACCATTCTTGCTATTGAAAAATGGCCAGTCGTACATAGTTGAAATTCTACGTCGAAGTGCCAAGTAAACTCGGCACTTCGACAAGCAAGGAGATTATCATGGTCGCTCCTCAGGATAGATGCCAGTAGTCAATTGCCATACTCTTGGACTGGTATTTAAAAAACCGGCGCGAAGCGCCGGTTATAGGTAATGTGTCCTTGTTTACTTTTTCTTCATCTCTGCCTCAACGGCATCTAATAGGATAGTTATGAAAGCTTTAGCATAAGTTGCTCCGAGTGATCTAGTACCTGACTCATTGACATGAGTTAAGATCTCTTTGCCTAAAATACTATCTAGCGATTCTAGGCGATTCATGAAACGATTGGTAGCTCCAATGCCAAAATTTTCTCGTTTGACAAGATAGTCCGTGAGCATATCTATGGATAAATGGGGGAGTCGCTTGCCGAGCGCATGGAATACAGCAGCGTAGGTCAGCGAAATCGCATAAACCATATGCCGGCCTTCTCTTAGGTCGCGCATGGCAGTTTGAACTTTATTCATGTCGGCGTAATCGTGGACGACTCTATGACGAATGTTGTCTAGGAAGTTTTCTCCAACTGATGTTTTAGAAATTTCAGCTTCCCATTCGGTAAGGAACTGTGTTTGAAACCAACCGATATAAGGAAATGACATATATGTCTCAGACTGTAAGCGAGCATAGGTAATATCATTAGCTGTAATTCTAAGCGGAAACGGCTCGGTCTTAGCTCCAAATCCAAACATGGTTGCTCCCTCGTTGTTGAAAGAACCGGGTATTAGATTATAGAATTAATCTAACTCTGTCAAAGGCGAGCGCAATAGCACAAAATAATTTTACCGTAGAAGATGCTGCAAAAGAGACTGATACCTCTACGAGTAAAGTAAGCGAGGCCTGGCATGACGCTCGTGATGATGCCGCCGAAGAGGGTGGCTGGGGCGTGCCTGAGGACCGGCATGGATCTGACGACAAGCAGTCGAGCTCGTCGAGCGATTCAGAATCATCAAGTTCTACTGAATCAGACAGTGGCTCGGATAATAGTGGCAAGTAAGGGCGTCAAATGATCGCCCTTTTTTAATTCAAAATCTGTTATAATTAACCTAAAGAATGAAGAAGAATCCTATTTGTACAATTTTGTGGCGAGATGCAGCTTATTCATATGACAAGGAGTTGCCTAGGGAAAATCCACTACCGCGACTTACGGTAGGTTTTATCATTGAAAGCGATGATGATCTTACGTTCATCGCCACAAACGTTGCTCATGATAGTGAATCGGGTACGATATCGCCGATTGATGGTTTTGTTATTCCTAATAAATCAATTATTAAATTTGAGAAAGTGGCCTATCTAAACGATCCAAAGAATGAATAAGATAATTAGAATAAAATGGATTGATGCTGGCATCTATTCTCCCAAAAGGAAGACTATTTCTTTATCGCAAATGGAATCATCTGGAATAATTGTCAGGGAAGATGACGATTATATTGTCTTAGCTGAGCCAACAACAAGAAGAATGTCGGATGAATCGAAACATCCCACAGACAATCCTACATTCTATATCATCCCCAGGGGGATGATAGTAGCGATTGAATAATTGTCGGAACTAATTACAAAGGCTGCCATTGCGCAATGGCAGCCTTTGTAATTTTTTGTAATTTCTGTGGATAAATGGGTAGGCGATGGAGTAGGTTTTGGTATGAAATTGGCCCGTTTTCAGGCCATTATTGACGCTATTGATTTTTGAGTAATTTTGGTGTATAATATAAGTATGTCAGGAGTGGGTTCCAGGCGTGGTGTCTGGGACCCAAGATCCTTGAAAACTCACGAAAGGTAGGCTGTCATGACCAAGAGATTTAGTTCGGTGTTCGGGGTCGTGATGGCCATTCTGACCATCACTTTTTCAATTGGCTGTCCGGGTAATCCGGTTCAGCCCACTCCGGCAACGTTGTCGGTAACTGCCTCGGCTACTTCGGTGGTTTCTGGTGGTTCGATTACGTTCACGGCGACAAATGGCACGAGCTACTCCTGGTCGCTCTCGAGTGATTGGGGGATGCTTGGTACGGGTTGCCAGTCAAACAGTGCATCTTGCATTGTTGTCGTAAGATCTACGACAACGCCTGGCTCCTACGGCACATTGGTGTCGTCAGGAGAACAGACGGTTCAGGCGACCGTCAATGTGGTGTCGCCAGCTCGGCTTCATCTAGTAAGCGGGTTGAGTGGTGCGACGGTAAGTGGCGCAACGGTTGTACCAGACGGTGCCGAGACGGTTTTTTCCGTTGGTGACGGCTGGGCGACGGTGAAGTTGCCCGAAAGTTCAACCTTCAACGTGGCCATCGAAGCCGCGGGCCACTGGGGTCCGTACGAATCCAAGTACAGCCCTGAAAGAACCGATTTCCTTTTGTGGCCGATCACGGGAGCCAACACTGGCGACGCGATCAAGCAGATGGTGTTCGGCGACTCGTCTGGGTACAATAACCCTGGCTTGACGTCAATGCGTCGGCTTGATGGGCCGGTGTCGTTCTACTTCGATGCCAATCTGGCTAACAATCCTACAGTTGTAGCTAGATATCGGTCGGCGGCATCTGTGCTTCAGGCAGTCATCGGCTTCGGCGTCACGGTTGGTTCGATCGCGCCCAAGGCCGGTACGGCCGGGTTCAGGGTCTACATCGATCCAAGCCTCCAGTACCAGGCCGTAACGGGTTCAGTTGTTAGCCGAGGTCGTATAACCAGTGGCTACATGGCTTTCCATGATCTCGAGAATCTCGTTGACTATGTCATTCGTCACGAGATGGGCCATGTATTCGGTCTATATCATCACATGGGTGAGGGATTAGTTGGGAAGTCCGTGATAGGAGCTCTCGACTACTCTCAATCCGAGAAAGAGAACATGCACATGATGCTTAGGGTTGTGCCCGGCACCAGTGCTCCATACAACGATCGAAGCGCATTTACTGCTAGCGCTCAAAGCTTCAGTGGCAAGGTGGTTATAGGTTGCAATTTTGATCACCAATAGGCCTATGGCCTTGGCCCCCACCGCGGGGGCCTTTTTCATATTACTTTTTTGTTGATAAGTATTAAGCGTTTACTTATCTTTGGTGCTATAATTTATATATGGATTTAAAACTCTTACTAAAAGATAAGAGAGTGATATATACTATCATCGCTCTTGTTCTTATTTTGGTCGTTCTAGGTTGTGTCAGTTTTCTATATAAAGGGTCTCTAGTGATGCCTCCAAGCAATACGAAGCAATTCTCTATTGGTGGTACAGTTTCGGCTATCCCTGCCAAGGATGGCCCAAATATGTATACGCTTAAAACAGCTCTGCCTTATTCTAAGTTTGGAAAATCGAGTCTAGTAGGGGTAGATAAAACTTTTTATATTGATAATAAATCTGTCGTCCAAGTATTAGCGAAAAACGAAGAAGGCAACTGGTCTACCGCACATCCCACGATTGTGAGAGATGCAAGTGGTAAAGTAATCAAGATATCCGGAGAACTAGCTACTAATACAATCAGAGAAGGAGATACTATAACCGTTTCTACCAAAGAAAATGTGTTCTCGGCATCTAACTTCCACGCCGATGGAATAATCATTTACAGATAACATGAAAAAAATACTTTTTATTTCTATATTATTGGTCGTATCTTTGTTTTATATCTTCTCTTCTGGCACGTCTCTTGCTCTTACTACTTCTGGCAGTTGTAGTGGTTGGAACGAAGACGTATCTTGTAGTAGTTTATCCGAGACTTCTTGTGATGCGGCTTCTGGCTGTTTCTGGAGTCCGGCTGGTGATGGTGGAGGCATAGCTGAAGATGGTGTATGCGGTGGTGCCAATGCAACCTATGCCTATGACGCTACGGATTATGTGATGGTAGGTATTCCTGGTATACCTTATTATTGTCAGAGCGGTGTGACCTCGGCTACTCCGGCTTTTCCGTCTGCAGGGGATTCTTCAAATTGGGTGTGCCTAGGCCAGGGCGTGGGCGAAGATAGTGGTACTTGTATCGCTAATCGTGATCCCGTGCCAGTCATTATTCCGGATCCAGCTGTTGGTACGGTTATGGTCACGTCAAAATATACCGTCGGTGGTGGTCCCGCGGTTGCCTCTTGGAATATAACCGGAGAGGCAAGTATGACTGTGCTAAATGATAGTCAATCATCTAGTGCTGATCAACCTATTGGTAATTACTACGTAACTCCAACGGCTGGGCCTACGAATTATGTTGTAGACGCCGTAAAGAATGGCACCACTACATTGCCGTATAATGCAGGAACAGGTGCATGGGGACCAATTAATCTAACTGATACCAGCATAGCCATATTTGATATAACATGGAGAGTTAGTGCAGGAATCCCTACTCCTACATCCACTTCTACGTCTACACCGACTCCTGTGCCAGCAACACCTGTACCTCCACCAGCAACTGCACCAGCACCAGCACCCACTACATGCGGAGAAAACGCCTCGATACCTGGTACGAATTTACCGAGCTCTATTACCATGACTCCGGGAGAAACGCAAAGCTTTTATGCTGACATAAATAATGCAGGAGAGACTATGTGGTATAACGGTAATTATTTTAAATTTATAAAAACAGCAGGTACTCCGGTCATAAGTCCAACATATGGCCACTTGCTCTCGGTGATTAATCCAGGAAATACGCCTAGGTGGACTTTTACTCTGACCGCGCCTGCAACAGAAGGATCATATCCCTTTGCTATGCAGATGGTACATACGGCCGGCGCCGTTTACATGAAGCCAAATGGTACTACTTGTACAGCTCCGGCAGCCGACTCTCTTTTTGGCAGTGTCTGGGCATCTACAATCGTAGTTAGTTCTGGCTGTCAGCTTGGCTATGGTAATGCTTGTACCGGAGCGACGTCTTCGGCGAACATCTGTGGCCAGACGAATCCCGGAGGCGCGGGCACAATTCAGTGTGATGGTTCTTGCAGTGGTGCGGCCGGAACAACTCCGCCAGATTCTTCCTGCCCGGATCCAACCGTGGATATCACAGCTGATACTTCTCCAATTAATTTTAGTGCCTCGACTATAATAAGATGGGTAGCTACCAATGTATCATCGTGTACAGTCGACACATATGATTGGACCAGTAGCCCGCAGAATACTGGCACTCTATATAGTGATAGGACATATACAATAAATTGTCCGGGCACATATCATTCTACGGCTACCGATTCAGTAACTGTGGCTGTTTACCCTGAATTAACTTGTTCGCCAACTAATCAGACTGTTTATCCCGATCAAAACGCCAACTTTACGACAAGTGGTGGCGATGGAAACTATTCTTGGACAGGTGGTGGTACTCCTGCTAGTCAGATGTATAGCGACTTAACAACATTTGCAACCGCTTATTCAACGTCAGGATCGAAAACAGTTACCGTGAACAGTAACGATGTTAACAAGACTTGCGCAGTTAGCGTTCTTAACAGGCCAGTCTCGTGTAATAATCCGGCAAGTTGTTCGGGTCCGACAGTAGTTCTGCCTAATAATGGCGGTGGTGCTGGTGGAGTCGGAGGTGTCACGGGTGCAAGTAATGATTATTGCGGGACACCATCTGTCGATGTCAGCTGGGGTTACTATGATTATGGTACTCCGCCAAGTCCTCAGTCGGCCTATCAGGTGCAAATTGCCAAGAAAACTGGAGGAGTGTATGACTGGACATATCGAGATACTGGCAAGATATCGGTGGCAAGTTTACAAAAAACATACACGGTTTCTATGGCTGAAGGGGATGCCAGTAGTGTTATTCTAGATTTTGGCGGAACTTATGCAGCCAGGGTCAGAGTTTGGAATAGTGCTGATTCGGTTTCGAGTTGGAGTACTGCTAGTAGCGATTTTACCATGGCTTCACATCCATACCCACAGGTTAATCTGACCTCGAATAAGTCAAAACCAGCCAAGAATACAATTGTCACATTCTCGGCTACTGGTACTGATATTTTCAGTAGTCCCAAGAGCGGTACGGAAACGATAACCTTTGGTGATGGCGCTCAAAGCTCGCAAGCATTTTATACGGGTACATTTGCTCATACTTATACTACCGAGGGGACGATGGATGTGACATTCAAGGTAGTTGATAATCAGGGCTATGCTTGTACTCTAACAAAGAATCAGATGATCTCTGTTCAGAAAGAAATTCCGGAATGGATCGAAGTAGCTCCAAGATAAGTTACATAGGCTGGATATTATTAACAATCGCCAAGAATAAGACTTTTGAGAGTACGGAATATTTTCTACTGAAAATTTCCTCGTTCTCGCGCCGTCGCGCTGCGAAAGCCTCTCAAAAATCTCATTCTTGGCTTTTGATTTTTGGGGGCTAATTTTTGAAACGGGACGGTTTTCAATTAATCTCAATATGCTACAATGCTTTTGTTGTGAAATTATTATTAAAGAAAAACTATTTGACCATGATCCATAATCTTGCGAAGGGCGAGATTCACATATTTCGTAATCTATTTATGAATATTGATGGCCAAGATAAAGATATTCTTGAAGATGGTAAATTGGCCTGCGGTAAAGTCGTGTCATCAATTCTATACCTTAATAAATTAATTAGTGATTTGCATGCTACTGTAGAGAGTACGGAAAAAGACATGTTGATTAATGGTTGGCATGAAATCAACGATCCAAGAGAAGGCGCAGTAATTACGTGGGAAAGACAGAATGGTCATCGGCATATCGGTTTTAGTTTGGGCAATAATACGGCGGTTAGCAATGGTTCTAACGAAGTCGGATTTCCGGCAAAGCATCATATTACGTATAACAATGCCAGAAAGATTGAAAAAATATATTGGAATAGTATTCTAGACTAGTCGTTATGAAAATAAGACCCGAGAAAATATTTGAAGGAGCAACTTTTAATGACTTTTTATTAAGACCTCAAAAAGCCATTATTCAAACCAGAAGAATGGTTGATTTGTCTATGCCTTTATCGCGGCATGCTGATATTGCTATTCCGGTTATTGGTGCCAATATGGACACAGTCACTGGCCGAGAAATGATGAATACGCTTTCTCTAGAAGGTGCTTTTGGTTTTCTTGATCGCAACTGTTCCATTGAAGAAGAAGTCTCACGTGCAATTTATGTTAAGAATCAGCATTCATTTGTCATCGAACATCCATTGATTATGAATATGAGCGTGACAATGGGTGATGCTAGAAAAGTAGCCAATGCTAGAAATTCAAGTAGCATCTTAGTTGAGGAGAAAACAGGAAGTGGCATTTTGGCCGGTATTTTAAGTCATCGAGATATGCCCCCGACAAATCAATATAATAAGCTGATTAAAGATTTTATGACGCCGTTTGATAAGTTAGTTACTGCCAAGCCAGGCATATCAATTGAAGAGGCCGAGGCATTAATGTTCAAATATAGAATTGAGAAATTACCGATAGTTGATGCCAAAAGAAGAATCAAGGGATTGATAACTATGCGCGATATTAAGATGGTTAAACAAAAACCATATTCGACCAAAGATCGAAAGGGTAGACTTTTGGTTGGTGCATCGATCGGTGCGGCAGGAGACTATATGCTGCGTGCAGAAGCCTTAATTAATGCTGGAGTAGATGTCATTCTAATAGATATTGCTCATGCCCATTCAAGTATTATGGAAAAAGCCATTAAAATTTTTAAAAATAAATTTAAAGATATTGAGTTGATTGCAGGTAATATTGGAACGGCCGAAGGTGCTAAATTTTTAGCTGACCTCGGTGTGGACGGGATTAAAGTTGGTATTGGGCCGGGACGTGGTTGCCGTACCAGGCTAGAAACGGCTGCTGGCGTGCCTCAACTTCAGGCTATCCGTGAGGCCTATCTAGCCGTTGATGGCAAGATCCCAATTATCGCTGATGGTGGTATTAAGAACGACAAGGACATATTCTTAGCGATTGCTGCCGGAGCTTCAACCGTAATGTTGGGGAGTGTGTTATCTGGTACTGATGAAGCGCCAGGTATTGTCGTAGAAGATCCCACAACGCGTCAGAAGGTTAAGTTGTACCGTGGTATGACATCACCAGAGGCAGTGGTTGATGGTACAAAGGGTGATACCGAAGAGGCACTAAGCATACCCGCGGAGGGACAATCTGTTCGTGTGCCTATCGTTGGGAGCGTAACGGATATTTTGAAACGTATTAGAGGGCATCTGCAATCCTCGGTTAGCTATGCCGGCGAGGAGAGTCTTTTGGCCGCACAAAATAAAATTGCTAAAAATCCGGAGAAGTATTTAATACGACTGACCGAAGCATCAAAAGCGGAGTCTTTTGATCGCTAATCTTTTCAAGATGTTCAGAATATGTTAGGATTTTTTAGTTTCATTGTGTAATTAATCACCCCGTAGCTTGCTATGGGGACGTAGCTCAATTGGTTAGAGCGCTTCCCTGTCACGGAAGAGGTCGCGGGTTCGAGTCCCGTCGTCCCCGCCAACTATAAATCAGGCCCCGATTAATCGGGGCCTGATTTATATTAGCCAGCGAAGCGCTGGCGGACTCGAACTGAAGTTCGAAGCCGAATTTTTTAACGTCCTCAACGGAGCTCGGACTAAAATTCGGGGTTGGAATGAAGCAGTTCATTCCAACCGCCGTCGTCCCCGCATGTATAAACAAAAAGGTCATTGTGGTTTTTTGTTTATGTTTATCAGTTATCTAGATTATCGCAGACTATCGTATGTGGATAAGCTCCATGTATTAAATGTTCGTAGGGCCGTATACTTAATTTAATGAGAAGAATTAACACCTTTGCGATCTTTGCAGTGGCCATTCTCGCCATCGGGTCTTTTTTTGTTTTTCCCAATAAATCCTTAGCTGCCATTGATTGTGGTATTTCTTTATCAGACAAGAATGGCAACAATACCACTCAAGTAAAAGCTGGAGACTTGGTATCATGGCATTTTAGCTCAAGTGTAAGCAATCTTAGGGTATATTGGTTCGGTTCCAAAGATGGTAAGAACGATATCTGGAACGTAAATAATGGATATAAATCCAATACTACCTACTCGGGCATACTATATAAACCCGGAGAAGAGAGCAGTTATACCAGATACGTAGCTTTTAAAAATGACACGGGTAAGACAATATGTGTCTCACCCAAGTTTAACTTTTCAGTTGTCAGCAGTGGAGTGGTTGAAGCTAATACGGATATGAAGGTAGAATTTTCAAAACCGGTCGGTAATGAAAAATCTAATAATTTAGGGGCAAGTATCTCAAATGCGGCTGCCAGTCCAATATTAACTCCGACCATCTATGTCCCGGCATGTTCAAATACGGAGTATGTTGCTCAAATCTCGTATACTGCAGTTAATAATAATATTTTAATATTCATTGATGATGAGCCGTCTTCAGCGTCTTCGTGGAGTAGTTATGTTAGCGGTTCAAGCGGGTATACTCTTGCGCCCAATGGATTTGCTCCCAGATTGCCGGGCATGGCTAATCTAACGTTTCAGCCAGGAGTCTATTATTATAGCTTTATTCAAAACAATAATTCTAGTGTGGATGGTCCGATAGTAGCATGGACGGTACCTAGATGCTCAATTCCGACTACGACTCCTGTTTATTCACCAACGCCAGTACCATCTTCAGCACCGATATCTACGCCTGTTCCAACTCCCACTCCCGTAGTGCTTGCTCCAACCCCAACTCCTGTTTATTCACCAACGCCAGTACCCACGCCTGCTTTAATAGCACCGACTACTTCGAATATTCTCAGCTCCGGTCAGGTGCTAGCGGTTGGGGCGACTATATATTCTACTGATAGACGCTATTCTTTTAAATTTCAATCCGATGGCAATCTAGTTTTGTATGATAATGGCTCCGCGATTTGGTCGAGTGGGACTTCTGGAATCGGTATTGGTGGATACGTAGTTATGCAATCCGACGGCAATCTAGTTTTGTATAATAGTAATGGCATTCCGTTGTGGCATACCGCCACTCACGGTAATCGTGGCGCCTATCTTATAGTACAGAACGGTGCGACTATGTATACTGCTGCCGGGTCTCTATTAAAGGCTCTTAGCGGTAATTTAACTCCGACTCCAACCCCTTCGCCCACTCTAACTCCAATACCGACACCAGTGCCTACTTTAACCCCCACACCAAGTTCGACCCCAATGCCTACGCCAATTCCATCTCCAACTCCGACTCCAACTCCGACTCCAACTCCTTCGCCCACTCCGATTTCCTCCAGTTCTGATATTCTTAGCCTTGGCCAATCAATGGCAGTTGAGAATCCCATCCTTTCTACTGATAGACGCTATTCTTTTAAATTTCAATCCGATGGCAATCTAGTTTTGTATGATAATGGCTTGCCAACCTGGAATAGCGGAACCTACAACTCTGGGATTGGTGGTCGTGTCATTATGCAACCTGATGGCAACTTGGTTTTATATGGCAGTAATAATGTCCCACTATGGAACGCTGGTACGTATGGTAACCCCGGGGCTTATCTAAAAGTTGATGGCGGGGCCGGAGTATACAATAGCGGGGGATCTTTGCTTAAGTCTTTAAGTGGAAGTTCGGTGCCGAGGCCATCCAGTACGGATATAGTAGGTCCAGATCAAGCTCTTATATATTCAATCCCAGTTTTATCGCAAGATTCTCGTTGTAGTTTAACTTTCGATTATGGCGGCGTTCTAGTGGTGTATTGCGATAGAAAGAAAATCTGGACGACTGAAACTCCTGGATCTGGCACTATTGGAATAGGCGGACGCGTATTAATGCAGTTGGATGGTAATTTTGTATTTTATGGCAAAGACGGCAATCCAATATGGAACTCTGAAACTTTCGGTAATCCCGGATCATACGTGAGAGTACTGAATGGTGGTAATGGCGTTGCAATATACAATAGTAATGGGATCATGTTAAGGAAGATAGGGCCTTAGTATCAGGCAATGAGAAATTTTATATATTCCCTTGTTATTATCCTAACCGTTTTAGCGGGATACGTTGTTTTTCATAAAGATGAGTCAACCGTAAATAGGACAATCGGGGCCGTTAACTCAATTATAGATAATGTAGTGCCAGCTAGTAGTCACGAGAGTACCATGTTATTTGTTGGTGATATTATGTTGTCGAGGTCGGTGGGCACTCTGATGGCGAAAAAGGATAACTACAATTTTCCTTTTGAAAAAATAATTGACACTCTTAAGCAAGCAGATCTCGTGATTGCTAATCTCGAAAATCCAGTTTCAGCAAGGGGAATTAAAGTGGGAAGTATTTATTCTTTTAGAGCTGATCCTAAAGTGATTGAGGGTCTGCAATATGCCGGTATTGATATCGTGAATATTGCCAACAATCATATGTGGGATTATGGACGCGATGCTTTCTCAGATACTCTTGAATATCTCAAAATGGCCGGGATTGATTACGTTGGAGGTGGCAGTAACTTCAAGGAAGTAAATGCGGGAATTACTAAAGATGTTGGTGAATCCAAAGTTACATTTCTTGGCTATACAGACTTAATATCACCAAAAGTTTCTGCGACTAAAACAACAGCCGGAGTTTCTTATCTCGATTTAACTCAAATGGTAGCAGATATCAAGCAAGCTAAAAGCCAAAGTGATATTGTAGTCGTATCTTTCCATTGGGGCGATGAGTACAAAATAAATCATAATCTAAAGCAGGAATACATTGCCAAGATGGCTATTGATGCTGGAGCTTCATTGATAATCGGGCATCATCCTCATGTGCGACAAGAGATAGAACAATACAAAGATTCGTGGATAGCTTATAGTCTAGGAAATTTTATATTTGACCAGAACTTTTCATATGAAACAACCCATGGCATAGTATTGGAAGTAATTATTAAAGATAAGGAGATCAAGTCGGTAAATAAAAAAGAAATTGCTATTTCTAATGAATATCAGGCCAGTCTCACTGATTTGAAATAATATCAGATTTTGTATAATGTATAGTAATTAGTCACTTAAATCGGTGCTATCTATAAATAATATGAGTCTCAAAAAAATAATTATTAGCCTCGAAGAAGAAGAGACAATAAAGGAACAATTAGAAAAACGTAGTGATCCAGAAGCCCAAAGGTTGGAAAGATTTTTGGCTATGCCCGATCTAACTCGTGCTGAAGGCAATCCATTGTGTGAAATTGCGAAGCGGGTCCTAAGCCTAGAGGATTTTAAAGATTTTTACGATATAAAGACCCCAGAGATAGTCGGTACTGATGTTAGTTTTGATCTTTTTGATTTCGCGCAAGACCATCCGGCTAGAAGTAAGTCCGATACTTATTATATTGATGATAAACATATTTTGCGCACCCACACGACAGTAATGTGGTATTATTTTTTAATTCAGGAAGAGATAAAAAACAAGATAAGAAATGGGGAAAGCGTGGGCTCTTTATCGCATGGTAAAGTTTATAGGAGAGATGAGATAGACAGGAGTCACATGAATGTATTCCATCAAATTGATGGTTGGTATTTGTGTCCAAAATCAATTAGAGAGATTACCAAAGAAGACCTGCAGGATGTTCTGGCTAAAATTGCTAGAGCTATTTATGGTGAGAATGTGAAGTATAGATTTAATGAAGATACTTTCCCCTATACGCATCCCAGTATTGAGATGGAGATAGAGCGAGGCGGAAAATGGCTGGAGGTTTTGGGTGCCGGAGTCGTAAAAGGGACGGTCTTGAAAAATTTAGGTATTGATCCCGAAGTATATAATGGTTGGGCTTTCGGTTTTGGTTTGGAGAGACTGGCAATGATTAGTATGGAATTGCCAGATATAAGGCTACTCTGGTCAGATGATGAGAGAGTAAAGAAACAACTTAAATTAGATAATAAATTTAAAGAAGTAAGTAAATTTCCAGGAATTACTAGAGATATATCTTTCGTTGTAGATAAAAATTTCACGCCTAATGATTACTATGATTTAGTTCGTGATTTAGGCAAAGACTTAGTTGAAGAGGTAAAATTACTTGATACATTTATAAATGCTGAGAAATTCGGAGCTGACAGGATAAGTTATACTTTTCGAGTGTTATATCGAAGCAATGAACGAACCCTTGTTTCTACGGAAGTAGATGTTATCCAGAATAGACTATATCAAGAGACAAAAAATAGGTTTAATGCCGAGATTAGATAAAATACCAGACTATATCCGGCCCGCATTTGCGGGCTGGCTATAAGTTTGACCAAATCATAATTTAATAGTATAAATAGGATAGTTCGTTTCTTGGGGGGGTATGGCTCTCACAATGGTCTTTTCTTTGATAATTTCTAGTATCTTGGGTGCAATCTGCGGATGCCTGTTCTCTTTCTATGTTAATGTTATTATTCTTTTCTGTATTTTTTCTCT
>Ga0209417_1004624_pt1 | contig 16209 bp, 14 predicted proteins | sample RifGroF2_FD_184002 | JGI IMG/M metagenome (GOLD analysis project Ga0209417, IMG submission 184002) | Groundwater microbial communities from Rifle, Colorado, USA - Groundwater F2 (SPAdes) (version 2) | ecosystem: Environmental > Aquatic > Deep subsurface > Groundwater | place: Rifle, Colorado... | reverse complement strand
CTGAATATTGATTCTTGTTTCTTGTAGTTTGTAATTTTGGCCTTACCACTGTCACAGAAGTTATTCCGAAAAACCTCGACTGAGTGTTCACTACTTCAAATCCGCTAATGTACAAAATATTTTTCAGGTCATCCTGGTCAAGCCAGTTTTGCACTCCGACCTTTTTTCTCAAACCCAAGGACGAGGCAAGATTTAGAATCGGCTCCCATTTATGATTGTGGTAGGATATCAACACTTTGGTTTCGGAAGAAATTATTTTTCTTAAATCCTCAAAATATGTCTGTAAATCGGGGACATCGCCGATTACATTGTCCAAAATTATCTCACCGCCGGAGGTGGAAAAACTTTTATAAACCTTTTGTAAGTCGCGATAGTATAGTTTCTGAAAAATGTTTTGGAACATTTGAATTCAAGCGTATTATATCAAGCCTTTGGGGATTTATTTAAGTACTTCATTTTTAAGGGCTTCAGATTCATTTTGCCAAAACTCCTGCCACCTTTTTGGGTTAAGTGGAATAATCATATGTGGAAAGTCTTTGAGAATGGGCGCCTCCGCTAACTGTTGGGCTAGTTGAAGAGGGTCAAGTGGCGTATCAAATTTCGCGTGCGCTCGTTTCCGTATGTCTGCAAATTTCCACTTCTTTTTTTTCAGGATAAGATATAAATCAATAAAATCCCGATTCCTTGGTTTTTGATAAATGGTAAACGCTTTATTTGCTGCAATATCGGTAAGGCTGTCCACTTTGACACCGTTTATGAGTCTGGGGGTCTCAATGTGTTCGAATGGGTAATAAGTAAATTCAGTTTTAATAATTTCCTTATCGAAGTGAAGATAAAAAAGATTTCTGTTAAAACTTTGTTGATAATCAATTTTTTTAATACTCAGTTTTTTTGCCAGGGTCTTTAAAATAACCTGTATGCTCATGGGGTCAATTTCTTGTTCCGTGAAAAAGTCTAAATCTTCCGAATAACGGTGATGAAGATAATATTCGGCAAGTGCGGTTCCTCCACTTAAATAAAAAGATTCTCTAATATTTTTATGCGAAAACAGTTCGTTTAGGAGTGCTTGCTGTCTTTTGGTAAGGATTGTTTTTGCCATAGCCAAGAAAATAAAACTCTTTTACGTTTCGGATCAAGGTGTAATTTGTTCCAATATTTTTTCAGGAGATCTGTCTGTATTTTCTCGCCATTTAAACCGAAGTTGATTTGCTGTTCCAATCTCCATATGGCATATGTCTTAGGGTTTCTCTTCAGTTGAGTTGTATCTGTATTCCAATTATACATAGCTCCATTATACAGGCTTTTGCCAGGATTTGCAGAAGGCTAAAACTTTTTGGACTGTTTCCGAATTGGAAATAGTTGAACCCTGGTCAAGCTCCATTGTGGAGATGTATGTTACTTATATGTTTGTATTTACCTATGTAATTTCAGATTTAAACACTTTTTTACAGCTATTAGTAATTTCTTTTTACCCATACTATACTTGAACAGTTGGAATATGCATATTAAACATATTGGAAAACCGAAACTTATATTTATGTTTTTGCCGGTTTTTATTTTGTTTACCTATGCATTACTTTTTTTGGAGACCGTTAAATATCCTGGGTTTATAGGAAATCATTTTTTGATCGACGCCAAGGTTTATTTTGCTATCACAATAGTGTTTCTCATCTTTTCGGATGCCAAGTCAAATTTCGCAGGATTTGTATTAAGAGTTAATCGTTTGATTTTGATCCCTCTTTCCCTCATCTATCTTGGTTTTTCTCTTCTTGAAGGGGCGCACTTCACAAACTATGTTCTTTCAACTTTTAAATTTCATCTCGACGGCTTGGTTTTGGTAGTACTTTTTAGCCTTTCAATCTACCTTGTCGACAAATTCAAAAACACCATACCCAGGACTTTTGGAAAACTTGGTCCAATCTATGCGGCAATGATATTTTTAATCACTTTTTTTATGGTTAAAAATATCACTTACGCCGCCAATACAGGGATCAGCAGAAACTCCTATATTCTTTTTCATTTAAGAAGCTCCTACGATGACAAAATGTTTTATGAGTGGGGAGTTTTTTACAGATTTATGGTCTTTGTCAGAAACAATACCCCACAGGATGCAACCATTATTATTCCACCCATGGAGGATCCCTGGCTAATGGGAAGCGGGAATGACCATTTTGTCAGAGCTTTCCTTTATCCGAGAAAACTTATTCAGGAGCCAAAAATCATCCCCGATATTAAAGCATTCGGCCCAAATACTTATATTTTAATTACCTGGGGCAAGGAAGCGTGCAAACCCGATCCTGAATGTCACGGCTGGCCCAGACAGGAGATCGCTGCCAAAAGAATTATTTATAAAGATCCGGACTCAACAAACGTAATAGAGACGAGAGAAAATTCCGTTTACAAACTGGAAGATGATAAATATGTATATGGAATTATCGAACTGTAGAATTATATGATTATCTCTGTAATTTTTGTCTTATTAATAATTTTAGGGATAGGGTTGCCGCTGGCATTGCTCATTTATCCCAAGCTAAACCACGCGACAGCAATTGGGATGTCCTTTCCTCTGGGTATCGGTGTTTTTACATTGCTGATGTTTGTTACGAATCTTGTCGGAGTCCGGTTTGGTCTTTCAAATGAATTATTGCTACTTTTTCTAATTTCAGTTCCGCTCGTCTTTTTGCAATGGCGGAGGATGGGGAAATTTTTTGTCGGGTCCGTTGATGCTATAAAAAACTTAAAATTGATGCCGGTTGAAAAAGTGATGTTGGGTGCTTTGGCATTTTTAATTGTTACCAGTTTTATAAACACATTCTATTGGCCGGTTCACATCTGGGACTCCGTTGTTTTATATGATTTTAGAGGTCATGTTTTTGCGGAGACCGGGTTTATGAAAGAAGCGTTTATTGACGGTTACTACTATAACTATCCGCTTCTAACGTCTTTGGCTCATACTATTGTGTATCTGGGGGGTGGAAGGTACCCACAGTTCCTGTATTCGATTTTCTATTTGTCCCTGGGAGTAGGCTTTTACGGGCTTCTCAGGGAATTTGTTTCCCGAAAAACAGGTATCTTTTTTACACTTGTACTCTTGCTTGCACAACCGCTTTTTTATCACTCTTTGATTTCTTACACAAACCTACCTTTCACTGTCTACATTTCATTGGGGGCAATTTCTATTTATCTTTGGGATAAAAAGAAGGAGGTGGGCTACCTTATCTTGTCAGCACTTTTGGTAGGCCTTTCTACCTGGACCAGGTTTAACGAGCCATTTTGGCTTGCCACCCTTCTTGTTGTTTTTATAGTTTCTATTTACCGGAAAAAAGTTTGGAATTTTGCGCTTTATTCGTTATTTTTCTTTCCGATACGGGAGGTCTGGAAAATATTCCAAAATTCATTAATAGGAAATGGGACAACAGCCGGCAACGAAATTGTAGGCTATACAAAGGTCTTACCGGCACTTCTGGATGTTAATAAATTGGGACAGATACTGGTCTATCTTTATAAATATGTAGTTATCCCTTGGGGAGGAATATTTGTGGCATTTCTTCTTGCCATTATTGCGGCATTCTTATTAAAAAAGCAAAAAAAATTCTTTTTATTTTTTTTCATAGTTTTCGTATTCTTAGGAGTGTTGGTTGTGGGAACCTTTGGTCTTAGTTTAACTGTAGATTTTTGGTATAGGATAGGGGACGCTGCCCAAAGACTATCTATGTTATTCTACCCATTGTTTATTTATTCCATAGCACTTGTTTTACAGAAATTTGATAGAATCAAGGAATGAAAATTTTAATTACGGGCTCATCTGGTTTTGTCGGATCTCACTTGGTCAATAAGCTTTCAAAAAAGCACACAGTTATTGGATATGATTTAGTAAACAAAGAAGACATTCTAGACGAGAAACTTTTATCTAAGAAGCTACGGGGTGTGGACATGGTAATCCATTTGGCGGCTTTTATTTCAGCAACAGAATCCTGGGAAAAACCACTGGATTATATGAGAAATAATACTTTAGGAACTCTTTCGGTTGTTGATTGCGCAATTAAAGTGGGGGTCAAAAAAATGATTTTCTTTTCATCAGCGGCTGTTAAGGCAAAGCCGCTTACCCCTTATGCCATTTCTAAAATTAACGCCGAAAACATCCTTAGTCTTTACAAAAATAGAATGAATATTGTTATAGTTCGACCTGAAAATATTTACGGTCCTGGTCAAAAAGCAAATTATGGTTATGTAATTCATAATTTTATTAAAGCTGTTAGAAGCGGAGATAAAATAAACATTTATGGAAATGGAAAGCAAACCCGAGATTTTGTTTATGTTGATGATGTTGTGGAATCTATTGACTCGATCATTGAAAAAAAAATAAAAAATGAAACCCTAAATATAGGAACAGGGAATGCTGTTAGTATAAAATATTTGGCCTTTTTAGTTTGTAAGATTTTAAAACGAAAAACACCAATTCAATTTAAACCCGCACGTAACGAGCCCAGAAATAGCTTTGCGGACGTTAGAACACTTTCTAGGGTTGGGATTGATTATAAAAAATTCAAAGATGTTGAGGAGGGAATAAAAGATTTACTTCTTAGAAGTCATTCATAAAAGTATGTGTCAAAATTTTTTGTACGAGATTAAAAAAAGAATTACTTTTAATAATCTTATCTTTTTGTGCGAATTAACACTTTTATTTTTAGGAGTGTTGGCCACTTTTCTACAATACGGTCACTATGAAAAACTAATGGGAAATTCAGCTTCAAGATTTTTATTGGTACTAGGACCACACTTGGGGATAGGACGTCCTTATACAGATTTGTGGGAGTTTGTTCCGCCTGGTTTCTTAACAGTTGCGAATGCCTGGGTGGTATTGTTTGGGTGGAGTATGATTTCGTTGAGGTTTTTGCAAATAACCCTACTGTTGGTTGCAGGAACGTCATTTCTATTGATCATAAAAAAGATTTTTAAGACATCAGTGTTGGAACTAGTTATTTTTACTTCTTTTGTGACAATATTTTATTCGCCAATTTTGCAATCAGACATGCTTTCAATAGAAACATTTGGAATTGCCTTTGCACTTTTGGGCCTGGTTTCACTTTTGTACATTGAAAAACCAGTCTGGAAACTCGCACTAAGTGGCGCCTTGTTCTTCTTAGCTAGTCAAATGAAGGAGACATTTACCTTTTCAGTATTGGCCCTCGTGCCATATTATGTCATGTTGTTGAAAAGGTATCCAAAACTATCCACTTTAAGAACTATTGCATTAAGCCTTTTGGGGCCATTTCTTGTGGTTATTCTAATTATTATCTATTTGCAATGGTCCGGTGGGTGGTTGGGATATGGACAAATCTTAAGTTATAAAATTACACGAGTGCAACCTCTTGGCTCAATAGGAAGTGTGGTGTCCAGGATAAGGTACGTTGAGTCTTTGTTTTCTGAAAATTTTCTTCATTGGCATGGCTACATTTCAAGTTTGATTGTTTTAAATTTGATGATTGCTTACTATTTTAAGCTGTTAACGATTAAAGCTGGGAGGTCTGTTAAAGCGTCGTATGAATTTTTAATTAGAATTAAGACCAACGGTGGATTTACATGGATCGATATTTCTGGGATATTGTTTTCTGTAGGTATTTTCTTGGGAATAATAATGTATGGTCAATATTCAGTCGATACACGTCAGATACCAGTTGTTACAGCATTTTTTATTTTGATTGGGGTACTTTTAAAAGCCCCAGTTAGCGCGTTTAATAAATTTATGCACAGGAGGTGTGAAATGTTGCTGACGAGTATTATTTTGGCAATTGTTTTAATCATTTTTGTCTCGCCACAAGTGAGGTTGTTCCATATTTTTTTTCACCAAATCAAGCTACATATTTCAGGTGAATTATACAAGAATAAAGAATCCAAAAGGTTCTATGTTAGGACATCGACATATGAAGTTACAAACTATATTTTCTCAAGGACCTCGACAGGCGACTGTATTTTAAATCCTTATGGTTGGGAAGTTGCCGAGACCTACATATATTCCCGAAGAAAACCATGCTCTAGGCACTTTTTGGCCAATCTGATGGTACAAGAAGAGTGGCAGATTGAGGAATACAAGAAACAGGTTCTGGATAATCCACCAGTAGCTATCTTATATAATACCAATATAATTGATCTAGACATAAAAGATTTTGCAAAGAAAGTTATAGATTATGAAAACATTCTCAAACATTGTTATTCAATCGACAATCAATATCAAAAGTTTCCATATTTGATATCGGGGGCGGAAACCAAGATAAATCTTTATTGGAAAAGGGAGGATATGGATGACAAACAATTTAAATCTTGTTTTAATAAATACGCATATAAAAATTAACAGTTTATTTAAATATTTAAGAGATATTTAAAATATGAAATTTAAATCAAATAAAACGGTAATTATAATACCTACATATAATGAAAGGGGAAATATTGGTAAATTGATAACTAAAATTTTTAATGTTCTCTCCGACGCTAAAGTAGTGGTGGTGGACGATTCTCCAAATACAGACACATTAAATGAGGTGAGAAAAATATCTAAAAAATACCCATTTCTCGAGATCATTACACGCAAGCATAAAGGTGGAAGAGGATCGGCTGTGATTACAGGATTTGCGTATGCTTTAAAAAAATTTAATGTAGACTTTTTAATTGAAATGGATGCTGATTTTTCACACGATCCAGGTGAATTGATGTCTATTTTAAATTCCAGTGGCCCCGAAAATATTGTTGTTGCCTCCAGGTATATTTCTGGAAGCAAGATTATAAATTGGCCCATAGAGCGTAGGATTGCAAGCAAAATTTCTAATTTATTAGTAAGAATCATTTTGGGCATACCTCTCCACGATAACACTAACGGATATAGGTGTTATCCAAAGAAAGCGGTTAAATCGTTACTCTCCAAAAAATTTTTGAGTAGTGGTCATATTGTTTTATCTGAATCTGCCTATCTTCTCATGAGAGATGGTTACCACTTTGTTGAAGTTCCAAGTGTATTTCATAATAGGATGGTGGGTCGTTCAAACGCTAATATATTAGAATTTCTGAAGGCGTTTGTAGATTTGCTAAGGATTAGGCTTAGAAGATGAAACTTTCAATTATTTTACCAACCAGAAACGAAGAGGTTTTAATTGAGGAAACTCTTCGTGATGTCGTTTCGTTTTTGAATGAGAGAAAAATAGTCGATCATGAAATCCTCGTGATCATAAACGGAACTACAGATACTACAGATAAGAAGGTTTTAGAGATGTCCTTCAAAAATAAGAGAATTAAAATATTTAGATCTAAACCTGGATACGGGATAGCTCTGAAAAAAGGACTTAGAGAGGCAAAGGGAAAATATGTTGTAATTTTTAATGTAGATTTCTACGACCTAAAAATGATCGATCTAACAAGCATCGATCTTTATGGTAAAGATTTTATTATCGGTTCCAAAATGGCGCACTGGTCAATAGATAAAAGGTCAATCCAGAGGAAAATTGTTTCATATTTATTTAATATGTACCTCAGGACTGTTCACAAGTTTAAGGGGAGTGACACCCATGGGATCAAAGTTCTTAAGAGAGAAGTCATTCAAAAAATTTTACCTCGATGCAAAACTGATAGTGGGATCTTTGACACAGAGTTTGTTTTAAGATCACAGTACGCGGGTTATAAATTCGCTGATTTTCCTGTAATGGTTGAAGAAAAAAGACCCCCCAGATTTACACAAAGGCTTTTGCAAACCCCGGGGGACATATATAGACTTTTCTTAAGTTTAAAAAATGAGAAATAAGAGAATGACGGCAAAAAAGGAGCTTTTTTACAACGAGTTCGCGGATCAGTGGGAATCAAAGATTAATAATTGGGAAACACAGAAAAGAATCAAAATAATTTTTGGTCAGCTATTAAAAAATGAAGATTTAAAAAATAAAAAATTTCTTGAAATTGGATGTGGTCTTGGATATTTTTCTGAGACCGCTCTTAAGAAGAATGCGAAGGTGACTGGGGTTGATATTGGCGATAGGTTGATTAATATAACACAAAAAAGGGTAAAAAAAGGAAAGTTTATCGTAGCTTCAGCGTCGAAACTGCCATTTAGAGATGAAACCTTTGACACAATTCTTTGTACGGAAGTGATCGAACACGTTAACGATCAAAATAAGGCAATAAAAGAAATGTTTAGGGTGCTAAAGTTTGGCGGCGTTCTAGTAATCACCACGCCCAACAGATTTTATAAACCCCTTTTTGATCTGTTAAGTCTTATTAGGATTAGACCATATCATGGAAACGAAAACTGGATATATCTAGGAGATTTGAGATCAAGGTTTTATCAATTGGGGTTGGTGGTTGAGCTCGAGTTGTATTTCAACTTATATATCAACTATGGTTTAAGATTCATAAAAACATGAAACGTCAATTTATGATCCACTGGAAAAAAAGTGCAAGCATTTTGGCAGTTGTGGTTGTGGGTATGTTAATTTATTTACCCTCGTTTAAATTACACTTTTCTCTACTTGATGACGGGTTAACCATACTCAAGGCCAGACTGTTAATGTTTAATCTCTTACACCTTGACTGGGGAGGACTGATTGATGTCTTGCTGGAGCCATTGAATGGACGCGTTAGGCCTGGATATTGGTTGATACAGAGTATTTTCTCTTGGTTGAGTTTCTATAACTCTCAAATACTCCATTTTTGGAGGGTTGTGATACTTGCAAGTACAGTGATACTTAGTTATTCTTTCATGTCTAAATTAAAAATTCGCCACTCAATAATTCTTCTTTCGGTTTGGGTATTTTTATTCAACATCCAAAATTTTGAAAATTATTACAGACTTGGTCCAGTTGAGCCGCTAATCATCTTTTTATTGGTAGCAATCTTTTACTTAATATTTGTTTCCCATCTTCGACATAAAATTACGATATTATGTCTAGGAATTTTTATGATTCTTGGGGGGTTGATAAAGGAGAACTTTTTCTTTACCAGTTTGGCTCTTTTACCTGCGTTAATTTTAGCGAAAGTTAAGAAGGACAAAAAAGTGTTTAACAATCTGGTGTGGATTTTGTTGTTTGGCGTTATTTCGGGTGTAATAATTCTTATCATTAAATTATCATATCCAACAGTTGGGGTATATTCATCTAACTATAATGTAACACTCTCAACAATATTGAATAATATATGGAGTTATGTAAAGTTGATCCAATTTAATCAAACTCCGTTATTTGAAATATCAGTTATTCATTTTGTGTTCTTTACAGTCAGCCTTTTTAAGAAGGGAGTTAAGAAAATTGATACCGGCGATGTTGTTTTGATTTCCTTGTGGTCAAACTCTATTATTCAGCTTTTGGTTCTTACCCCGTGGAATTTTGTTTTGAATAGGTATTTGGCATTTATAAATATAAATTTGATTTTTATTTATGCAATTTCACTAAATGATTTAGTGGCTTTTATATTTAGCAGATTACCTAGATTAAGAGGTTTTGGAAGATTTGTAATTTTGTGCATACTTTTCCTTATTTTAACCTCTAAAATATTTGTTAGGAATTTTTTTAGCATAGCTAATTATCAGTTATATGCGCAAACAGATTCTGATGTGAGTTATGACTCTGTTAAAGCCATGGCGGAGGCCCTTCCAGTTAATGTGGTTGTTTATGTTAATTATAAAAAAGGAGATTCGAATATCGAGATATTTGAAGAAACTAAATGGCATTTAGGCGAATTTTATAGTCGTCGCGATATTGAGTTTGTATACTTAGACTCAATAAATCTGTGTACAAAACAATCAAGGTTTATCTTTGATCGGAGATCGGATAGGTTCTTGGCTAGTAGTGTTTTTGCTGACAAAAACAAGTTCAAATTGGTTAAGGGCGGTGCAAGTATATATAGTCCGATAAACTATGGAATTGTAGTGAAAAGTTTTATAGACCGGTATAGGTATACCGGATGGAGCGATGAGTACGATTTTGATTGGGGGTTGTATTTGCAAAAAGAAGGGACGTGTATTGAGAATGTACAATAAGTTTTTGAATTTATCGGAGAAATCAAAAAACTCTCTATTTTGGCTGGGATTTATACTGTCCAATCTAATGAGCTTGTTTTTAGTCTTTAGGTCGTCACCATTCATGATAAGTATGGGAGTGATCAGACGCGTTTTTGTGGGATCTTCTCGATTGTTGATACCAATGGTGTATGTTTTTTTCTTACTTGTTGTGATTTCGTTTAGTAAACGATTGGCTGCGGATAAAAATATCAAAACAAAACTGATCGCCTTACTCGTGGCGGTGCTTGCCCTGGTGGTAATTTTTTCTTTGTTTTATTTTAATTATCAGGACCTAATTCATTATTCAAACTATTCTTTCAGCAGATATTATATCTTTTTACCCTCACTTAAGTTTTATGCCAATTTTCAGGTATTGATGTTGGTTGTTGGCTTTGTTAGCTATTGGATTTTCAGCTTCAATAAATGGAAAAAGGTGTTGACGATAAATAATATATCTTTCTTAATAGTTGTTTCACTCCTCCCATTAATAATCTTTAATATCTTGGTTGGTATTCCAAGTGAGTTAAAGGATGAGCTGTATATATTTAGGACTTTTGTGTTAAAAAATAATCGGCAAATTCCAGATTTTCAGTCGTTACGAGATGAGCTGGATTTTATAACGTCAAACACTCCGCCAACGGCAACCATAATACATCCAACGCAATCGAATGAATTTCCAATTATTGGAAATCAACCATTGATTCGTCATGGTCTATTTCCGCGCACTTTGATATCAGCAAAATATGCTACTGATTTTCTATTGCAAATAAACAACCAGACCGACATATACTATATGCTTTCAGTGTCTTACGATCCAACAACAAGAATTCAGACTATTTTTCCAAACTATCAGGTTAACACATCCGAAATATTAATCTTGTATTTTGATGGTAGTGTGCGACGAGTAGACAAACCACTTTACGTGCCTGAACTGGTAAACAATCTGGGACAGTTTGATATCGGATTGATAAAACTAAAATGATACTAATTCTATTTTCTTTTCTGATTATCTTTTTATTTATTTTCTATTTTTTACGACGTGGTTTTTCAATTTTAGAAGCTCTCGGATTATCTGCTATTATATTATTAGGGGTTTCGGGGATCGTTCCATTTATAGGAAATGAGTTCTTTAATATATCTTATATCTACTCATCGATTGAAATTTTTACAGTGGTTTTTGCGATCTCGTCTATCTCTATGCTTTTTTTAAGGCATAATAATAGAAAGAAAATCAATTATAAAATAAGCAAAATCGATTTTCTGATGCTCGTTTTAGTTTCATTTATTTTAATTAGAGGTTTTTTGTTACCCATGCGAGGATGGGACGCCTTTTCATTATATGATTCAAGAGCATTAATGTTTCTATCGGGTACGAAATTGTCGGATATGATAGCATTTTCAAAATATGACGAGTTTAATCAGTTGTATTATTTTAGCTATCCTCCAATGACTTCAGTTTTACACACCGTTCTTTATTCAGGAGGTCCTACGAATACAATGATTATATATGCGATATTTTATTCGGTTTTTATAATTTTTGCATATTTATTTATTCGTGGCATGAAGATAAATGGCATTTTGAAATTCTTCTTATTTGTTATTTCTGTTTTAAATCCGCTTATTTTTATGCACACTAAATTGGCCTATACAAACCTTCCGACCCTAACATTCCAATTTGTATCGCTCTATTATTTAATCAAATATGGCAAATCATATAAAGGCTTGTATCTTTTAATTTCAGCTCTGTTTTTGGGTTTTTCAAATTGGACAAGATCATTAGAGCCGCTATTTATTAGCTTTTTTATTGCTTTTGCGTTTTTAATTTTAAAACGTAAAAATTCTTTAATAGACAAGGTCATTGAAGGGGCAAAATATCTATTTGTTTCTATGGCCACATGGTTGATATGGAGTTTATATATCAGATTTACTATTGGAGGTTTAGGTGACACATCACCCTCACTTCTGGAAATGATATCTAAGATATCAAGTTCATTGTTATTGTCAAATTTGTTGGATGTTGTCTTTTTTGTTTACTCTGCTCTTTCCAGAATTGGTCTTTACATATTGATGACGCTTTTTATTTTTTTGTTCGTCTGGTTAAGAACTAAGAAATCAATTAAAACTGAAGAGAAAATCGTAATGATTATCATATTTACAACCGAAGCATTAATGATTGGAGGAACTCTGTATTTTTCTAAAACATTTTCTTGGTGGAATCAAATTCCTGACTCTTTCCTTAGAAGTAATTTGATAATGATTCCTTTAACGGGCATTCTTAGTGGATATTTTTTGGAAGATTTGAAAACTAGGAAATAAAAATTTTAGTAATTATAGAAATTTCTTTGGTTGTTAATTCAGGGTTGTTGCCAAAATACAATCCCTGGCTGTGGATTAGGTTAGCATTACTGCATTCAACATTCTTAACGCCAACATGTTTCTTGAAAAATGGTTGATTGAACATATTTCCACCCACAACCGGTCTTATTTCAACCCTGTTTTTGCATTTGGCAACCAATTCATCTCGGATTTTTCTTGAACGGCATATAACTGGAAACGCAAAGTTTGACACAAAATCAATGTGATCATATTTTATCGGATAATATTTAGAATCATTTTTATATATTTTAGAGGCTAGTTTAAGAAAGTTGGTGTTTCTTTTTTTTGTGATCTCATTTATATATTTTAGCTGCGTGTTTCCTATAAATCCTTGTATTTCGGTTGGTCTCAGGTTATACCCTAGGTCATAGAATGTGTATCTTGAATAAAATGTCGAATTCACTTTGTATTTCACCCTCATGTTATTTTGGTCCTTGGTGGCCAAATTTCTGTCCCAACCATGTGCCCTAACAACTCTTAGCATGATTGATAATTTTTCATCGTCTGTACAGATAGCGCCACCCTCAACAGTAGACATGTGGTGCCCAACATAAAAGGAGAAGGTGCTGGCGTAGCCAAAATTTCCCAGTTTTTTATTCCTGTAGACGGTGCCAAGAGACTCGCAATTATCCTCGATTAATAAGATTTTATTTTTTCCACATATTCGGCCTATCTTGTCTATATCGTCGCAAAAGCCTAGTAGATTCGTTAAAAATAGCGCCTTGATTTTGTGTTTTTTGATAGTAGCTTGAAGTTTTTGACTAGAGACGTTTAATGAATCCAGCTCCACATCAATAGCAATAGGCACCAGCCCCAACTGAATCAATGGCATGACATTAGTTGACCATGTAACTGAGGAAAAACCAATTTTATCCCCCTTTTTTAGTTTGCCAAGATTGATAAGTGCTTGTATTAGAGCCAAGTTTGCTGAACTACCGCTATTGACCATTACTGTAAATTTTCTACCTTGATAATCCGAAAAGTTTTTTTCAAACTGTTCGCACTGGGGACCGAAACTTAACCACTCTGCTTTTTCTACAAAATGAGATAGCTCTTTCTTTGTCTTTTTTTCGTTGTAAAAAGTCGATTTAATAAGCTTAATCATTTAATGAATTATACTATTAATTGTTCTCTTGACAACGCTTGAAGTATAAATCCAGTTATATTTATTAACAATACTTAATCGAGCCATTCTAGCTGCATTTTGATATTCTTTTGGTCTCATACCTAGGATTCGAACTACTCTATTAACCATTTTTCGAGTATCGCGTGGGTCTACGAGAAATCCAGTCACACCATCTTGGACGTCCTCGTTTTTTACAGGATATCTAACACACAAGGTTCCGCAGGCCATAGCTTCTTTTACGGGGAGAGCCATAGAAGTGGTTCCTGACCGTTCGCTAAAAGAGCATTGCACAAGAACTTTAGCAATAGAATATATTTGAGGGAGAATGTCATAATCAACAAAACCCAGAAATTTCACATTATTATTGATACCTAATTCTGACGTGATTCTTTCCAGTCTGTTTTTTTCCTGAACATTGTTGATGGTGGATGTTATAAGAAGGTGTGCGTTGGGTGACTTCTTCTTAACTTCTGCAAAAATACGAATCATCGATTCTGTTCCCTTAACTGGAGTGTAGTCGGTGCTGTGAACGATTATGTCCATGTCTTTGTATTTTTTTATCAATTTCTTGGACACAAATGGACAGAAATGCTTGGTATCAATTCCTGCATAAGAAATTTTGGCTCCTACTTTATAAATCTCAGTTATAAATTTTGAAGTAGTGTTGTTTAGAGTGATAATGGCGTTAGCTTGTTTGGTGGCAAAGACATCAATCCATTTATAGAAGAAACTAGTTAATCTTATTAATGACCTTTTTATTAAGGGAAAGTTTTTAACAAATTCTGGATCATGGAAGAAGGCAAATGGCTCAAAACAGTACTGGACATGTTTTTTGTGTAGAAGATAGGGAAAAATGTTCATAGGAAACATACTAGAAACTATAATTTCGTATTCTTGTGAGCGCAATATATTCTTAATCTTTATGTAGTCAATAATAATTTGTATAGGAAGCGTTATCCAATAAAGTGGAGAGGTTGAGGTAAGCTTGTTGAGGGATATTATATCCACTCCAATATCTTTATATTTGTTAATGGATTCTTCTGTTGAATTTTCCACAATGACTCGTATTTTATAATCCTCTTTCAGGTTTTTAATTACCTCATAAACAAATTTAGTTCCCCCCATCCAATATAAAAAATGTGAATGAAGCCAAATTATCGTAGGTTTTTGATGAGCTGACATAGTTTGTATTATAGTTTGTTTTATGGATTTCTCAAAAGTAGAGTAAACTGGTAAAATGTTGGTATGAAACCAAAAAAAGAAGACCTATTAATATTAGGTGGAAGTGGTTTTGTTGGCAACAATCTTATTAAAAATTTAAAATCTAAATACGACATAACATCATTATCAAGAACTTCAAGAGTGCCAGGTGTTAGAAATATAAATTTAGATTTAAACAATTCTGACTTTACATTTTTGATGAAAAACGATTTTAAATACGTAATTTATCTTGGTACCGTTTCAAGTCCTAAAGAGGCAGAACTTAAACCCCAAGAAACATTTGACAGCAATGTTACTGCTGTCCAAAAATTTTTGGAGAGATCCATAAACTTGGGTTTTAAAAAAATAATATTATTGTCGTCTGTAGTACTTTATTCTTCAGGCAAACAAGGCAAGCTTGGAGAGAATCACGACATTTCTCCATACTCTAGTATTTATAATTACTCTAAATATATTATGGAAACGCTAGCAGAATTTTATAACCGTAAATACTCAATGCCGATTACGATATTCAGATTGTCCAATACTTACGGTCCTTATCAGACCACCAAGAAAGTTCCTTATTTAATTCCAAATCTTTTTCGACAAGCTATAGAAGATAAAAAAATGGAGGTTTGGAACACATCGCCGGTCCGTGACTGGGTTTTTATAGACGATGTTGTAAAGGTAATATCCAACGAGCTACCGCTAAGTGGTGGTGGAACTTTTAACTTAGGAACTGGTCAGGGAAAAAGTGTTGGCGATGTTATTAAAATAATTTCATCTTTAACTGGTGCCAGATTTCTTGATTTACACAAACCGGTGGAACCGCCCTTTAATGTTGTTTGCGATGTAGATAAACTTCAGAAAAGAATAAAATATACCCCGTCCACGACGCTAGAGTCTGGATTGAAGAGCACCTATAATTATTACAAAAGACAATATAGATAAATGCAAAATTTGTATCTCAATTTTTCCGACTCGGCAAAATATGCTGACATTGCAAAAAGTTTGTTTAATGGATTGGGATACCGCTCTGATTTTTCATTTTTTGGTGGAGCTCCAGCAACTTCACCCGTGATGCCATATTCGATAGCAGCGTTTTTTAAAATATTTGGTGTGGGGGATTTTGCAGTTACTGCCACATCGTTTTTATACTTCGTTCTTACATTAATTTTTGTTTATTTTTTAGGTAAGAGAATATTTAATAGTAAATTTGTCGGGGCATTTTCAACTCTTGCTATCGGGTTTAATTACGACTTGATTCACTATGCCACGAATGGCGCTTCTGAGTCTCCATTTATCTTTGAGATTGTTGCGGGTATGTATTTTGCGTCGCTCAAAAAAAGGTGGGCCAATGTAGTCACAATTTTTTTACTTATACTTATGTATTTCACACGCCCCCAAGCGTTTATTTATATCGCAGGAATTATCCTTTATTGGCTTTTGACTAATTTTAAACCCAAAAAAG
>Ga0209417_1004619_pt1 | contig 16220 bp, 14 predicted proteins | sample RifGroF2_FD_184002 | JGI IMG/M metagenome (GOLD analysis project Ga0209417, IMG submission 184002) | Groundwater microbial communities from Rifle, Colorado, USA - Groundwater F2 (SPAdes) (version 2) | ecosystem: Environmental > Aquatic > Deep subsurface > Groundwater | place: Rifle, Colorado... | reverse complement strand
AATAAAGATAAAAATTTGCGCCCGAAGCAGTATATAAAGGCAGGTTCGGGACTGTTCGACGATATAAGCGGAAAGGCTGAAGCGATAGCTCAGAAAATTGAACTGCTTTTGACAAACCTTGTATATATCACATCACGGGAAAATTCAAACCGGTTCATGATCCTGATCGATAATCTCGAAGAAAATTCCAGAAAACTTGACACTCTGTTAATCGGCGCTAATGACTTTTTAAAGACCAACAAAAAAGATCTGGCAGAAATACTTAAAAAAAGCTCGGTGATGATCGAGAATCTTTCAGAAGCTTCAGTTTCAGCAAAACACGCTTTAAATTCTTTTAATAAAACTATGGATTCAAAAGAAATGGATCAGGCGGTAAAGAATTTGGCGGAAATAACGAAGAAAATAAATACGAAAGAACTTGGCGAGCTTGTAGCATCAATTAACGCGCTTGTTAAAAATAGTGATCAGGCAGTACTCATGCTCGATAAAACATTCCTTCAGGGAAGAAGCAACCTCCTCAGATCGCTGGAATTGTTTAAAGAAACCCTTGAGAACATAAATGAATTTGCTATTCTGATCAGGGATAATCCTGATATTTTAATAAGAGGTAAAGACAATGAATAAAATTATCCTTACATTTATTGCTGTTTTTATACTGATATCCTGCAGTGTTAAGACAGTGAAAGACTATTATGTTTTATCATACATGCCAGACCCCGACGGACTTCAAAGGTTTAAGGTAACAGGACTTCCTGTCGATGCAAAAGTTCAGGTACAGAATTTTGATATGAACAGGATCTACGACAGAAATTCGATTGTAGTAAGAGAATCTTTGCATAAGCTGTCTTTTGACGAAAAAAACAACTGGGCTCTAAGGCCTGACAGAGCACTGCCTGAACTGCTGGTGTATCATATCAATTCAGCAAATATATTTAAAGAATGCAAAAGCGATTACATATCTACAACACCTGATTACTATATTACCGGCACAATAAACAATATTGAAATATATTCGAACGACAATAACATTTTTGCGCATGTAAATGTCTCTTTAGAGCTTAGGGACGGGACAAGAACGATACTTGTTGCGCATAAGATCGATGCAAAAAGGGATATTAAAAAATATGATATTACATTTTTTGTAAAAACGGCCGGCGAGATATTAAAAGAAGGCGCGCAGGAATTTCTGGTAAAGACCGTAGATTATTTTAAGAGCCAAAACCAATAGAGAGCAATATGAGACCGACTATTCTACTGATAATGATATTAATTCCGCTAAGTATGCTGCATTCAAAATACTCTTCATGGCTCAGCCAGCCGCCGAAGGATCAGATACTTACTGAAACGGTCGATGACCAGCTCGCTTTCGGCAGACTTTTTGTTCCCGTTATGACAGTATCGGAATGGGAACCTTATGTAAGAATTTATGACAGCGCGAACAATACTGTTATAGATGAGTACCGGCCCGGCAGGAGCATCTTTCTAAAACCGGGGAAATACACTCTTTTATTCGGCTCATCTGACGACCCGATAGATATGATCCAGAAGCATTTTACAATATCTGAGCATCAGACGACATTGATCGAGCCCGACTGGTCTGGTCTGATAGTGAATGTCATCAATGAGAACATGGAGCAGGTCAGGTACGGTTATGAGATAATGCATATGGGTTCGGCCATCTCTGCCGGAACAAAATACAGTAAAGATGAAAGCAGCTTCAACGATATAAATTCAACATGGATCCTGCCTCCCGGAAAATACAAGATCGTTAAGCAGGGCGAACAATACAATACGATAACCAATTTTTCGACATTCGATCTAAAACCGGGTGAACTGACCGAAATGACAGTTGTGATAAATGATATTCAGAATTTTATCGGCGCGGGCGAGATCGGACTGCTTGAAAAATTTGATAAAAGCAGGAAAGCGTGGCGTAATATCCTGAACCTTAAGGGATCTGTTACTTTCAGAAGTTATAATGATGAGATCGAGAAAGAGAATAAGACCGATATCACAACTAAGGCCAAGATCGACAATAAATTTATTTATGACTTAAAGCCGTATTATTTAAATTTCAGACAGGTTTTAAACGAGGAATTCAATAAACAGGACGCTATTAAAGAGTTCAGGGTCAGTCTCGATGAATTAAAATTCTCCAACACAGCAATTTATTATTTTAATAAAGTATTCGGTTTTTACGGAGAGATCAATCTCGACACTAAGATATTTCCGAACAACTACTATGATATTGACGGAGACATAGTAAAGATCGACAGATCAAATGACAGTCTGCTGATCACCGGAGAAGATAAATTCAAGCTTTCAAATTCATTCACTCCTGTAAATGTGGAAGAGAGCGCAGGTCTTAACTTTACTTTTTTGAAATCATCTGCATCAGAATTATATTTGAGAGCCGGATTCGGGTTCAAACAGAATTTTAACGACAATGTATATGCCTCAATACTGTCGTCAGACTCGCTTTATACATTCACGGAACAGGAAGATATTTACTCGAACGGTCTGACCTTCACTGCAGGAGCCGATTTTAACTTCACCAACAGCATTACATATGTATCGATCGCCAACCTGTTCTACAATCTTGACGGAGACAGGAACTATAATTTCTCATGGGAAAACGATCTTTTGTTCAAGATATTCAAATATGTCTCACTGGATTACAGCTTCATCCTGAAATATGATTATAAGGCTGATGCAAAAAATTACATGATATACGACAACAGGCTCGCTCTTGAATTTTCTTACTATTTAAACAGGTAATTTGAACCTAAATGAAATCTCAGAATGAAAATACTATAGTTTTCGAAGAGGATTTCTATAATTCCAGCATAACGGAACTGCTCGAAAAGTTAGAAAAGTTAAAAGCTTCATCCAAATCTAAAATATTGCTCGATTTCAGCAGGACCATAAATTTCGACACACTTTCGGTAGCGATTTTTCTGCACTTTGAAAAAGATAACGGTATAACATTAATTCTATCGGATACGATCAAAAAAGAAATCGCTGAATTTAAGAAAAATATCGCCTTTGATGAAAAAAGAAATGATGAGATATCAGGAATTGATTCTCTAGTTATAAAAGTTGAAGATTTTGTTTCCCAGATGAAATCTTTTATCATTCTTACCGCCGATGTGTTTCATTACTCTTTCCGGGCCTTATTCAACAGAGAAGGCAGAAAAGAGGGTTCGGTTTATCAGCAGATGCTTCTTATGGGAAATAATGCGGTACCGATCATTTTTCTGCTTTCATTTCTCATCGGACTGATACTTTCGCTTCAATCAGCGGCCCAGCTGAGACAGTTCGGCGCGAATATTTATCTGGTAGATCTGATCGTGATCGGGATGATCCTGGAAATGGGTCCGATAATCGCGGCTGTGATAGTAGCCGGAAGATCAGGTTCTGCGATAGCAGCGGAAATTTCCACCATGAAGATCACCGAAGAACTTGATGCTCTCCAGGTAATGGCCCTGAATCCGCTGAAATATGTCGTAGCCCCGAAAATGCTCGCAATGACAGTATGCCTTCCGATGTTGACGATCATCGCAAATATGGTGGGGATCTTCGGGGGATTTATAGTCGGCGTACTATATCTCGGTTTGAGTCCCGATATTTTTATTAACAGAGCTGTTTCGGTAATGACCCTGTATTACTGGTATCAGAGTATGCTGAAAAGCGTTCTTTTCAGCTGGCTGATCGTACTTATCGGAGCGCATTTCGGATTCAATGTTAAAGGCGGCGCCGAAGGGGTCGGCAAGGCTGCCACATCTTCTGTCGTAGCTGCGATCTTTGCGGTTATAATAACCGATGCGTTCCTGAGTTTAATTTTTTATTTCGAGTTTTAATTATGACAACTGAAAATATAATAGAAATAAAAAACCTCGTCACTAAATTTGATGACAGAGTAATTCTTGACGATATTTCACTTGAAATAGAACGTGGCGAAATATTTGTTATCCTAGGCAGCAGCGGCGGCGGTAAAACTACTCTTTTAAAGCACATTATAGGCCTTCTAAAGCCTTTTTCCGGCGAGATCAGCGTACTTGGACAGGATATTCTGAAGATGGAACTAGAAGATTTTGAAGGAATCCTGAAAAAAATAGGAGTTCTGTTCCAGGGCGGAGCATTATTAAATTCCATGGCGGTTTGGGAGAATGTCGCTATGTCTCTTGAACACCATACGAAATTACCAGCCGCCACAATCAGAAATATAGTTAAACAGAAACTATCGCTCGTTAATCTTAAACACGCTTACTGGCTCTTCCCTTCCGAATTATCCGGCGGTATGAAAAAAAGGGTTGCTCTTGCAAGGGCGATCGCTATGGACCCTGAGATACTCTTTTTCGATGAACCTTCAGCCGGACTCGATCCGATTACAGCGGCGGATCTGGATGATCTTATTCTGGAACTGCAGAAAAAACTCGGAATAACGCTGGTTGTTGTAACTCATGAGCTTGAGTCAATAAAAAGAATTGCCGACAGAATACTATACCTCCAGAAAGGAAAGAACATTTTCTGCGGAACTCTTGACGAAGCAAAAGCACTCGGAAATGAGGAAATAGACAGGTTCTTCGGATGGAATAAGAAAACAAAAAACAATTGATTTTATAAAATTCCATTTTAATTTTAACCATTGTTTACTACCTTGACTTTCACAGGTATTTTTATTATATTTGATACCCTTGTATCATAGCTACAAATAATAATCAACAAAATCGGAGTTTCAACAATGACTGGAAGGTCGAAAAAATATCAGGATGAACCAATCGACGAAAATGAACTGGACGAAACAGCGACCAGTGATCAGGAAGACGATACCGGAACGGGAGAATACACCGAGCTCAAAGAAAAGATAGCGAAGCTTGAACAGGAAGCTTTTGATTACAGAGATAAACTTATGAGAAAGGCTGCAGAATTCGAAAATTATAAAAAAAGAACTTCCGAAGAATTTGTAAGGCTGATCGAAACTGCGAATGAAGATCTTCTGACCACACTGCTGCCTGTCCTTGACGACATCGAAAGATTCCGGAAAAATTATAATCCCGAGATCAGGACCGAAGACCTGAATAAAGGTATTGAAATGATATTCGACAAACTTAATCTGATCCTAAAGAATTTCGGTCTTGAAGAAATTGAGTCGATTAACAAAGAATTTAATCCTGATTTCCACGATGCTCTGATGATGATGGAAAAAGAAGATGTCGCTTCTAACACTGTGGTAGATCAGCATGAGAAAGGATACAAACTCAAGAACAAAGTGATCAGACACGCCAAAGTTGTGGTTTCAAAATAAGAGAGTGTAAGTTATGAGTAAAAGAGATTATTACGAAATACTGGGTGTCGGCAAGAACGCAACAAAAGACGACATCAAGAAAGCATATAAAAAGCTTGCTCTCCAGTTCCATCCGGACAGAAACCAGGGTAATAAGGAATCCGAAGAAAAGTTCAAGGAAGTAGGAGAAGCCTATTCCGTTCTTTCAGATGATAATAAAAGGGCTAAATACGACAGATTCGGCCATGAAGGTCTTAGAGGCTCAGGTCAGGGCGGCGGAGGATTTGATTTCGGCGGCGGAAGTTTTGATTTCGGTGATGCAGAATCTATCTTCGAGCAGTTCTTCGGGGGAAGTTTCGGAGGATCTTCAAGAGGAAGGCGTTCTGGCGCAGGAAACGCTCACAGAAGAGGAAACGACCTTCAGATATCTATAAAACTTACCCTTGAAGAAATATCAAAAGAAACGACAAAAAAGATAAAGATCAATAAATTCATAAAATGTACCAGCTGCAGCGGATCCGGCGCCAAAAGCATTTCTTCTGTAAGTAAATGCAGTTCATGCGGAGGTACAGGCGAAATTAGAACTGTTCAGCGGTCAATTCTCGGACAGTTCGTGAATGTCTCCCCGTGTCATGCCTGTGACGGAATGGGAGAGGTCATACTTGAGAAATGTCCTTTATGCGGCGGGGACGGAAGGATCAGAGACGAAAAAACTGTCAATGTAACTATACCTCCCGGAGTTAGTGAAGGACAGTACCTGACCCTTTCCGGCGAAGGAAATGCCGGCAGAAGAGGCGGGCAGCCGGGAGATCTCATCGTTATCATTCAGGAAAAAGAACACAAATATTTTAACAGGGACAGGGAAAATCTGTATTACGACCTTCAGCTGAGCGTATCAGAAGCTGCACTGGGCACTGAGATAGAGGTTCCAATAATCGAAGGAAAAGTAAAATTAAAAGTTCCTTCAGGTACTCAGCCCGGCAAAAAACTCATGCTGAAAGACAAAGGACTGCCGGTTTTGAACGGATACGGAAAAGGAGACCTTATAATCCGGATCAGCATCTGGATACCTACAAAATTATCAAAAAAGGCAAAAGAGCTTTTTGAGCAGCTTGAATCTCTCGACGACACAAAACCTAAGAGCTCTGAAAAAGGCTTTTTCGAAAAAATAAAAGACAGACTGTTTGACTAATGGAAAAGCAAAACAGCAATAACAAATCCGACACCATTGTAAAAAGATCATATCACGGATCGCTTTACATACTTTTCATATTGTTCACTCTTTTTCTTTACAAAACATCGCTCTGCACGGTCTCCGCGTCCGAAATTGATCTTCGTTTTCAGAAAAACGACCGGATCGCAGAAACAAAAGATACAGTAAAAAATGCTGTTGATTCAAATAAATCTTCTCAAAAAAATAAAATAAAAGAATTGACTGTAAGCAAAAAACTTGTTAATATAAACACTGCTTCGGTTGATGAACTTACCGGGCTTAAAGGTATAGGTAAAAAGATCGCTCAGGAAATAGTTAAATTCAGAAATGAGACCGGAGGATTCCAGACTCCCGAGGACATTATGAAAGTTAAAGGGATAGGCAAAGCAAAATATTCGGCAATCAGGGATTATATAATTTTAAAATAATAATGGAGTTGATGATGCGTTTAAAATCACAAAAAGGCGGAGTCGTTCTTAAGATCGTAGCCGTTCTATCATGTATTCTTCTCATCCTCGCGATAGAAGTACCAAAAAGATCATGGAAACAGCAAACTGAAAGAAGAGACATTGCAAGGAACAGAATGCTTGAAATGTCCGACTGTGAGATCGTTTATATGCAGGAAGCCGGTTCCTTCAGCAAAGATCTTAAAACAGTATTCGACTATGCCACCAAATGCAATACCTTAAGAGTAAGCGCTCCCGATATGGAGATCGAAATACTTGATATTGACACGACCAGCGTCAGGATCTCGTTTTCGGCATTGAAGCACTTTAAAGATCTCGATGTTATTCCGAACGGTCAGGAACTTGAGAACATTGAGAATAAAGAGAAATTCATAGCTTTTCTGGAAAGCATAAATTGCCCGACAGCTGAACTCGTTATGGATTCAGATGCAGAGCAGATAGACCTGCTTCTCAAAGACAATCCGAACAAGACTTTTTACAGAAGCCTTAAAGAGAAGTTCTATAAATCATCCGAGAATGAAACCGAAGTACTTTACAACGCAGGCAGAAATATTTCAATTACACTTAAAGGAAGAAATCCGAAGCTGGCTTTGAAATCTAATACTATCAGGCTGTCAAGCAATTCAAATATTGAAGCGATAGCAAACTACAAGGGCAAAAAAGATATATTCTGGGACTTTGTTTCTAAAGACAAGATCAATGTAGATTATAAAAAAGACCCTGCACTTGAGGAGCAGATGGTTAATATGGCACAGTATGTTTTCTCCGACACAGAAAAGGATCCTACACCCTATATGTGCCCCAGCACTCTTGAACCTTTTACAGTTAATTTCAACCTCAGCGCTCAGGTAGGTATGAATGTAACTTTCTTCAGAAATGATTACAAGGATAAAGCCGTACTTACAAAAGACAAAACTGTTTATCCTTTGACAGATAATCCTACAATTCAAAACTATTTTTTGAATATCGTTAAATCAAAAAGCGAAAGAAAGGTTGCCGATCTTGTTAGGGAATATGAAATGGACGGAGACTCAACTTATTCGTCCGACAAAGCAAAAGCGGAGCTTTTCACAAAATATTTTGCTGAACAGCTTAAGGAATTAACAGCTAAAGAACCGTTGATCGATGAAGTTAAGAAATCAATAGACTCGCCGGATTTCGAATCAGAAACTAAATTTTCTGAAAAGGAAAGATTCGGTATCCTCTTTGATGCGACACCTGGGGAACAGGTTGCAGTAGAAATGAAAAATGAGCAAAACCCTAAATCAATTGCGGATATTTCGTTTTTCTATGATACCGAGATTATTAAGATCGATACTATAAGTGTCAAAATTTCATCGCCTGTGAATGAGAACAGCGTATTCAACGGATACAAAAGAAATTTCTTCCAGAAAAAGTGGCTGTTTGGAATAGACGATGATGAAAATGCAGGATATGTCGATAACGGATCACCCAGCTGGAAAACTGAATAAACGACGGCAGGAGTTAAAATGTTCTACGATCTAATAATTCATCCTTCAAGAATTGAATTTATACACAGAGTATTTTCTCCTGAAAAAAACGGTTTCGACGAGAAAAAACTTGAATCCTCCGATCTGAATTTCAGATTTGACCCTTCAATGCTGGATAAAGGCGATCATTATACGAATTTCAGGCAGGCCATAAAAGATATCACCAAATCTTACAGCAATGAATTCAACAGTATAAATGTCATAATCTCTTCTTCGTTCTTTCAGACAAAGTCTATTTCGTGCGATCAGAGAAAGGCAGACTATTCTGAGTATATCAACTGGGAAGCTTACCAGATGACGACAGACCAGCCTGAAAATTACAGGTATGGTAATATGTTCCTTGAACATGAGAGAAAACTTCTTATTGTTCTTGTAAGAAAGAAGGTGTATGACTATTTCACAACTTTGATACATGAGATATACGCAGGACAGGTAGAATGCAAACTTGGCTGTGCATGTCCTTTACCGGATTATAAGGAAATTACCGTATATGCCGATAAACAGCTGCTCAAACCATTCAGGCAGACCGCTTATGAACATTCAACTGCTCCTGTTTCCGATGAAATTTCCGCACCTGTAAGAGCAGTAAGAAGCGCAGCTTTCATACTTGTCTTATTATTTTTATTCATACTTTCCGTCTCTGTATCTTTGATTTATTTTGCTCCCGATTTTACCAGACAGAATCTTGAAAAGCTGACTTCATTCATACCGTCTTCATCTGGTACTCAGCAGGTACAGGTACAGCCCCTGACAACTTCAGTAAAACAGGCTGATACACTGTTGACCGAAACAAAAACTTCACTGCCTGCGGACTCAGTTGTGACAGATTCGATTGCGGCTGTTTCATCTCCGGCAATAATTGATTCCGCAAAAATTAATGTAGCAGAAACAGTTAAACCGGTAATAAAAAAACCTGCCGTCGAGAAACCAAAGGAAACACCTCCCGCTGAAGAACCCGAAAAAACTCCGGCTGTTACCGTTGACCCTGCACTTGACCCGCACCCGGAATTCTGGGATTACATGGTCACTTTATCGCAGGTTAAAGCAGATTCTATCGTTTTTGTGAACGGTTCGGGAAATGGCGAAATTAATATTTATTCCTTTGAAGATAATGTCCTGAATAAAGCTAAGGATATCTCAGTACGATTTGATCCCGAGATTACTTTTAACCTCGAGAAATCTGTTGTCAAAGACGATTCTTTTAGTTTCATAAACTCCAGAAAGAGATCAAATTACAACAGATTTCTCGAGGTTAAAAGTAATCTCGGGATCAAATCGAGAGCGGAATTCCCGAATGTTTTCAGATTTCCTTCAATAGATAAACTTCACGAATTTTTCAAAGGTTTTAATGACAACAATGTCGGATTTAAAAAATTCATCATCGAATATTCTCAGGAATTCATAACTTTCACGGTGTATTTTGGTTAGGATAACCGGCGGAAAACTCCGAGGCAGATCTATTAATTCCGCAGAGACCGTCGAATTAAGGCCGACAACTTCTTTTTTCAGAGAGTGGATATTTAATGTTCTGAATAATATTATCGAACTGAGCGGCACGCATGTTCTTGATCTTTTCTCCGGAACAGGTATAATTTCTTACGAGTTCCTTTCAAGAGGCGCTTCGTCTGCAGTTTCGGTGGAAAAAGACGGCCGTCTTGTATCGCTTATAAAGTCAAATAAGATAGCAGAAGATATCAAAGCACCCGATGTAATCCATTCCGAGTGCTCAATGTTCTTAAAAAATCTTATCGCTAAAGATTCAGCCTCGCAATTCAATATTATTTTTATGGATGCTCCGTACGAAAAAACATCTTTGACCGATGATATCCTTGAACTCATATTCACAAACAGCGGCAAGTTTTCTGAAGAACTTATCATAATTGTCGAAACGGATAAAGATAAAGTATTGAAAATCGGTGAAGGTTTTGTTATTATTAAATCAAAAAGCTCCGGTACTACAAAAATGTCGGTTATCGGGAGAAGCGATTGATAGACATAAAAGAGAATATCAGGAAGAATCTGCCCGAATTTATATCTGACAACTTCATTCATCTCGTAAATTTTTCAGCTGAGAATGAAATCACCTCAAATGACCTTGAAGATATTCTGTGGTCTGAACCTGAGTACGAAGATATGATGATCGGATATATAAACAGTACCAGGTATTTTAAAGTATCATCCGTGGAAGAAGCTTTAAAAACCTTCGGAACTGAATACTGCTACTATATTCTGATGAACTTTATTATATCCGAAATGGCAAAATCAGATTACAGCAATGATGTTCAGGAGATGCTGGAAACCCAGCTTTTTACTGCAGTTTCAAGCAGCATAATCGCAAAAAAAGTAAAATTGTCAGATCCTAAACTCGCCTATGTATCAGGATTGCTTTCGTATATCGGCTATATTTATATTCTCCGATATTTCAAAGACGAGTTCTCAAAAATAATGAACATGGATAAAAACATAATTAAACGCATGAATTACGAATGGGAAACTTTCGGTATTGATCATGCTGAAATTTCTTATGTGATACTTGAATCAGCGGGAATCTTACCGGAAATTTGCAATCCTGTAAGGAACCACCACCAGAAAAAACTTCAGGACGATGCTGACTCCGATATAGAAAAGAATACTTCTCATGCTCTGTACCTGGGCTCCCAATTAACCAATCTGTTTTATGAAGATCTTTCTTCGCTGCCCGAATTCAGAAAGGATATTAAGAATTTGACCGGACTTAATACCCTGCAGCTTGAAGATATTGTTGAAGATATAATCGACAATTTTAAAATTGAAGCAAGATCACTTGGTTTGACAAGTCTCGGATTCACAGGTTATTTTAAAATTATAAGCTTTTATGACACAAAGCTTGCGATGGTTCAGTCCGAACTTGAAATTGCCGAGAAAAAGATCGTAGAAATAAATGCTCAGAATTTGAAATTCCAGAAAGCTATCGAAGATAATAATAAAAAGCTTGTAGGACTTGCTCTTAAAGATCCCCTGACAGGAGCTTTTAACAGACGCTATCTGGACGAAAGGCTGCACGATGAATTCCTTAAAGCGAAAAGATATGATCAGAGATTTGCGGTTGTTTCGGCCGATATTGACCATTTTAAAAATATAAACGACACTTACGGACATGCTTTCGGCGATCTTGTTCTTATTGAACTCGTCCAGATAATAAAATCCTCTCTGAGAAAAACCGATTATATTGCCAGAATAGGCGGAGAAGAATTTATTATAGTCTGCCATTGTTCAGATGAAACCGGAGGAATGGAACTCGCTGATAAAATGCGAAGAACTATCGAAACTTCCCCGTTCAGATTCGAAGGGAAAAATGTTCCGGTTACTATGAGTTTCGGGGTCGTGAACTATTTTCCTGAAGTAAAATCAGTTGAAGAGCTTATCAGAATTTCTGACGACAGGCTTTACGCTGCAAAAAACGCCGGAAGGAATAAAGTCATCTTTAAGTAACCTTGATTATTATTATTTAATGTATTATATTTCGACCTTAAGAAAAGTTAACAGATGCTGGTTTTTTTATGAATATTCTTATTATAGGCGGCGGGGAGCTTGGATCTTCAATAGCTGAACAGCTTATCGCGGAAGGGCATAATATTACTCTTATTGAAAAGTCCGACAAGATAGCTAAAAAACTGAACGATGAGCTTGATGCTTATGTACTTTCCGGCAGCGGAACAGATGTCAATGTGCTCTCTAGAGCAAATCTTGACCGGATAGAGTTATTCCTGGCACTTACGAATGATGACAATGTAAATATCATTTCATGCGATATTGTTAAAAGATTAAGCCACTATAAAGCTTTCACTATAGCAAAAGTTGAAAATGCATCCCGTTATTTCTCAAATCCTCTCATAACTTCTGCCGATTTCGGTATTGATAACCTCATAGCTACAAAACAGCTTTCCATAAATAAGATCCTCGATTTTATTGCCGAGCCGGAAACTGTTGAGAATATCAATTTTCATGACAACGACATCAAGATCATCGGGCTGCAGATATTTGAAGATTTTGCAGGAGCCAATAAAACCCTGAAAGATATTGCGGCGATGAATAAAATATGGAAAAAAGTCAGGATAGTCGCGGCAAGTAAGAACAATAATACGATCATACCTACCGGTGAAGATATCGTAAATGTCGGGGATAAGATTTTCATTATAGGGAAAAGCGAAACCTTAAAAGAGCTGATCGAGCTATATTTTGCTTCAAAAACAAAAATTAAAAATATAATCATATTCGGCGGGAACAGGATAGGCAAAGATGTTGCCAAATATGAAGTTTCAAGAGGGAAAAAAGTTACGATCGTTGAAGAAGACCCTGAACTTTGCGCATCATTATCCGAAGAACTCGAACATGTACTTATAATAAACGGCTCGGGCTCAAATCAGAACGTTCTCAATGAACTTGACATGAAAGATTCATTCGTAGTATGCATCACCGAGAGAGATGAACAGAATATTATTACCGCCGTACTTGCAAAAAGATTCGGAGCCGCTAAAGCGATCTGCAATATTACTAATATTGCTGTCAGTTCAATAATTAATGAACTTCAGGATATCGATTCGGCGTTCTCGACTGAATCTCTCGCATTGTCTGAGATCCTGACATACTGCAGAAAGGGTGAGATTATTTCGATCTATCCGATACCTAATCTTAAAGCAGAAACAATGAAAGTTAAAATACCTGATAATCTTGACATTCTCGACAAACCTTTAAAAGATATTAAATTTCCTAAAGGAATGATTATCGGCGTAATAATAAGAGATAAAAAAATGATCATACCTCACGGTAACGACGATATAAGAACGGATGATTTTGTTATCTCCTTCATTCTTCCATCTGCAAAAACAGCTGTGAAAAATCTTTTTCTTAATCCTTCCGACAAGTAGGATATTATGAACTGGAAAGCTATATTAAAGATTCAGGGTACATTGCTGATAATTCTTTCAGTTTCAATGATATTTCCTCTTATGTTCTCATTTTATTATATGTCGGATGACATCGGAGAAATATCCGCTTCGATCCTGATCACATTTATCACGGGTTCCGCAATGTACCTTCTTCTGAATCCCGGTAACAGCTTAAGGCCCAGGGAAGGATTCGTTGTAGTGGCTCTCGGGTGGATCACCGCTGCAGTTTTCGGGGCTCTCCCGTTCTGGTTATGGGGTATGTCAGGCGGAAACTACATTGACTGCCTGTTCGAGACAATGTCGGGATTTACGACCACCGGATCTTCTATACTTACAGATATCGAAATACTTCCGAGAGGATTGTTATTCTGGAGAAGTTTTACCCACTGGCTGGGCGGGATGGGTATAATATTGCTGATCGTAGCTATACTTCCTATGATGGGATTCAATTCGACACAGCTTTATAAAGCCGAAGTCGCAGGCCCAACGAAAGACAGGCTCAGCCCCAAAATAAAGGATACCGCAAAAATACTGTGGTATATTTACGCAGGAATGACAGTCGTGATGACAGTTCTGCTGCTGATCGCCGGGATGGACCTGTTTGATGCATTATGCCATACTTTCGCCGCTTTGGGAACAGGAGGTTTTTCGACCTATAATAAATCTGTGGGTTACTTTGACAGCGTATATATTGAAATCCTGATAACGGTTTTTATGTATGTCTCTGCTATAAACTTCTTTCTTCATTATAATCTGATAAGAGGAAATATTAAAAGTTTTTTCAGAGATAAGGAGTGGCAGTTCTACAGCGCTCTGCTTGTAATCTCAGGTCTTTTTATTGCTTTAAATCTTCATTTTACTACTTATACTCAGGAAGACATTGGCAGATATCCTGATGTTTTGAAATATAATAATGATTTTCTTCTCTGTATCAGGCACTCTTATTTCACAACAGTTTCAATTGCAAGTTCCACCGGTTATGTTACGGCAAATTTCGAGATGTGGCCTTATTTTTCAAAGCTGCTTCTTATACTGCTTATGTTCGGAGGCGGATGTGCCGGATCTACCTCAGGCGGAATTAAACAGATCAGAATTATGATGGTTATAAAAAGCGTGCTGAATGAGATAAAAAAGCTTACTTACCCCCGCGCTTTTTTTTCGGTAAAGATCGACAATGATGTTTATAGTGATCCTGTTATTAGAAATGCAATAGCATTTGTTATACTTTACATCACTACATTTGCTCTTGCAACACTTCTTCTTACTGTGAACGGGCATGACATTATTACATCATTTTCCGCTTCTGCAGCGACTTTGGGAGGTGTCGGACCGGGTCTTGCCCGAGCCGGCGCAATAGAAAATTTTGCTTTTTTTGATAATTTTTCGACACTGGTGCTGACTTTCAACATGCTTCTCGGCAGGCTTGAAATTTATCCGATTCTTATTTTGATCTACGCTGTTTTCAATCCGAAGAAACTTCACTGATGTTTTTCAACTTCTTGTTCCACAATTCTCTGCATCTGCTGCTGCCTCTGATAGTCTCATTTTATTTTTATAAAAAAAACTTCAGAAACTCGTGGCTGATTATGGTCTCGGCCTATGTGATCGACCTTGACCATTTTCTGGCAGATCCTGTTTTCGACCCGTCAAGATGCAGTATCGGATTTCATCCTCTGCATTCATTCTGGGCGATCGGTGTTTACGCACTGTTAGTTTTCTTTCCCAAAACAAGGATCATCGGTATCGGGTTGCTTATTCACATTTTTGTTGACATGACAGACTGCGCAAGAATATATTTTATTTGAAGTCTTGAAAAACTCTATTAAAGAACTTATCTTTAACAGAGAAGTAAAAAATAATAATTCTGGAAAATAATTTTGGGGAACAAAAAGGGATCATACAGAGAATTCTGCAACTCAAAACAAAACCTGCCTGTTTTTCTTTATGACTGGTGGCTTGATGCCGTGTGTGGATCTGACAGCTGGGATATTGCAGTCGTTCAGCCTGACAATGAAATACTCGCGTTCCTTCCCTATTATACGAAGAAAGTTCTATGGTTCGACATCTCTATCCTGCCTCAGCTTACTCAATTTCTCGGATCCTGGATAAACTACCCGAATGATTTAAAGCCGTCCAACAAAGCCGAGTATGAAAAAAAGATGATGAATGAGCTGCTTGAACAGCTGCCGGAAACTCAATACTTTGAACAGAATTTTCATTACTCGGTCGAGAACTGGCTTCCGTTCTACTGGAAAGGATACGAACAGACAACAAGATATACTTATATTATCGAAGATATTGAGCATACTTCGAGGATATTTGAAAGCTTCAGCCCGTCAAAAAGAAAGAACATCCGCAAAGCGGAAGAACAGATAGAGATCAGATTCGATATGAAGGCTGAGGATTTTTACGATCATCATAAGATGACTTTGGAAAAGCAGGGAATGAAAATCTCATACTCAAAAGAGCTGTTCAAAAAGATCTTCGATGCTTCATATTCGCATAATGCAGGAAAAACGATTTATGCTGTTGATAAGAACGGCACCATTCATTCTGCCTTATTTGTCGTATGGTCTAAATATAGCGCTTACGATCTGATAAGCTCTATTGATCCTGATCATAAGAACTCCGAATCAGCTTCGCTGCTCGTATGGGAAATGATCAAATTCCTTTCCAGCAAAACCCACAGGTTTGATTTTGAAGGCAGTATGATAGAATCTGTGGAAAGATCATTCAGGCAGTTCGGAACCGTTCAAAAAGCATATTTCAATATCAGAAAATGCAATTCTTTATCATATAAGATTTTTAGAAACA
>Ga0209417_1004617_pt1 | contig 16223 bp, 14 predicted proteins | sample RifGroF2_FD_184002 | JGI IMG/M metagenome (GOLD analysis project Ga0209417, IMG submission 184002) | Groundwater microbial communities from Rifle, Colorado, USA - Groundwater F2 (SPAdes) (version 2) | ecosystem: Environmental > Aquatic > Deep subsurface > Groundwater | place: Rifle, Colorado... | reverse complement strand
ATTGGAGACATGTTTTCATTTTACCACGCCAAGCGCGGTTTTATCAAAAAATAAAAAACCCGGCGATTATTCAACCGGGCTTAAGGTCTTGGCGCGTTCTGTGCCAAAAAGTTGCCGCCAAATCAGGTCGTTCCATTTTTCATAACCGAACCTCGCGTGCAAAACGTTGACCGCCTTTAAAATTACTTCGCGGGCGTAGAGCGTTTCGGGCTTTAATCCAAAAAGGTCCAGCGTAATCATGTCAATCCGCGCGAAGGGCATTTTACAGCATCGCGCGTATGAAAACGCCAAACGATCGCGAACCTTTTCCGGAACTCGCTCATCAAACAGTTGGCTTTCAATGTTCTGAATACAGCCGGAACGGCAGATCAAATCCTGACCGTATATTACGCGAACGCGACTTTTTTCATTAAAGAACAATTGATTGAGCATGGATTCGGTTTGCTCCACCGTGCCCGCAGGGTATCCTTCAGCGCCCGCGCGGTCAATAAACTTGCGTATTTCATCCGTTATCTTCGCTTCGTCCGCGCCGGCATTTATCACGATGTCATAGATCGGGCCAAGATGATGGCCGCGAAGCTCTGTGATTGCGTCGTCCATCGCGTATCCCCCTTTCTTTCGATTCAGTTTATATTATCCATCCGTTTCACTAATAATACTAAAATACCACAAATAACGCTTTATGTCAAGGTAATTAGAATATTCAAATCAATTTTTGCGGGCCCTCGCGCGATCGAGTTCGGTTAAAAGCTGTTTCCGGAGACGGACGCTTTGGGGCGTTATTTCAAGATATTCGTCATTGGACATAATTTCAAGCCCCCGCTCGATCGTAAGCTCGTAAGGCGGGGTTAAATCAATCGCTTCATCCGACGCTTTTGAGCGCACGTTCGTAAGCTGTTTGCCTTTTGTCGGATTCACGTACATTTCGTCGCCTTTTGAAGTGTTTCCTATCACCATGCCGGCATATACCTCCGTGCCGGGATTGATATACAAAGTTCCGCGTTCCTGAAGCCCCCAGAGCGAATAGCCGAGGGCTTTTCCGTCCGCCATTGAAACCAGGGAGCCCGTCGCGCGTTTTTTAATTTCTCCGGCGTACGGGTAAAATCCAAGAACGCGCGAAGACAAAATCCCGTCTCCTTTCGTGTCAATTATAAATTGGCTTCTGTAGCCCAGCAGTCCGCGGGTAGGTCCTTCAAAAGACAGACGGGCGTTGTCGCCTCTCCGGGAAACTCCGCTCAAAACAAAACCACGCGCGCCGAGACGTTCTATCGCGATACCCTGGAATTCGTCCGGAGTATCAATAATCACTTCCTCAAAGGGCTCCAATTTTTTTCCGTTTTCTTCCCGAATTATTACCACGGGTTGAGAAACTTGAAGTTCGTATCCGGCGCGGCGCATATTTTCAAGAAGAATCGCGATATGAAATTCTCCGCGGCCGCAGACGCGAAAACTGTCCGATGATCCAAAATCAATTTTGAGGCCCACATTCACTTCCAGTTCGCGCTCCAGATATTCGCGAATCTGCCGCGAGGTTACAAATTTTCCTTCGCGTCCGGCAAAGGGCGAATTATTCACCAAAAAATTGAGCGCTATCGTCGGTTCGTCAATCGCTATCGCCGGCAGGGGCTCGGCCTTGGAATCGGTGGTTATCGTTTCTCCTATGTATATGTCGGGAAGTCCGGCCACGAGAACGACATCTCCGGCGCTTGCTTCCGCGGTCTCAACTCTCTCCAACCCTCTGAAAGTGAAAATTTTGGCAAGCTTGCCGGATCGCTCTTCGCCGTTCGGTTTTTTTATAAAAACATTTTCGTTTTGTTTGATAACTCCCTCAACCGCGCGCCCAACCGCCAGGCGCCCCAAAAAATTGTCGTACGCGAGATTAAACGGCTGGAATCGGAGCGGACGCGCCGAAAGCTCGTCGGAAGAAGCCGATTTGACGTGCGAAAGTATCGTATCCAAAAGCGGCGTCAGGTCTTTTGATTCATCGGCAAGTTTCAGCTTCGCGATTCCCTCCCGGCCGTTGGCGTAAACCACGGGAAAATTCGCCTGCTCGTCGTTCGCCCCGAGCTCCAGAAAAAGTTCAAACACCTGCTCCACGCATTGCGCCGGATCGGCGGCGGCTTTGTCTATCTTATTTACTATTACGATAGGCTTTAACCCGAGCTCCAGAGATTTTTTCAAAACAAAGCGCGTTTGCGGCATCGGGCCTTCCTGCGCGTCAACCACGAGAAGAACCGAATCGATCGAGCGAAGCACCCGTTCCACCTCCGAGCCGAAATCGGCGTGCCCGGGAGTGTCAACGATGTTTATTTTCGTGCCTTTATAAAAAATAGCCGCGTTTTTGGAATAAATCGTAATGCCGCGCTCCTGTTCGAGCGTGTTTGAATCCATGGACACTCCTTCGCCGACAACGCCGGTTTGGCGCAACAGCGCGTCCGTAAGAGTCGTCTTCCCGTGATCCACATGAGCTATGATGGCAATGTTTCTGATTTCCATAAAAAATAGGCCTCGCGCGGCCGATAGATAACAGTAAAATAAATAATACTATATAAACTAATTTTAGTCAAATTGCCCTATTCTTTCGGGGCAAGCTGGCCGCAGGCGCCGGCGATGTCTTCACCGAAGCTGACGCGGAAAGTGCATGACACGCCGGATTTTTTCAAGATGTCGAAAAAGCGGTTCATTCGCTCGCGCGCCGGCACGCGAAAAACCGCCGCCGTGGCGGGGCAAGCCGGAGCCGTTCCGCCTTTCGCGAACGTTTCGTGATACTTGATGAGGTTGACGTGATAGAGCTTGTTTTTTCCCATAAGCGCCGCGAGAGAACGAGCGTGCTCGTCCGAATCGTTGACACCTGAAATTAAAATATATTCAAACATCACTTTTCGCCGCGTCGCGACGGCATACTCGCCCGCCGCTTTCATCAATTTTCCCAACGGATAGGCCTCGTTGACCGGCATCAGGCGCGAACGAGTTTTATCGTCGGCCGCGTGGAGCGATATCGCGAGATTTACCTGCAATTTTTCTTTCGCGAATTTTTTAATACCCGGAACGATGCCGCAGGTGGAAATGGAAATGTGCCGCGCGCCGAGGTTAAGCCCGTCTTTGTCGTTAAGCGCGCGGATTGAGGTCATGACGTTGTCGTAATTATTCATCGGCTCCCCCATTCCCATATACACGACATTGGTTACGCATTCCTTTTTTTTATTAATCAGGCGGGCGAAAAACAGCACCTGATCAACAATCTCTTCCGCCGTCAAATTGCGCTTAAACCCGAGCTTTCCCGTCGCGCAAAACGAGCACCTCATCGGACAGCCCGCTTGCGAAGACACGCACACGGTTCGCCGGTCCCGGTCGTGCCGCATAAGCACCGCTTCAATGAACAAACCGTCGCGCGTCGCGAAAAGCGCTTTCAGCGTGTCTTTTTTCGCCGACTCAACCAACAGCCGCGCCGAAAGACTTTCAATCGGAACCTCGCGCGCCAAAAGCGCCCGCAAGTCCTCGGGCAGATCGGTCGCCGCGTCCCAGCTTTCTATAAGCCGCGTAAAAACGTTCTTTTTCGCCTGCTTAAACCGAAACTGCGAATAACCGTTTTTAAGAATGACTTTGCCAAGAAGTTCTTCATTCATATAAGAAGTCAACCATGAATTATTATAGCAATAATATGTAAACACCGGAGAACATAATCAAAGCGCCGATGAATTTTTTGATCAAAACGGAGGCGGAAATATCTTCTTTAATGACGCCGGGTATGATAAGCGTCAGCAGTATTCCGATGACAATCGCGTAAAAAGATTGCGCTTGCATAACGACGGTAACCAATCCCGCGGACGGAGCGATTGCGAGGGCTTTCTTGATACTCATTTGGCCGAAAAAATCCAAAAGATTATTTCCGGAAAACCAAACATATTTGCCGATTGTGGCGGTTTTTAGTCCGTCAATTATCTGCCTTCTCATGGCGGGAATTATAAAAAGTGTCAGTCCGGCTAACGTCGAACCCAGAGTGTCAAGCAAAAAATAATCCCAAAAAGACATCTTCGTGAGTCCGTAATCTATGAAGAGCGTCATGACAGACCACATCAAAATAGCGATGAGTATCATTCCAAAACCCTTGATAAATATGCCTCTGCTTTTTTCAAAGGAAACTATGGTGGCGCCTGCCAGCACAACGACAAAACCGAGCAGTTCGTTAGAGGACAATGTTTGTCCAAGAAATATAAACGCCAAAACCACCGTCAATACCGGAATAAACTTAAAAAGAATTACTAACGCGGATGTATCGCCTTGCTCAAGCGCTTTTCCGTAAAAACCGTATGAATAGATGAGAATGACGCCCGTCAAAATCGGTATCCATGAATACATCGTCAGTTCCGGCATTCCGACAAAAATAAAAAGTATCAGGAACAAGAACAAACTCGTGATTGTTGAGAAAAACAGAAAATCAAAAATTCCCCGCGTATATTTGCCGAGAATATACTTATCCACAAAATTGGAAGAAGCCCAGAATAACGGCGCGAGCAAAGAAAGTAAAATCCAGTTCATAAAAAGAGAGATGCTAAAACTTTATCAAACCCCGGAAGCAAATCAAAATTTTTAGCTTCCTCAACTTTTATCCATTTGTAATTTTGGGCTTCCCAATCCAGTTTTATCTTGTCCGTTTTAACATCAACCAGAATCGGATGAACAATCCATGTCTTGCCGTATTTTTCTTCCTCTTTATCAAAAACCTGTCCATGTTGAATTGAAACAATGTCGCCCGCCTCAATTCCCAATTCTTCCCGCAACTCGTCTTTCGCCTTTTGTTCAATACTTCTTCCGTCATCAAGAAATCCGGAAATGCCGTTCCAAAGGTTAGGATACAATCGCATTTTTGGATTTCTTTGCACAATCAAAATTTTGTCATTGTGCCTCACAACGCAATTGATGACCGGGGCGTATCGGATATTCGTATAATCAATTTGACCGTCCTTTGGCTTAAATACCGGCTCTTCTTTTTGAGCTTCCTGTTTATGAATTGTCGCCATAAGTTTACTCTTTTGCCCACTTTCTTCTATCGGCGGCCGAAGCTCCTGCCGCGGTAATGCGGTCTGGCCGGACGCGCGAATCTTGGCCGCTCGCGCGAAGTTTCAAAAAATTCCGGAATGCGCGCCGGTGGAAGTTCCGGCAGTTTGGATACCGGCAGGGGTTTTCTGATCAGACGCTCAATCGCGCGGATTTCCCGCTCTTCTCCGGGCACGGCAAACGTAATCGCGTGTCCGGAAGCGCCGGCGCGAGCCGTGCGGCCGATTCTATGCACGTAATCGTCCGAGGTTGAGGGCAAATCGTAATTAAGAACAAGTTCTATTCCGACGACATCGATTCCGCGGGACGCGATGTCCGTCGCGACAAGCACCCTGTACTTGCCGGTTTTAAATCCATCAAGCGCCTCGCGCCGCTGGTTTAAAGACCGATTTGAATGTATTTCCGCGGCCGTGATTCCTGCCGCGCGCATATGCCGGGTAACTTTTGTCGCTCCGTGCTTCGTGCGCGTAAAAATAAGGGTTGGACCGTGATAACTCCCGAGTATTTTTTCAAGAAGCCGGGTTTTCGCTTCTTTTGGAACGATAAATATTTCATGGGTTACTTTCTCGGCAATGGTGCCGGCGGGCGCGATTTCCACCCTGACCGGAAGCTTCATGTAGGAAGCGGCCATCTTCATAATCTCGGGCGGCATGGTGGCGGAAAAAAGCATGGTTTGCCGGTCCTTGGGAAGCGCGGCAAAAATTTTCTGAATTTGAGGAGCAAACCCCATGTCCAGCATCCGATCGGCCTCATCAAGAACAACAATTTTTACTTCATTGAGGTGAAGATTTTTTTGATTCAGGTGGTCAATGAGCCGTCCCGGGGTCGCGATTATAACGTGGGGCTTTTTTAAAATCGCGTGCGTCTGCGGGCCGATGGGAGCTCCGCCGATCAATATCGCGGTTCGAAGTCCCGCGCCATGGCCGATTTTTTTCAGCATCTCATCCACCTGTATGGCTAATTCGCGCGTCGGCAAAACCACAAGCCCTTGGCCCTTTATCCGCGCGAGCCGCTGAATCATGGGGATGCCGAAAGCAAGGGTTTTTCCGGTGCCGGTTTGCGCGATTCCCACTATGTCCTTTCCTTCAGCGGCAATGGGGATGGTCTGCGCCTGAATTGGGGTGGGTGCTTTAAAATTAAGCCGCGCGAGAATTTCCAAAAGCGCCGGGGCAATGCCGAGGCCATAAAATCCTGTATTCATATTTTCATTAATTCGTTGTTGCATTTTTATTAGCTTTCACAAAATATTCCGAGCGTGAGGACATAATGCTCTTCGGAGTCCGAACCTGTCTCAAGTTAATAAATTTGACTTAATTAAAGCCAGTTTCTTTTCACGTCGCCAGCTTTTAATTTCGGATTCGCGTTGACGAGCTTGGGATAATGTTGGAAATTCTTCATAATAGAGCAATTTCACCGGTCGTCTGATTTTTGTGTAATGCGCCCCGTATTTTGATTCATTGTGTTGCTTTATTCTCTTGTCTAAATCGTTGGTGCATCCGGCATACAAGGATTCGTCCGCGCATTTAAGAATATAAACGATGTGGGTCATTATAATTAAATCACCTGAGGAAGTCGCTCGCACTGACTAATTGAAGTCGCTCGTCATCCTTCGGTATCAGCGCAGAAATTGTGCTAATTTCTGCGTGATTTTTACTCCTTGGAATACCAAGGAAAAAATCAGCTGCGGGGCAGGGATTCGGACCCCGATAAATGGCTTCAAAGGCCACTGTCCTACCGTTAGACGACCCCGCAATATATTCATTTAAAATGTCCTACCGTTAGCCTCGCCCGTAGGCCGGAGCCTGTGGGCTACGGCCGAGGGACGACCCCGCAATATATTCATTCTTTCAATTTTAATTTTAAAATTCTTTTTCCTTTTGCAGTTTTGTAAAATCGTTCCATCCGAAAAGCTTCATATTTATCATCATAGTTTTCGGCATAAATAAGAGTTAATGGTCTTCTCAATGCTGTTGACCTCACATGGCCTGTATTATGCTCTTGCATTCGCTTCTTCAAATTAGAAGAACATCCTATATAAAGATTACCATCTTTTTTGCTTTTTAAAATATAAACCGTTTGCATCTAAAATGTCCTACCGTTAGCCTCGCCCGTAGGCCGGAGCCTGTGGGCTACGGCCGAGGGACGACCCCGCAATAATTCAATTTTTCTCAATTATATCTACTGCCGCCAGTTCCAGATGCAGAAACGGAAACGGCGATTTTTTCATTTCCTGCTCCGCGGCGACGATTTTTTTCAATATGGCCGACAAATCATTTACGGAAACGTCCCGAATCTGTTCTTGCAGGTTCAACATCTGTTCGCCGGTCAACTCGGCGCCGATGAATTTTCCGAGCGACGAATCAACTTTCAACACAGTCATCTTTCTAAAATAACCAATCAGCGCTTTCGCGAATTCCTGAGGATCCGAACCGCCGTCGTTTAATTGATGAAGAAATCTGAAAGCGCCGGCCAAATTGTTCTTAATCAAAAAATTGACGAATTCCCGCGCGGTTTCAATATCAATCGTTCCCAAAATCTCCTTTACATCCTTCGCGCCGACGGCATTGCCGGACAAAGCGATCACCTGTTCCAGCGCGCTCTCGGCGTCGCGCAGGCAGCCGTCGGAATTGACGGCAATCAGGCGCAAAGCGTCTTCGTCAGCCCGCACGTTCTCGCAAGAAGCGACCGTCCCAAGCCGCGCCATGATTTCCGGAACCGTGAGTTTGCGAAAATCAAATCTCTGGACGCGCGATAAAATCGTCGCCAGAAGTTTTTCAGCTTCGGTGGTCGCCAAGATGAATATCGCGTGCGCCGGCGGCTCTTCCAGGGTCTTTAATAAAGCATTAAAGGCCTCCTTCGTCAACATGTGAACCTCATCAACGATAAAAACCTTGTATTTCGTTTTCACCGGAGCGAATTTTATTCCCTCTTTCAAATCGCGGATTTCGTCAATGCCGCGATTGGAGGCCGCGTCAATTTCTATCAGATCAAGCGCCCGTCCATGATTTATATCTTCGCACGCGTCGCACTTGTTGCAGGGTTCAACTTTCGCGGAGACGTTGGGTAAATCGGAGCAGTTTAAGGCCTTGGCGAAAATTCGCGCGATCGTCGTCTTTCCCGTTCCTCTCGGCCCGGCAAACAAATAGGCGTGGGAAAGCCGGCCGGAGGAAATGGCGTTGCTTAAAGTCCTGACGACATGCTCCTGTCCTGTAATTTCTCCGAATGTCTTTGGCCGGTATTTACGATATAAAACAAGATTGCTCATATACAAAAAGAGGTTATCGAATAACCTCACTATATCACGCTCCTTCTAAAAATCAACTGGTATTATTTTTTAAAAACGAGGAATTTGAAGCCCAAAAAGTTCCAGATCAAAGAAACCGCGGTGGCGACGACTTTGGCGATATTCAACCACGCCTCGGCGCCGACCGCGAAAGGAGACGAAACAAACGTCGTGATAAGAATAACCATTCCGCTGTTGAGAAGCAATCCAATCGCGCTCACGGCAAAAAAAATCGGGAAATCGTGAAAAAGGCCTGCCTCGCCGACAGGCGGGCCTGCCTGCGCGGGCGAATCTTCTCCGCTCTCGCTCTTGAAAACCCAGAGTTTGTTCCAAAGATAACTGTTTGACACGGCCACGATGAAACCCGGAATATTAACGCCGCCGATGACGAATCCGGCGGTAACTCCGCTCAAATAACTTAAAAGATTCAGAACGCCAAAATCAATCGCGGTGTTCAAAAAACCCACGGCGGCGAACTTGCCGACCTGCGCCATAAAAGGCAGCCATCGGGACAAAAATATTCCCAACCAAACGCCGAACGGCCATAAAACGGAGATAATGACGATAGAAAACAAAAAAACAAAAGGGTTCCGGAGTCCTAAATGAAAAAGAGTCGGAATCGCGAAAATTCCCGTAAGCGCGCCGACAATCGCGGCGATATAATAATCTTTTTTTGAGATATTCATGATTTATCGATTTAATTCATCAAACGCCGGAGGCGGGGCTGTCTTGCCCAATTGCGACCGCTCAAAAATTTCCCGCTCAACCATCGCCCTGTCGCGGCCGTATTTAAGGCGGGAGATTTCGCGAATTGATTTCGCAAGCTCGGGACTCGAGGGCCTTCCCGGGTAAGTAATCATATTGAACGGAACCGAAATCTGGCCGTTAATCATCAATTTGACGTATGCGTTGAAATTATCAAGATTAATCAAATCGTTGGCGTCAAAAACCGGCTCAAGCTGCTTCGCCAAATATTCCGCGTCGTCAACGCCGACCCTGAAACTGACGAGCGAGCCGACATTGCCGAAAACCGCGTCGCGAATTTTTTCCTGCAGCTGGGCGATAAATTGATGGCCGATAATCAAATCAAGACGGTATTTTCTGGCTTCCGACAATATGGTCGCTATGCTGTCGGTGGTGAAATTTTGAAACTCGTCGGCGTAAAGATAAAAATCTTTTCTCTGCTCCTGCGGAACATCGGCCCTCGCGAAAGCCGCCATTTGAAGTTTGGAAATCAGAATCAATCCAATAAGCGAACTGTTGACCTCGCCGGTTTTGCCTTTGTTCAGGTTGACCAGAAGAATTTTCTGCCCGTCCATTATCTCCCGGAAATTGAAAGCCGAATGCGGCTGGCCGATAATGTTGCGCATCATCGTGTTTTCAACAAACCGGCCGACTTTGGAAATCAAATAGCCGAGCAGTTCGGACCGGGCCTGGGGCGAGGTCTGAGCCATTTCCTGTTCCCAAAAAGCGCGCACCGTCGGATCGGTCACTTTCTGCAATTTGTATCTGACGAATTTTTCGTCGGTAAAGATTCTCGGAATTTCAACTATCGTTCCGGGGTCGTCCGGATCGGCCATCAAGGTCAGCATCGCGTTCCTCATGTTGTGCTCAAACAACGGGCCGATGATTTCCGGCGGAAAGAGTTTGTAAAATATCGCTATCATTTCCTGAATCGCAAAATCCATCTCCGCCGGAGTTCTCGCCTCAAGCATGTTCAAGCCCATCGGCCGCTCCATGTCAAAGGGTTCAAACAAAATTACGTCGTCAACCCGCTCCCTCGGAATCAGCCCCAGTATCTTTTCAATGGAATCACCGTGCGGGTCAAGCAGGGCGACTCCGTGCCCGGCGTCAATGTCCTGGATGACCAAATTTTCTATAAAATTGGACTTACCGGTGCCGGTCTGGCCGATGATGTAAAGGTGGCGGCGCCGGTCTTCCGGGGCCATTCTGGCGACGGTTTCAACGCCTCTGAAAAAATTTTTTCCCAAAATCAAACCTTCTCTGGGCATATTCACCGGCGGCGAGGCGAGTTTCGCTTTCAAGTATTGGACCTTTGGCGTTTCTATTTTTCCGACCGGAAAATGAAACACGCTCGTCAACTCCTCGGTGTTTAAAATTATTTTTTGATAATCGTCGAAAAGCCGGAAAGAGAACTGATAAATTAAATTACGCAATCCCCGCCCCTGGGGTCTGGCGGATTTCAAATTGTTAAAATTGGGGTGGGCAAACTGGGTAAAAGCCCCTTCCATGTTTTTTAAAATTTCTTCGGCTCTCGGCAAATTGGCGGCGGAAGCCATCAAACGCACGTTGACTTCAAATTCAACCTTGTTTGTTTTTTCTTCAATCGCTTTAATGACCTGTTCCTGAAGCGGTGTGATTCTTATCGGCTCAGCGTCTTTTTTCTCTTTAGCCCCGATTAAACTTTCAACCAGAAAACGGAAAAAACCGCCGCGGGCTTTGGCCAAAGCCGATTCAAAGTCCGCGCCTTTTTGCATTTCTTTGGCCGCTTTTAAGGCAAGATTCTTCCACTGAGAACCGGCCGGGCGCAGCAATATCTGCAAAGCCCCGCCCTCCCCTTCTTCCCGCAATTTTGAAAGAGCGATGGTAACCGCGTTCAAAGGGTCGGTCTCAAGCGCCAAATATGTTTTCAACGGCAAAGCGGAATTCTTGCTTAGCGACAACTGAGAGCCGACGCTCGCTCCATACGGGTTAAAAATATTGTAATCCTCAACTTTTTTAACGCTCGCCGACGGAAAGATGCCGTAAATCTGCTTTTCAACGAATTCCTCAAGCTTCTTGGGCGCGCCGACATAAAAAGAAATTTCCTCGCCGACGTGAGGAACCGCGATTTCCAAAGCGAAATAAGGAGCGCCGTAAAAAAACTTTTCCGACCCCTTGGCGCGAACGGACGAAAGACCGGCGTAAAACTGCTCCATCACGCCGATGATCTCTTTTTCCGGTTTTTGCGCTTCGCCGGCTTTCGGCGAGGACTTCGGCAAAGTTACCAAAAACAAAGACAAACTTAATCCCCTGCTTAAAGCGCCTTTCGTCCGGAGCGATTGGATAATTATAATTATCGTCAATGCCGCAATCAAAAATAAAAGCAAAAAAACCAGCGGCATTAAAATTTGATTAAGATCAATCATATTACATCTCTTTTATCCGGCGTTTGGCCAACAGCTCGTTATAAAGTTTATCAACCAATGTGTCGTGAAAAGCGTCCAAAAGATACGGGCTGTTCAATTTTTGCGCCTGATGAACGGCTTTGTCCAAACCTTTGGTAAACGCCGTGACAATCAACTCGTCAATCGCTTTTTTCGTTTCTTCGGTTAATTTTGTTTCAACCGCCGCTTTTGAGGGTGGTTTTTGGGCAATCAGAGGCGGCAAGGGCACGGACGGAGACGGTGCCGCTTTCAGAGGCCCTTCGGCCGGTTTTTCCGTTTCTACCGTTTTCTCCAATTCCCGCTTTTTTTCCAAAAGCTTTTGTTCAAGTTCTTTAATTTCCTCCTCAACCGTTTTTGGCCTCTCGGCGGTTCTTGGTATCTCTCCGCCCGCCTGCTCTTGGGGATTTAAATTTTGTTTATATTCAAAAGGCATATAAAACTTAAAAATTACGAAAGCGACTCAACTATTTTCTTAAATTCTTCTTTTGCCGAATTTACTTCGTTTTGGACGAGATTCTGATAATCCGGAATCTGGGCGGTTAAAAATTGATTGATTTTTTCCTGCTCGCCCGCCTCGCTCAACTTTTCAAATTCTTCGCGTTTATCTTCCGGCAGGCGCTCCATAATCGCCAACGCAATGCTTTTCACCAGATTCTCGGTAAATTGAGAGAGTATTCTGTCCTGGACCTCAACCGGCAGATCGCTTATTCCCAGTTCGTCAATTATGTTGCCGATAACATTTTCGGCCGAAATTTCGTTTGTCATATGTTTTATAATTTTAATTTTTTACCGTTTTATCATTTAAACACATCACCGTATTTTTTCTCGGTCAATTCAATGGTTTTTTGCATTGACTGTCTGATATAATCGGCTTCCACGCTGTTTCCCCTGCCGAACTCCTCCATTGTTTTCAAAATGTCCTGATTTTGGAGTATTGTCACCGCCCGGCTTTCAATAACGCTCCGGTCTAAATTCGCGGTCAATTTGCCGCCGCGCAAAACCTCCCGCCAATTATCCTGCAATAATTTACTTGCCTTTGAAGCGTTCTCGCCGCCGCTGACAATCAATTTTTCGATTTTTCCGTCCGGGGCGTATTTAAAAATTCCTTTTACACCCGCGTCGGTATTCTCAATAATTTTATTATGAACGGCTCCGGCCGCTTTCTCGACCGCGCTGGCTTCAGCCCCGGCCAGCGGAGCCTCTGTCCCGCCAAGATGAGCTTCTGCTCCAACAGGCGGTTTAATAACCTCGGCGACCGACTCGGCTTTAACCGCTTCAACTTGCGGCTCAATATAATGCTCTTTCAAAAAATCATGAACGTCCATGTCCTGGGCTTTTTGTAATTCGTCGTCCGGCAATTTTGACGCCATTTCCGTAATTTTGTTTCTCAAACCAATCTTTCTCCACAGTTCAAGATGATCGCGTTCGCCGGCAACCGGAAATCTCGTCTCATCGGTCATTCCCCAATATGTCTTTTTTAAAACCTCTCCAACTTTTAAGTCCTTCACAACCGCGTATTCTTCTTTGGACAAATGGCTCAATCCGTTAATAAATTTCCAATCCGTTTCTATGTCGCCCGGAGGAGGATTAAGCCAAAACTCGCCTGCCTTCGGCGGGCCGTACATTTCAGCCGCGTGCGGCTTTCCGGTCTGGGTATAATAATTTTCCAAGCTTTTGTAATAATCGGTCGTTTTGCCGGCGTAAAAAGCGTCTTCGGCGCCTCGATACGTTTCTTGAGCCGCCAAGTTTGCGGCGACCTTGGAGGCATTATCGGCTTCCAGGGCCTTTTCGCCGGCAGCCCCCATTGCCTTCCGAAAAGCGTCGGAAACGTACTCCATGTTCGCAAGTTTCAACTTTCCATCCGGCGCTATTTCAACCGCGCCTTTTTTAATAAGCTTCATCAATTCCAGATACGCCTCTTTGTTGCCTGCCATTCCTTTCTCAGCCATAAACTTTGAAACGTCCGGCGATTTCATAAAATCCAAAAACATCAGGTGCGCCTGCTTGCCGGCGGTTGCCTCCGGCACTCCCGTGCTCTTAAGATAATCAATCACCGCGCCCTCGGGTCCCCGTTCTCCGATTCCCAACCGAACTCCGCCCGGTTTTTCGGGCAGCGGCACCGCGTGAAGCCCTCCCCCTTTCCACATTTCATAAACTCCACGGAAGGCATAGGCAATCGCGCCCGAAGCCACAAGGCCACCCATTGCGCCGGCCAACGCCCAACGTTTTTTTTCTTCCCACCTTTCTCTTTTTGACAACTTGTCCAGTTTCGCGTCTAATTCTCTTCCCCGCGTTTCCATCGCTTCAAAAATTTTTGCCGCTTTGGCTTCTTTCTCTTTTTTCGCTTCAATATCTTGCTTAAACCCTTCTTTTATCTTGCCCCAAACACCTTCTTGAGAAAAATCTTCAACTTTGCCGCCCACTTTTTTCCACATTTTCTGTAACAATGTTTCTCCTTTCCTGTATTTTTCCTTTTCCTGTGCCCCTTTCATTGCTTTTTCAAGACCGACCGCTGTTGCCATACCGCCTAAAATTCTCATAGTGATGCTTGCTGAAGCAGAAAGTGTTAAAACAGCGGGGACACCTACTCCAGCTGTCAAGCCAAATAAAGCAAGAGACATACCTAACTTATATTTCAAAGGCAATTTTCGATAACTGTCAATGGCTTTATATAGTGAGTTTGAAATCCAATGGTCTTTACTTTTTTCGACTTTGATTTCCAATTGTCTTGCTCTCAAATTCTGGGCTTCTTCTATGTATAATTTTTCAAAAAGTTCTCCCGCAAAGGAAGACAGCGCTACTTCAGCTTGTTCTTTTGGCGCGTCCTTCAATTCCGCTTCTTTGTTCTGAAATAAAAAGTTCCGTAAAGCATCTCGCTGATCTTTATATTTGTTAAACGCTATTTCACGCAAAGGAGATTTCTCTGACAAGCCGGCCAAAATATTTCTTGCTTCCTCAAGACGGTTTTTTAAATATAATTCCCTTGATTCCGCCTCCTCTTTTTTTACCTTTTCTTCTTTGCCCTTCTTTTCCGGGCCTTCTTCTTTCCCCGGCAGCCATTCCCCGCTCAAATATTTTATTGCTTTTTCAGAAGTCGATTCAGCCACGGTCTTTAATTTTTCTTCAGCCGCTTCTTTTCCTTCACCTATTTTTTCCGCCCCCTCGGTTTTTTCTTCCGGTTTTTTAACGGCTTCTTTGGCCAGTCGCTCCATCGTTTCCTGCGGCGTTTCCAACTCCAATTTTCCCTCTGTTTTCGGGTTTTTGACGATCTCTTTCTTTGTGCCGGATTGAACTTGACTTAATTTTGGTTTTTCCGGGTTCATATTTTTAACTTATTTTAACATAGCCATCATTGCTTTAGCAACTTTGCCCTCCTTGTGCCGCTTTTTCTGTTTCTTCAAAATATTGATTGCTTTCCTCCTACGCCTGAAATCGAACTTGACAAACTCTAAACTTTCTGTTATTATAGCCATAATCTTTAACAATTTAACTGAAAAGGAATAAAAAATGACTCTTATTTCTGTTATTCAAGGTTGGACAAATTCAGGTCTTCTTATCCCAATAATAATGCTGATGCAGTTCGCTGCAGCATATTTTGAAGGTTTTTTAAAAAATAAACCTATTCGATTTTCTGAACTTTTTTTTGAGTTTGATCATTGGCTTGGAGCGTTTTTAATTGCATTTGCTGTAAATCTAGCAGCATCAGCAATCTTTTTAATGCACTGGTGGATTGGTATACCTTGGCTTGGTTCAATGATTCTCATAGTTTGGCTGGGTCTAAAGGCGACAAAAAAGCAGTTATCTTTACCCAAGGAAATTCTTAACGAGAAAAGACCAGAAGTGGTAAGCGTAGACACGGAAATTAAGAAAGAAAGCGAAAAGCACTGTGACGAGTGGAAAAATTATTGGAAAGAAAAGGAAGATTATTGGGCATGGAAACGGGTTCAGGATCAACAAATTCTTGAACAATCATCTCGCCCATCAAAAGAGGATGTACAACTTGGGATACTGAAAGATATTTCGGATAACATGCGGGAAATGAAAAATGTCGCAATTTCAGATCATCTGGTTCAAATGTATAATCAATCGCCTAATGAAATTACGATAGATATAGAAAAAATGGAGAACGGGAAATTAAAGCGCCGGAGAGAAACAAGAACGTATCATTAAATTTTATCTAACGCCTCGGCACGAAAGTGTCGAGGCGTTTAAAATTTATCAAACGCCTACTTTAACGTTTTAATCGCTTCTTCTTATTAAGTAATCGTAATTAAAACAATTTGAACGCCGACTCAACTCACCGTCGCTATTTTGCGGAGGGTCTATAATTAAAGAAGCGATAATAGAGCAATTTGACTCCTTCGGTGATGGCGAAATAGACGGCCGCGATGCTTAGAATCATAATCAGGTGCGAGGAAGTCGGCGGGGTGAATTTAAAAATTGACTGACCGAAATCGGTGAAAGGCAAAATTATTGTCGCGCCGAAAGCCGCCGCCGAAAGCCAGAGCAGAGGACGGGAAGGCCCTTTGGCCCGGGCAAAAAAGAAATGAGTTCGAATGGAAAAAAGAAAAAACAATTCCGTGATAATGCTTGCCATAAACCAGTTGGTCTGAAGAACCTGGGGCGAGATGCGGTAAAACAGGCCAAAAAAGATAAAATCAAACACCGCGCTTATCAGCCCTAAAATTGTCGCGAGCAAAACGATTTCCCTGACT
>Ga0209417_1004613_pt1 | contig 16234 bp, 19 predicted proteins | sample RifGroF2_FD_184002 | JGI IMG/M metagenome (GOLD analysis project Ga0209417, IMG submission 184002) | Groundwater microbial communities from Rifle, Colorado, USA - Groundwater F2 (SPAdes) (version 2) | ecosystem: Environmental > Aquatic > Deep subsurface > Groundwater | place: Rifle, Colorado... | reverse complement strand
TCAGGTGGCTATAGAGAGGGGGAAACGCCCGGTCCCATTCCGAACCCGGAAGCTAAGACCCTCATCGCTCATAATACTGCATCTTTCAGGTGTGGAAACGTAGGTCGCCGCCTGGCCTCAGATTTTTCTTCTAATTCTTCTTCTAAATAATCACACATCTTTACTCATTGTCAAAATCAACCTCTTAGTATTGCTACTGTATACTTTCATTTATGAAACCAACACTCTATTTCCTTAGATCCTCTGAACAAAAAATTCTGACCGATATGCTCCATTATGCGATGCGCTTAGACGACGTCAATAAATCACTCTCCGATATTCCTAAACTGGCTATTTATAACGAGTTCTACGGCTATACCAGTAAAGACTTAGGTTTGTATGCCCTTGTCGATAATCAGCTCGCAGGAGCAGTATGGATACGCCGTTTGAATGCCGATCACGGTTCAAACGGCTACATCGATGAGAATACCCCTATTTTGAACATGGCTGTGCTTCCTGACTACAGAGGGCGAGGGTTAGGATCACAGATGATCGAACAATTGTTTATCGAAGCGGGAGCACTCTATGAGCAAATCAGTGTCAGTGTTGTCCATGATTCAGCCGCAATTCGTTTTTATGAGCGGCATGGGTTTGTGCGTCACGATAACGGCTCTGTAGAGCAAAGTTTTGTTGATGGCAATAAAGTTATTACATTGGTTAAAAAACTTCAAAAAGCGACAGTTGTACGCCCATCTGATGGATATGATCCAAGACGTTGGATGGATTAAGTAAACGATTAAAGAGTGTTGCGTGAGGAGAGAGGAATGTCGGCAAAATGCCGACATTGGTGATGCTGATTCTTAGTTGTTATCGAAAGAAGCGCCAGCGATCACTTTACGTGATACAGTGTATGGAATCAACGCAGCTGCGCGTGATTGTTTGATCGCGATTGTAACCATATCTTGGTGACGTTTACAGTTACCTGTAAGACGACGAGGCATGATTTTGAAACGCTCAGAGAGTGAATATTTCAATGACTGTACATCTTTGTAGTCAATGAAATCAACTTTTTGCTCGCAGTATTTGCAATAACGTTTTTTGTATTTTCTTTTTTCTGACATGGTTCTATCCTTGTGCTTATTCTAAAACGGAATTTCGTCTTCGTTTATATCAATCTCTGGGAGATTGTTTTCCGGCATTCTGGCCGGTGCGGGTTTAGAATACGACGGTGGAGGGGTGTAAGCCGCTTTTGGAGCCGGAGCATCATAGCCGCTATTTCCAGCATCGCTGTATTCGTTATAACCGCCCTGAGAACCACCCTCGCCGCGTGAATCGAGCATTTGCATCGTTTCGACGATAACGGAGTGTTTAGAGCGCTTTTGGCCACTGGTTTGGTCAACCCATTGTTCAAAACTTAGTCTCCCCTCAACAAGGATTTTAGAGCCCTTGCGAAGGTATTGGTTGGCTACTTCACCCGAGCGGCCGAAAAAAGTGATGTCGACAAAACATGTCTCCTCTTTTTTCTCACCGTTTACCGTAAATTTACGGCTGGTTGCAATAGCGGTTTTGGCAATTGCCGAACCGTTTTGTGAATATCGAAGTTCGATATCTCGAGTAAGATTTCCAACCAAAATGACTTTGTTATACATAGGTTTTCCTTGTAATGACTTAAGAAGCTACTTCTTCTTTTTTCTCAGCAACAGCAGCAGTCGGAGCAGGTTTTTTGGTTTTTTCAACCATACCGTTCCAAGCCGCAATTTCACGCTTACTATCGTATTTCATTGTTACGAAACGCAAAATTTCTTCGTTGATACGAAAACGACGTTCAATTTCAGCAATTGCAGCAGGTGCAACAGTGTAATACATAACGTAGAAATAACCGCGAGCATTTTTCTCGATCGGGTAAGCTAATTTTTTCATTCCCATTGCGTCGCGAGCAACGATCTCACCGCCGTTTGCAGTGATCACTTCTTCAACGAGAGCGATGGTGTTTTTAATCTCTTCTTCTGTAAGAGTAGGTTTTACGATTACTAGGTTTTCGTAATGTCTCATAGCGTATGTCTCCTTATGGTGTTCGCCCCTTATGGTTGTTATACAGCACGACAGTCGTGTTGCAAAGAGCAAGGAACGCGCGGATTATACTGAAAAATAGCTTAATATTAGTTTTGGTTAAAGGATTGCTTGCAGTTTCAGTAACGCAGAAAGAAGCAGTGATTCTTGATCCGGCGAGCCTGTCGATTTCATTTTTAGCTCGGTATCGAGGAGGAGATTAATCCCCCGTTTGTACCCCTCAGGCGAGATTTTGATCGAGAGGGCGGCGCGCTCTTTTTCGACAAATCCCGGAAGTTTGTATCCCAAAACGAGAGCCGAATCGGCGACACCGTGAATTTTGATGGCACTGTTAAAGAGATAGAGCTGTGTCAAAAATCCGCTGATAGCGGTGAGGAGCTGGATCTCGTTTTCTCCCGATTCGAGGAGGTGACGAAGCGAGGGGAGGAACTCTTTTTTCTCGATGACGCGGGCGATGAAATGGTCGAGTTTGATTTCGCTCAGTCCGAAGACGTGCTCATCGATCTCTTTCATCCCGATCGGTTTGCCTAAGATGGAGAGTTTGGAGAGCTCGTTGCAGGCGAGAGCGAGATCGTTGTTGTGGATGTCGAGGAGGTGAAATGCCGCTTGATTATCGAGTTGAACCCCTAGCGCTTGCGCTTCTTGCATTACGATGGCGCGTGCTTCGGCGGCAAAGGGGTGAAAGAAACGAACGGAACCCGTGTGGGAGCCTTTGAACGCGGTATCGGCCCCTTTGACATCCTCGCCGTAGTAACAGTAGATAAAGGTGTTATCACTGTTTTTACCGACCAGTTCTACGAGGGTGTCGAGTTCGGCTTTGGGGAGCTTTTTCTCGTGTTTAACGATAAGGAGGTTTTGATCTCCGAAGAGCGACCCTTGCGAAAGGTGGGCTTTTGCAGTATTGAAATCGTATTCGTCATGATAGAGGCTGAGAACCGATGCCCCCTCGATCTGGGCAAGTCGGTGGGCATAGCGGTCGATCAGAAAATGGCTCTCGCCGAAGAGCGCCATCGCTCGTGGTGCTGAATGATTTTGGAGGTGACGGTCTAGCTCTTGTCTATTCATCCGTTTCCTTCTCTATTCGGCTCACAAATGAGGCGGTGATTTTTGCGGTGGCAAGGTTGGCGGTTTCGATTTTGACGATGATGTCATCGAAGAGCATCAAACCAAATTGTGAGGAAATCTGTACTTTTGCCCCCGTAATGGTGTCGTGAATTTCGGCGATGAACGGCTCTTCGGCACGCATAATACGGGCTTTGAACTCTTGACCGATCACGGTGGCCGCCCAGCGGGCGAATTTGCGCTCTTGGAATCGGATCTCGATGTCGCTCGCTTCACGCTCTTTTTCACTGATGGAGGTACAAAGAGACTCGATGTTGCGCAATACGTACGATCCCTCTTCGGTATCTCCTGCGGCAATCGCTTTGAGGAGGCGGTGGACGATCAGGTCGCTGTAGCGGCGGATCGGAGAGGTGAAGTGGGTGTATCGATCAAATCCCAATCCGAAGTGTCCCATATTGTAGGGGGCGTAGCGTGCCTGCATCTGAGCGCGGATGATGAGGGTATCGACCTCGCTGATGAGATCGCGTCGCTCCGCTTCGGCTTGGATCGCCATAATGGTCTCTTTGATAGAGCCTTGGGACTCGACGAAAATACCGATGCTCGCCAACTCGGTGTAGAGGCTTTGGAGCTTCATCGGGCTAGGGGATTCGTGGATACGAAACACTCCCCGTTCGTACAGTGAAGCGGCGGCTTTGTTGGCGAGGAGCATACAATCTTCGATGAGGGCATGGGACGGCGTTTCAACGGCAAACTCGGTGGAGACGATATTCTGTTCTTCATCGATTCGCATCTCCAGTTCGCTGGAACGGAAGTTATACCCTTTTTTCATCCGCTCTTCACGCAGTTTATAGGTGAGGTCGTTGAGGAGAGGGATATAGGCTAAAACCTTGGTCTCTTTTTCGGTTTTAGCTTCGAGATTCCCTTCGAAAAAGGCGTCGATCTCTTCGTAGCTGAAACGGCGGTGAGAGTGGATGATCGACTCATACAGGGTATGCGAATCCATCTCATAGGTTTCGGGATCGATGTGCATCTCAAACGTGTAGGCGAGACGATCGACGAGAGGCTGGAGGGAACAGAGAGTCTCGCTGAGTTCGCGTGGGAGCATCGGGATGGATCGGTGGGGGAGGTAGATCGAGAAACTGCGGTATATCGCCTCGGCATCGATCGCTCCAAACGGGTGGACGTATTCGCTCACATCGGCGATGGCGACGTAGAGGGTGGAGGTTTCGGGGATGAAACAGATCGCGTCATCGAAATCTTTGGCGGTGACGGGGTCGATGGTACAAAACGGCAGATGGCGCAGATCGCGGCGGTTGGGATACAGCGAGGCATCGACCTCTTTTGGAAATTCGCGTGCCATAGCTAATACGTCATCTTCGAACGCATCGTGTTTGTTGTAGAGGGCGAGGACGATTTTCTCATCCACTTTCGGGTCACTGAGGTTGCCCAGATAGGCGGCTATTGTTCCGCTTTGGTTGTTGATCTGATAGAGTGAGCCTTCGGCTGTTTCGGGAAGATCATTGAGGGCAAATCCTGCGGGGTGATCGGTGCGGATGTCTTGGAGACTCAAATAGCCGTTTTTCATCGTGACGACGGCGACGCTGAACGTTTCGCTCCGTCCGGCGATTACGACGACTTTCGCCTGTGGACCACCCCGTTTTCCCAAAAGCCGTTGGGCAATGACGAGATCGCCGCTTTTGGCTCCCATAAGGTTATTGGTTTCGATAAAGTGGTCGCGGATACTCTCACCGAGTGTTTGCAGATAGGCACCGCTCTCAGAAGCGAGGGAGATGATACCGGCGCGGTATTGAGATGCGAGCTGATATTTGTTCTCTTCATGCGTTAGAAGTTTCCGTGTAAGCCATTCATTAATATGCTCACGCTCTTCGGGTGCGATATCTTGGTCATAAAGACCGTGGGTAAGACGGATTAGGAGTGATTTCATGCAGATATTATAATCAATAAATACTTCTATGTTAGAATAACCTCTTTATTTTTACAAAGGAATACTCTAATGACACATGAAGCGATTTTAAATCAACTCGGATACACCCCTAACGAGGCATTGAGCCTCCAACTTGCCCGCATCGAAGATAATACACAGGGGTATGAAAAAATTATCAAACATATTTTGGATTTGCACGAAGCGTTGAAAACGGATGAATCGTATGTAGCGATGTCCAACAGCAACGACTATTTTAAAATCAAGATTGATGCGACGGGAGAAATCAGTGCCAGTGACGCGATGGAAAAAATCAACCATTTCGCGGATAAGTACAAAGTGAATCTCCAAAAAGTGGAGGGGAAACCGACCTATTATATCCTCGGATTTGCGGCGTAAATTATTGGTAGTAGAATGTCTGTTGAGGCGTTCTACTTTCAAAAAATATGTTAATATTTAACGCCTAGTAAATCGTAAATGTAAGAAAATTAAAGTTCAAGCTGATTGCATAAACCATTAACTTCATCACATTCGGTGCGAACTTTATGTAACTTATCGGAAATTTTTTTAGCATATTTTGAGTATAAACTTAAATCTTTATTTAGTTTTAATCGCTTTGATTTAACGTAAGTCTGATAAGCAAGTAAATTTAAACGGCCTATAACTTCGTCAGTAGTTAACATTTCAAAATCAAAACTGGGAGGTAAATCAGAAAATATCAATTCAGTTCTGTCATGAGTTGCTAATACCCAATTTTCTGTTGAATGTACCGAATGTAAAAAATATAAGTTAGAAGGCTTTATACTTTCACCTAGCCATGTTAAAAAAGCCTTATTGCAAAAATGCTTTTGAGCCCTTTTGGTAGAGCCAGAGTATGGCGGTAAAACATCAGTAATCTCATCAACAATATCTGTGTCCATTTGAATAATTAAGCCATTTGCTCCTGATATTGCTATTTCTGCCATCCAATTTTTTCGTCTTGCGGCAAAGGCTTCTAAACTATTCAAAGTTGGATCTATGTTCTTTCCGTACAATTTGCACCATCTACGAACTTCTTTCCAACCAAAATCGTCATATCGACCTGTTGTTGCATCTTTTTGTGGGGCCAATGCTCGAATTTCTATTTTTTTACCAGTATTCAAAGAAATTCTCTTTGAAATTTCACTTATAACTAAAAAATCTGTTGGACCTTCAGAGACTAATAGATAAAGCAAGGGCTCCATTAAAATCCTTTTGGCATTCCACCAATTGCACCTGATAACCAAATTTCAGATAATCTCAATCCGAAATATTTTTCTTCCCATTCTTCTTTTGTCATGCCTTTTGGAGGCATAATTCTTTTTAACTCAGTTAGTCCTTTATCTGATCTAGATACAACAAATAAACGATGTTGATCATTAAATAAATCTATTCCATCAAGCGTTGTAGGGTTATGTGTTGTTAAAAAAATCTGTTTTTCAGGATGTTTTTCTAAAATCTCTACTATATGTATCATTAATTGTCTTATTAGCCCAGGATTTAGAGTACTATCTACATTGTCTAAAGCAAAAATATTTGGAGCTTTTTTATGAATCAATAAAACTAATACAAATAAAATAAATAATGCCCCTTCACTAACATCATAAGCGTACAGTTCATTGAAATTTGTTTTCATAAACTTATCATTATACTTTACAATCCTACTTCCAACTAGACTTTGTTCTGGCGATACACCTGGGTTGATTGCTGTTGATGTTCCTATTGATTGAAACCATTCAAATAATTTAAAAAATCTTTGAAGCTCACCCTTATTATCTTCATCTTTAATAAGCTCTGCTAATGCTTTTGCTAATCCTCCACCATAGAGTCCTAAAGGTTCTTGATAACTTTCATCTGAAGCTACCCCTCTTAAAATAGGTGTTGAAGGAGAGTATATTGCAAACTTTTTCAGATTCTCTAAAATTGGTGTATAAGAAGCCTCAAAGCTTTGAATAACTCCTAATATACTTTTTTGATTATCAAGTTTATTTATTGAATTATTATTAAATGTCGCACCGGCATATGAGCGTCCTGCAATTTTGCTATGCTTTTCTTTTAAATTTTCAGAAAAGTACGAAAACTGTTCAGATGAATTTATTTTCATATCATATTCATAATCAGACATTTTCGCTTTTAATTCAAAAAATTTCTTTCTAGGAATATTTCGGAATGCACTTCTAAATATATCAGCAGCAGAAAGGCGGGAGCCTCTATTTTTGAGTTTTTGATAATCTATTCCACCCTCTGCTGATGCAGAAAGAACAGCAAGAGCTTCTAGAAAATTACTTTTCCCTGCCCCATTCGTTCCAATTAAGATATTCATCTGCCCAAGTGACACTGTCTGCTCTTGAATAGATTTGAACCCTTTTATGGTAACTTCATCAATTATTGCCATGCAGTTAAATTACTTTCAAAATAGTATTTTAAATTATATCTAGTCATATTAGCTAAAAAATACTTATTTTATATAAATTTTTATATCCACAAATAAATATCTTTTACTTAGTTAGATATAACATTTGTAATTTACTATCGGACAAAATAGCGTAATCTTTAATTTATGCTATTGTTTATCAACATATAAACTAGTTAGTAGCTAAACATGCAAATAAATCTCCACTAAATTATAAAAAATAGGGGTCATCTATTCAATTTTCATGCATCTGTATTCCCCCTCAAAAGATCGTAAATAAAAGCGAAAAAAAATCATTCTATATCTATTGACACGGGCTTTGATTTGGTATATACTTATGGTATATATCTTGCATAAAGGATCTGAGATGACGGTTATGGCAAAAGTGTTTCAAAACGGTCGTTCACAGGCGATTCGTATCCCAAAAGAGTTTCGTGTCGATACGGATGAAGTGTGCATCGATAAAATAGGCGATACGCTGATTATTAAGCCGAAAAAAGAGAAGAAATGGGATCTGTTTTTTGATGCCTTAGAGGAGATCGATACTGCGGGATTTCTGGAAGATCGAGAGCAACTGCCTATTCAAAATAGAGAGATATTTTAATGCTTTACATGCTCGATACCAACATGTGCAGCTATATCATCCGAAATAAGCCTGAGCATATCAAAGAAAAACTCAAAGCTGTTGAAAAAGATCATACGATAGCTCTTTCTACTGTCGTCGTGTCTGAACTGATCTATGGTGCAAAGAAAAAAGGGAGCGAAAAACTCTTTGATCTCGTCCTCTCATTTGTTGAGAATTTTCAGATCATGGATTTCGATAAAAACAGTGCATTAGCCTATGCTACTATTCGGGTAGAATTGGAAAATAGCGGAAATATTATCGGCTCCAATGATCTGTTCATTGCCGCCCATGCCAAAGGGAGTGATGCGATATTGGTCACCAATAACACCAAAGAATTTGAGCGGGTTGAGGGATTGCGATTAGAGAACTGGGTAAGCTAAAACTTCAAAAAGTGGAGGGGAAACCGACCTATTATATCCTCGGATTTGCGGCGTAGAGGTATTAGTCAGAGATATCGGTTGAAGCGGATGAATGCATTGCTTCAATGGATTGCTCTAATATCTCTTCCGCAAGTAGGCATGAATCTATTTGTACGATCCCCATCAAAATATTTTGATGTTTCTGGGTTGACTCCTGCTCAAATAAAATAGATTTTGATATCAGACGATAAAAACGTTCCGCTGCAATTTCCGCATGTTCATCACTCGTATGGCGTAATAAAATTGAAAAAACCCCATCCCCGTAATAAGCTATCGAATCACTTCGACGCAAGGCATTTGAAAGGGTTTTTGCTAGCTCGCGTATCAGGTTCGCATGAGCTTTTTTATTTTCAACCTCTATCGTTTCGATGACTAATGAGACAGCCATTAAAGCGCTTTCGTACGAAGAGTTAATGCATGATTCACGTTCTTTCTCAAGAAGGGTAATAAAATATTTTTTATTGAAAACCCCTAAACTTGCATTGTATAAGCTTGTCCGTTTTGCATTTTTGATGGAACTGGCTGCGGTTCCGTATAATTCTTTAATAATCGTTGATTGTTTTTCCAACGATACTAAAAACCTATCCAATACACTCTCTACCGAAGCGGTAACCTCCAATAAAGTTTCTTGATTCTTATTCGCAATCACAGAATCTTTTTTATTTTGTATGATTTTCTTTAAAAGAGTTGTGTTCTTATAGACACTTGAACCTTGTTTTAAAATCAACTTAACGGCTTTTGTACCTTGGTTTAGTGACCGCTCATACTCAAATTCATTATGGAGTTTTTCATCAAAACGGGGGCTAATGGAAGTGATTTTATGACGTAAAGCATCATTTTTAGTCTCTAAGAGCTTATCAAAATAAAATCTGAAATTTTCAGGTATGGGCGGTAAGTTATTGTGTTTGAGCTCTTGGATGATTTCATCGACAAGAGCATAAAGGTCTTTATTAATATTTTCCATTTTAGAATTATTTCATTTTAGAGTTGCAAATTCGTTGCGTTTTGGAGAGGGACTTGGAGTTAAACGAGATAATAGCGATTATCTATGCTCCAAAGCAAGTTGATATACGATATATTTTCTAGAATAAAACAATGAATGATCATTAAAAATAGATGTATGGAAGAGAATGAATTAATGAGTCAAAATGAACCGATGACACCACAAGGGTATGATGAACTCCTGCGAGAGTTCAAATATCTCAAAGATGTCGAAAAACCCCGTGTCAATGTCGAAAAACAGCGTGCGGCGGAACTGGGAGATCGAAGTGAAAATGCGGAGTATCATGCGGCGAAAGAGAAACTTCGCCATATCGATAAACGACTTTTTTATCTCAATTCGATGATCCAAAAAGCCCAAATGATCGATCCCTCATTGCTCGATCACTCCCGCGCCCATTTCGGTGCAACGATCACGATTATGGATGTGAACACGGAAGAGGAATTTTCCTATAGTATTTGCGGGACGTTGGAGAGTGAGCCTGAAAACGGATTGATTTCTGTCCATTCACCTCTGGCGCGCGCAATGCTGGGAAAAGAGGAGGGGGACGAATTTAGCGTCCAACTTCCCAGCGGAAAAAAGAGCTACGAGGTGAGTGCAATTACCTATATTGATATCTTTTCACTGAAAAAAAATATCCGCAGTGAAAAAGATTTCGGGTTTAAATAACACTGCTTTAAGATGGATGAATATTCCCCTTTGATATAATCGCGTTACTATTACTATTTTAAGGAATTTGCCGTGAGCACTCCCCTTCCAGATATCGAAAAAGTTCTAAAACAGCATAAGCTTTCACTCGGAGATTATGATCACATCAAAAAAATCCTCGGACGTGAACCAAATCTCGTTGAGATCGGAATCTTTTCGGCAATGTGGAGTGAGCACTGTAGTTACAAATCGTCTAAAAAACATTTGAGCGGGTTCCCGACTAAAGCGCCATGGGTTATCCAAGGACCGGGTGAAAATGCGGGTGTTATCGATATCGGCGGCGGATATGCGGCGGTTTTCAAAATGGAGAGCCATAACCACCCGAGTTTTATCGAACCTTACCAAGGGGCAGCAACGGGAGTCGGCGGAATTATGCGTGACGTCTTTACGATGGGTGCCCGTCCTATCGCCAACCTCAATGCCCTCCGTTTCGGGAATGTATTGAACAAAGACGATATCAGTGCTCATCAGCGCTATTTGGTGCGTGGCGTCGTATCGGGTATCGGCGGATACGGTAACTGTATGGGGGTTCCGACGATCGGCGGTGAGACGAGTTTTGATGAGTGCTATAACGGTAATATCCTCGTAAACGCCTTTACTCTCGGACTCGCTAAAAGCGATGAGATTTTCTACGGAAAAGCGGAGGGGATCGGTAATCCGGTTATCTATGTCGGATCTAAAACAGGGCGCGACGGTCTCGGCGGCGCGGTGATGAGTTCGGACAGCTTTACCGAAGCGTCTAAAGGGCTTCGTCCTACGGTACAAGTGGGTGACCCGTTTACCGAAAAACTCCTTCTCGAAGCGTGTTTGGAACTTTTCAAAACCGATTATGTCGTCGGGATTCAGGATATGGGTGCGGCGGGGCTAACGTCGAGCTCATTCGAGATGGCGGGACGCTCAGGCAGCGGGATGATTATGCACCTCGATAAGGTTCCTGCTCGTGAAGAGGGGATGATGCCTTATGAGTTTATGCTCTCCGAATCGCAAGAGCGTATGCTCATTTGTGCGCGTAAAGGGACAGAACAGGCAATCATCGATATCTTCGAAAAATGGGATCTCGATTGTGCGGTTATCGGTGAAGTAACGGCGACGGGGAATATGGAGCTTTTCTGGCACGGTGAAAAATGTGCGGAAGTTCCTGTCGATCCTGTGAGCGAAGAGGCTCCGATCTTGGATCGCCCTATGTCACGACCTGCGTACCTCGATGATATCGCAAAAGTTTCTTTGAATGATTTTGATGCGGTAGAAAACCAAGCGGCATTTGAAAAATTGATTAGCTCAATGGAAGTGGTCGATAAACATTGGATTTATCAGCAATACGATTCAATGGTACAAACCAATACGGTCAAAAAAGGGGGCGAACTCGATGCTTCCGTAATCCGTATCAAAGAGAACGGCGTAGCGTTGGCAATGAGTGCCGACTGTAACGTCCGTTACTGCTACATCGACCCGAAAGCGGGAGCGGCGGCAGCGGTTATCGAGAGTGGTCGTAACGTCGCGATGAGCGGTGCGACTCCAAAAGCAATCACCGACTGTCTTAACTACGGCAACCCTGAGAACCCTGAAGTAATGTGGCAGTTCGGCCAAGGGTGTTTGGGAATTAAAGAGGCGTGTTCAGAACTTAATACCCCTGTTATCGGCGGGAACGTATCGCTTTATAATGAAACCAACGGCAAGTCGGTATTCCCAACCCCATCGATCGCGATGGTCGGAGTGAATGAAGATCAAAACAAAGTATTGATGTCTGCGTTCCAAAAAGAGGGAAATGCATTGTATCTTGTCGGTGAAAGCCGCTCGGAATTCGGCGGATCACTTTACATGAAAGAGCTTTACAACGTCGTAGCGGGAACCATCCCAGCTATCGACTACGATAAAGAGCGTGCGTTATGGAACCTTGTGATCGAAGCGAATAAAAAAGGGCTTCTATCAGCGGCAAAAGATTGCAGCTCGGGTGGTGTCGCGATAGCACTCGCCAAAATGGCATGTGTAAGCGATAAAGGGGTACAAGCGACAATTTCTGTAACCGATTCTCGTGATATTTTTGCTGAAAGTATGTCTCGCGCCATTATCGAAGTCGCACCTGAAAACTGCGTTGCGTTTGAAGCGATGGTAGGGGCGTTAGCGTGTGCGAAAATTGGTAGCGTAGGTGGAAAAGTATTTGCGGTGAATGATGTGAAAATGGATCTTGCCGAGATGCAAAATGTTTATTACGGTACGTTCCAAAAAGTGATCGAGGGGGATCTTTAAGATCCCTTTGGGTTTTTACTCTTTCAATCTCTCAATTTTTGCGCCCAATAGGCGTAATTTTCCTTCTAAATCTTCATATCCGCGATCAAGGTGATAGATACGGTGGACATTTGTTGTCCCCTCTGCTGCCATAGCGGCAAGTACGAGTGCGCTCGAAGCGCGCAAGTCGGTTGCCATGACATCGGCACCTACAAGTTCACACGGCCCGATAACGGTGGCGGTGTGACCGCTGAGTTTGATCTCGGCTCCGAGACGTTGCAATTCACTGACATGCATAAAGCGGTTTTCGAATAATCGCTCTTCGATGGTGCTGGCTCCCTTTGCAATCGTAGCAAGAGCTAAAAATTGTGCTTGCATATCGGTCGGGAATGCCGGATACTCTTGGGTGATAATATCGACGTGTTTGAGTTCGGTAGCGGGATGAATCGTCATCGTATTTTCACCGCATTCGACGCGACATCCCATTTGCTCTAACTTTGCCGTAACGGCATCGAGGTGATCGGGACGTACACGCTCTAGCGTAATTGTAGAATTGGTGATAGCACCTGCACAGAGATAGGTTCCTGCTTCGATTCGGTCAGGGATAACTTCAAAATCAACCATTTCGATGGTTTTACCCCCCGTACCGATGATGGTAAGTTCAGGTGTTCCGATTCCGGTGATGTCGATACCGCTGTCGCGTAGGATTTCGCACAGTTGAACTACTTCGGGTTCTTTTGCACAGTTGACAAGGACGGTTTTACCGTGAGCCAATGCCGCCGCCATAACGATGTTAGCCGTTCCGGTAACGGTGATTTTATCGAAGATGATATGGGCACCTTTGAGACCTTCAGGGGCTACGGCGTGGACGTATCCGGCATGGATAGTAATTTCAGCACCCATTTGCTCCAACGCTTTTAGGTGAAGGTCGATTGGACGCTGACCGATGGCGCATCCACCCGGAAGAGAGACTTCACAATGTCCGAAACGGGCAAGGAGCGGTCCAAGGACGAGGATAGAGGCGCGCATCGTTTTAACGATATCGTAGTTTGCCATCGTGTGGTTAACGGTAGAGGTGTCTACATTGAGGACATGGTTCTCTAATGAACAGCTGGCACCGAGGTTTTGGAGAAGTTTTAGCAGGGTTTTAATATCGGCCACTTCAGGCATGTTGGTGACTTTTAGCGGATTATGGGCTAAAAGTGCCAAGGTAATAAGTGGCAATGCGGCATTTTTTGCGCCGGAGATGGTAACGGTACCGCTAAGTTTAGTCGGCCCTTGAATTCGTAAATAGTCCATTAAATTCCCACAAGTATAAAAGTTTGATATTATAAGTCAACATAGGTTAAAATTATCAAAATAGTGCGAGATTTGAAGGAGAAAATGTGAGTTCACCACTCGATCGTCTGAAAAACCTGACGGCACAGATATCCAGCTACGAGTTAGAACGCAAAAGTAACCTCAAATCACTCGAAGAGCTGTACCTAAAATTAGGGATTAATACCAAAGTCGGAGAGTTTGATGCGTTGTTTGAGTTTAAAGCGATTAACCTCTCGGGATTATCGCTAGGCGATGATGATTTAGGGGCCATTAAAGAGGGTAAATACGCGCAAATTATTGCGATTATCTACGATAAAGAGGCTAAAGTCAAAAATAAAAATATCTCACTGGCCTATTACGGACGTGCCGAAAAACTGAGTGCACCCTTGAAGAGAGATATTATCGCGTTTGTATTGGGATGGCGTTTTGAGAAAAGCTTCCGTACGTTAGAACACTATCATAATCTAATGGCAACACTTAAATCTTACCCGAGCGAGTAGAATGTGATTTTTCTCGATACGGAAACGACAGGGTTAGAGACAAAAGACAGAATCTGCGCTCTGGGGATTATTGAGGGGGAATCCACCCATTTCGAGTTGATCAATCCCGGTAAAAAAATCCCTCCCGCCGCTTCGGCGATCCATCAAATCACGAATGAGATGGTGAGTGATGCTCCCTCTTTTTCCCAATCTATCGGTGCCGAAAAACTTAAAATCCTCAATACTCCTGAAACTATTTTGGTGTCGCATAATGCCCCTTTTGAACTTGATATGCTCCAAAAAGAGGGAATTGCATGGCAGGGGAGTGTTATTGATACCCTTAAATGCTCCAAATCGCTGATGGATGATTTGGAGGGGTATAGTCTTCAATTTTTACGGTACGAGTTGAGACTGTATCGTGAAGAGAAGAGGGTGTTTCAAGAGCATGGAGTTGCACTCATCCCCCACCATGCTCTGAGTGACGCACTTCATACAAAAATGGTCTTGGAGTATCTTCTGGATTTGGCGGATATTGAGCGGTTGATAGAGATATCAAAAAGCCATGTCTTGCTGACACGGTTACCGTTCGGAAAGTATGCTAAAAAACGGATCGAGGAGATTGCCCTCAAAGACCCCGGATATCTAAAATGGATGGTGGAGAGTGTGATGGATATGGACGAGGATCTGCGCTACAGCATCGAGCACTATTTGCTTCGTGTGTAATTACTTAAACGCAACACCGCTATAGCGGTCATGCACCCATTCCGCAACGGCTTGACGCTCCTCTTCGGAAAGTTTTCCTTTTAACGAGGGCATAATCCCGAATTTCTCGATGGCCATCGGATGGCACATACTGTACTGGACGCTCGGGTTTTCGATGTAGTCTTTTATAAATGCGATAATAACACGCCGTTTGACATCGTCATCCTCGTCGCTGATAACGACATTTTCTTTGAGGCGATTGGAGACTTCGACCATCGGGGGAGCTTTGAGGGTGTGAAGGACTCTCATCACCTCTTTTTTCTCCATTATTTCGACATGGCATTGCATGCAGTGTTTTTGGTAGACGCTGTACCCCTCGGCTCCGTATAGCCCAAATGTCGTAAAAAGCAGTGTGATGAGTTTGTTCATGTAGTTGTTCCGTTTTGTGTTGCGATTAATGTGCCGAAGTGTAACGAATTAGGGGAACTCTTATTCTTGACCTAAATCAAGAATAGCTAATGAATTTCATCTTATCTCCATCGCTGATCGATTTATTGTAATCGATCCATTGAGTGAAGCAGCTCTTCCATTTTATCATCCACACTTCCCACATACGTAGTCAGATCCATCATCTCATCCATATTTTTATTCAATGAGTCGCTGTTGTCATTGATCGCTTGGATCAGAATGTTGATCGTAGCGGTCGTTTCAGCAAGACTTTTTTGGGTACGTTCGGCGAGTTTGCGTACTTCATCGGCAACGACGGCGAATCCGCGTCCGTGTTCACCTGCGCGTGCCGCTTCGATCGCCGCATTGAGGGCGAGAAGATTGGTCTGATCTGCGATGTCTCCGATAGTGGTCAAAATCTGTTTGGTCTCTTGGGCGTTGCCGGCAAGGGTTTGGAGGTTGTCGGAGAGTTCATGCTCCTTGTGTGCTACTTGCTGAATCCGCTCTACGGTGGTGTTGATCATTCCGTTAAGTTCGATAAACTCTTTTGAGCGGAGGCTTTCGATCGTATTTTTAAGCTGTTGGGTATTGTTGTTCAGTACCTCTTTGGCGTCGTTGTTTTGCTGCTCCATTGATTGCAATGCCATACCCAATGCATTGATTTTTTCGAGCATTTGAGCCATTTTTCCTTCGACATTGACATTCGCACGGGTAGAAAATTTCCCTTCGCTCAGAGATTCTAGAACTTTGATCGCCTGATCTAGATTTTTTTCTGTTGAATCGAGCATCCCATTCATTGTTTTACGAAGCAGATGGATGTGAGG
>Ga0209417_1004612_pt1 | contig 16235 bp, 18 predicted proteins | sample RifGroF2_FD_184002 | JGI IMG/M metagenome (GOLD analysis project Ga0209417, IMG submission 184002) | Groundwater microbial communities from Rifle, Colorado, USA - Groundwater F2 (SPAdes) (version 2) | ecosystem: Environmental > Aquatic > Deep subsurface > Groundwater | place: Rifle, Colorado... | reverse complement strand
TTTAATAATAATGTCATAACCTATCTGCCAATAAACTTTCCATACATTACTACTAAAACTTTTAAGATTTAATTTGTCATATGTAAAGTATAAATCAGGATTCTTGTATAAAGAAGAAACAATATTAGCTTCGCAAGCAAGTTTATATTCTTGCACCTTCTTACTTGATTTTATTAATTCAATCTCAAGAGGACTTAATTCTTTTTTATTTTTTTCTGCCATCAACACACCATCCTATTACCACAATTCTTCTAATTCATTATTTAGTTTTTTATTATTACTTTTATTTTTATATCCTGCACCTTCATGTATCATATTTTCAAATTTCATATTTTCAACTTTTTCTTCTGATTTAACTACTTGTTTTAATCTATTAACAACATCATTAATTTCCTTTTCAATTATAATCATTATGGTATTAAATTTATGTTGCTCATTTTTAAAATCTTGTGACTTAACTATTTGCTTTATTTTCATTTTATTAATTTTGAAAGTATATAAAATATGCTGATACTCATAATTAGCCATAGATGTAGTTTTCTTATTTGCCATAAACTTACCTTCTTTTAAACCTTTTAATCTTAATACCATATATGAAGGTAATTTTTGAGATTTATCATATTCAAATATTTCTAATTTTATATATTGATATAATTCATCCCAATCTTTTTTTTCTTGCTCTGTCATTTTTGCCATATTCATCACCTATAATTATAATTTAAAGAGGTGGCATATTAAAACCACCTCTCTTTTTCAATATTTAAGAAGCAATTACTTCCATAAATTCTACTAATTCTTTAAGTTTTTCTATATCAGAAGATTCTAATTCTTTAGGTAATAATTCTAATTCTTTTAATTTAGCAGAAACCTTTTTAACCTTATCTCCGTCAGTTTTCAAAATATTCATTGTTGTTTTAAATTTTTCTAATAATATTTTTTTTGTTTCTAATTCTTTCTTTTCATCAATCTCTTCTTTTTTCTTTGTTGCATTTTCTTCTATAATTCTTTCTTTTTCTTTTTCTTGGATTTCTTTTGTTTCTTCTATTGATTTAGCATCAGATTGTTTATTATGTTCTGCTCTAATAGCATCTTGTAATGCATTAATTAAAGAGTCTGCATCTAGTGGAATTTCTTCTATTATATCCGCAAATCTACTACCACTATCTAAAGCCATATTATCATCTCTAAATTTAATTTTTCTACTTTCTTTTGTTAATTTATTTCTAGTTTCGTCTTTTTTAGTAACAATATTTTTCTTCCCTGTTTTTTCTGTAATAATTGTTCTATCATAATATGCAAGACCAATAAAATGCATCTTTTTCTTTAAAAGATTAAAATATACTTTTTCAACATCAGATGTTAATGTTTGATATGTAGTACCTGTTGCAATATCAGTAAGTTCTCTATTTTTAATATGACCAATAATAATCATCGAAATTCCTATTTTTCTTAATCTTACTACAATATCAAACATTAATTCAAATGCTTTTGCTTGACCTTTTTGAAAACCATTCCATGCAGAATCTATTGAATCAGCTATTTTATCTGGATGTGCTTTATTCCATAAACGAATTGCTTCTTTTTCTGCTAATTTAATCCAACCATCATATGTATCAGCAACAACAGTTTTTAAATTTGCATATTCTGTATTTCTATTATATTCTATATCTTCAATAATATCATCTAAATCTTCCCAATCATCAATATCTTCATAAACAATATTGCTAATTGCATCTGCTCCTGCTTCTCCAGCCATTTCTAAAAACATATATCCATCTTCACTAACAAGTTTTTCAAGCATTTCTTTAATAGTAGACGTTTTACCTATTTTCGGCTCTCCTAATAAACAAATATTATAAGCTAAAGGATCTACTTTAATTACATTCTTTTTACCATATTTACGTGCCAAAATTTAACCACCTTTTTATGTATTTTTTTTATTTCATTTCCATTTTATTATTTTATATGAAGGAGATTTTTATTTCTCCTTCATATTTCATACTATTTATATCTAATCATCTTCTGCAAGCAATTTATCTAAATCATCCAAACTGTAATCACTAGAATTTTCTTCTTCTGTATCATCATTTGTATCAGTATTCTTATCATCTTTGCCCTTATCTTCTTTTTCACTAAGCAATTGATTTAAGAATACTAAATCTTCAAATTTATATTTTTCATCTATTCTTTGAATTACAGGTTTTTTATCGTCACCTTCACCTACAAGTTTAATAACAGGTTTTTTGATTAACATTTTCTTTTCTCTAGTATTACCGACAGCACATTTTGCTAATGCTTCTTCTTCTGTATAAGCACCTAATTCAATTAATTCTCTAATATCTTCAGGTACATCATCAAGAGTAATATTGACTTTTGCTTGACCTTCAACAATAATACCTTCTACTGTGATTTCATTAACATTATCTTTTTTTGCTTTAAACATTTTTACAAGTAATTTTGCACCTTTTTCTAAATCTTTTTCTGCAACCTCAAATTGAAATACTTTAGTAAATATTACATTTTGTTTAATTTCAATCTTATCTTGACCGTATTTACCAACATAATCAACAACATATGTAGTGATTGGGAATGAACCAGATTCTTTATCATATTTACCAATACTATCTTTATCAACAAGAATTGTTTGTTGGAATGTTGCAGAATATTTAGATACATCATCTGCTTTTGATAGATATACAGAAGTAATTTCCTTTTTAACTTGAATACTATCTTGATATAGAGAATATTTTAAATTACCTTTTACATTAACAACCATTCCATCAGTAAGATGTTCTTTTATGTATTCAATAGCATCATATGAAGATAAAAATTTCTTAGAAAATGTTTTTTCTTTTGCATCTTTTTCTAATCCTACTGTGATAAAACATTGATTTCCAACTTGTTCAGTAATATTTTCGTCAAGTCTATCTTCCCAATCAATAGTGAATTTATTTTCATAATCATCTTTGTCTTTACCATCTTCTGTTTTCTTACCATGAACATAAACAACAGAATCACCTTTGTTGCTATATCCACCCATCATGTCAGCATAAACTACATTTCCATTGCCACAGTCTACACCAAGATTCATAACATTATAAATCCAACCAGAATTTGATTCTTCGTCAATTTTAAAAGTATAATCGTTGACTTTCGCTTCACCAATTAATTGAAATGAGGCAGTACCTTTTTTTAGAGGTGTTTTTTCTTTAGTTTCTTTTGCCATATGTAATATTAATCTCCTTTTAATTTATATTTTTATTTTTACAATCTGTATACTTATTCAATAACTAATCTACCAATCCATCAACTAAAATCCTATTCTTCATCCTCTTTCTCATTATCATCTTCAACATATAATCTAAGACTTCCCTCTTTCATTTCTACTACATTCCATCTTTCATTATGTTTTCCACCATCAGGAATAAATTCAATTTCAACTTTCTCAGGTTTTGTACCTTTAAAACTAGTTACATTTCCTACTTTTAATTCTCCATTGTCTTCTGTGATAAATCTAATCTTATCTCCTGTAGAAATAGTTTGTATTTCTCCTGTATTAATTTCTACTTCAATTGATTTGTACGGAACTTTTTCAACATTGACCATAAATAAATCATTTCTCCTTTATATTATAGATTTTATTTTATTTAACACTTTAAAATCTTAAAAACCTAACTTTTTCATAAATCATAACCAAATATTCCTTTGGAACACATTTAAATATTTCTATTTAAATTTTCTTATCTAAATTCGATAAACTATCAGTCATTAACTAAGTCTTGTTCCGAGACATCTACTACTCATGCTTACGCAATTTGTAGATACTTTAATTCTTTGTACCTTATAACTTTATAAACTGAGTTATCATTTAAAATATTAATAGCACCATTTACATCTCTGTGCATGGAATATCCACATTCACAAGTATAATTTCTTCCTTTTGGAGTATTCAATAATCCACATCTAGGACATTTTTTAGAAGTATAATACTCCTTAACCTTTACTAATTCAATACCATATCTAGTTAATTTATTAGTTAACTCTAATGTTAGTAATCCATAACACCATTGACTAAGTTTTTGTCTTACTTTCCTACTTGTTCTGTTTTCTATCTTAGTATTTCTGGTACAACTATCTAAATCACCATAGTATACTTTCCTAATATTATTTTTAATACAGTAATCCAAGTATAATTTAGTAATCTTATGCACTACGTCTAGTATCTTTTTATCTGTTTTGTGTTTTAAATTATAAATTGCTCTACTATATTTCTTGTATTGTTTACTATATTTAGTACATTTACTTCTTCTACTTCTTAACTTAGATAAATGTTTATTTCTTAATTGTTTGATTTCTCTAAGTTTACGTCCAGTAATAATTATAGCATTTTCATTGTTATCAATAGAAGTTATACTATGTATTTCTCCAAGATCGATTGAAGCTTCATTTTCGGATTGAATTAACACGTTATCATTTTCTTGCTTAGTTTTGATTAAGAGATACAATCCATTACGATAAACCAATTCAATCTCTACTATATTGTCTGGTATAAATTTAAGGTGACATTTAATAGGTTTTTGCTTTCTTAAAATACCTTCTGAATCTGCTAATACTGGTTTTGCTAATGTTAAATATCCTTTATCTTTATAAAATCTAATATTCTGATATGTCCAACCTGTATTATAGAATTTTTTAATTTTATACGGAAGTTTAACTTTACTACTATTCTCATGTTTAGCTTTTATTGAACAAAACATAGCATCTCTTGCTGTTACATATTTTAGAATAACAATATTGATACTATTAGCTAATATATGCGGTACTGATTTCTTCATTAAAAACTGTAATTCTGATCTTGTTAATGATTTATTAGTATCTTTTCTACTTTTCTGGTCTGCGTCTACACAAGTATTCCAAATGATTGCTGAGTATTTGTTACATTGCATTAAATATTGATAATCTGATTTATTACAATTAACAGGTACAGTTATTGTTTTGTATATTAATAAAAATCTCACCTCCTTTCAAATTCATTTTTCTTAACTCTTCCCTACTTTCACTATTATATTCTCAATCTGTTAATTTGTCAAGAGAGAATTTAATTTATTTTTTTAGTTTTTTGGTAAGTATAAATTCTCCCTTGAATAATAAACTTGATAATTAAATATTACAAATAAACTCTTTGTGATATTGTTTTTCTGCTATTTCACGGGCATTAACTGCTTCATCAAAACTATTAAACCTACCTAAATAAATTTGTTTTTTATTATATGTAATTGATGCCATCCATTTATATCTTGAATTATCCCAAGATACACCTTTCCTTCCAGATGTATTATTACTATATGTTTTACTATTTATATGATTTTCAAAACATTCACAAATTCTAAGATTTATTTTTCTATTATCATGCACAACATGATTAATATGATCGACATGTTTTGTTCCATCTGAATTCATAATTAACATATGCATTCTTACATATTCACCAAATGGATTTGAAAATACATATCCTTCTGGATTATACGACCAAGTATATCCTTTAATTAAATCATAGTCTTCTAAATCAAAATAAAATTCCTCACCTTTTGATGTATAACCAATTCCATAATCACCTGATAAGTCATATTCATTTAATAATCTATTATTCTCGCCCATAATTTTCATAGATTCTGCATGTAGACAACCACATGATTTAGTGTTACCTGATTTTAAAGAAGGTGTAGAAACATAGATAATAGTTTTATTTTCACAATTACATTCACATTTCCATACATAACTTCTATAATATCTATCTTCTGTTTTTTCTAATACTGTTAATTTACCAAATACTTTTCCAATTAAATTATTTTCTTTATCTAAACAACCACATGAATTATTTACATTATGTTTTAATTCATATGAATTCTTAATTACATAATTACCACATTCACATTTGCATTTCCATACAGCATTTTTATTTTCAGTTCCTATTAATTCTTCTACTACTAATCTATCAAATTTCTGTCCAATTAAATTAATTATTCTACTTTTAGAAGAACATAGTTTACATCTAGTAGTATTACCTGAAGTTAAATTGTTTCCTTGCACTAAAAATTCTGTTTGGAATTCACAATCGCATTTACATAGCCAATATATTTTCTTTTTTATTCTTTCTTTATGCATTGACAATACAGTTAAATTACCAAATTTTTTACCAGTTAAATCTTTTATTCTATTTATTCTTTCCTCCAATAGCAATCTCCTTTCATCTTATTTCTACTAAATATTTAATAGTAGTTTGACTTTCATTATATATAACTATTTCATCTCTTTTAAGCATACCAGTACCACCATGAGCATGTAATACATTCGCATTAGGACACATTTTTTGTAAATTCTTATAATCTAAATTATGAAATTTACTATCAAATGAATATACATCATATGGCTTACCATAAGCAACCGAATTTAATGACATAAAGGCTGAATTAGAAGTACCTTTACTCCAATAACTCCCATTAATAGATGTATATCCTTTACTCTTATCTGCGGAATTGCTGAAGTAACAACCATCACCAAACATCGAACCTGTATACAAAGCATTTGCAGGTCTTATTTTTAATCCTGAATTAATAATACTCCACCAATTCTCATTTCTACTCCCATGCCATAATAACTTATTAACTTTTATATTTTCTTTTTGTACGAATTCATCATATCTTTCTTGTGTCTTCAAATTAATAACTTTCCATGCAGAATAAAACTTATTACTAATCTCACCTAATTCTTTCTTAATCATCTTCAATTCTTCTTGAGTAATTTCTTCAAATTGTAATCCCATTGCATCTAATATTGTTTTATTATTTTCTACTTCTGTTACAACATCTTCATTTTCATCTTTTTCTTCAATAGAGTGTTGAACAACCTGACCTTTCATAATATCAAGTAAATCTTGTTCTCTTTGAAGTATTTCAGAATAATCTTTATCATCTTTTGCAAGATAATCTTTAACTTTTCCCATTTTTCTAGGAATAGTTTTAAACAAATCAACTAGTATCTTATTAAATAATTCAATATCATCTGTATTAATCAAATTATTTAAAATTAATTGTGCTTCATCGATCATAGTTTGGGTTACGTTATTTGAAGAAATTGTATAGTTATCTTTAATTGCTTGTCGTGCCATTGATTGTAATCTTGCTACAATTTGTGCAATGGAAAGATTATTAATATCAAGATATTCCTTTTTCTTGTTTGGTGTAATAGTAGTTTCTGCAACTAATCTTGATTGATCTACATATCCCTTACGTATCTTACTTTTTAAAGTAGAATCCCATTTCCCTATAGGATATCTTTTTGTTTGATATCCACCTACACCAATTCGTCCATATTTTGCAATAAAATAATCTTCACCATCTGGTATCAGTTCGTAATATTTATTATTATTTGCATTAGGTTCTACTTTAACTAGATATAATGGATTTTGCATATATCCACTCTCCTATAAATAACAAACTAAAATTTCAATATCAATATCTTCAAATACATCTTCAATAATTTCCTTAACAATATCCCAATCCAACTTGTCTAGTCCCGATCCAATACAAGGAATCGCAATCTTTTCAATTTCTAATGTTTCAATTGTCTCAATCATATCTTCCAATGATTCTCTTAGACTTGCATAAGTAGGTTTATGATAATATTTCCTTTTAGTTACTAAATTAAATACGTTGTCAATCAAAATGGCACAATTATCAGGAATATAATCAACAGTATTCTTTAACTTTTTACGCATATTATATAATTCATCAAATTTTACTGCAATTCCTGCACCTAATGCAAAGTCACCAGAAATACAATGTGCAAAATAATAACCATGTGGTACTGAAAATAAATCTCTTTGTACTTCATTTAAAATCATAATAAACATTTCTCCTTTTTGTTTTTTATTTTAATTAATTATAACTAGGCTCATTCTTATCGTCCCTATAACTAATTAATCTACATAATCTTAAATCAATATTTCCATTCTCATTTACTGATTCATCCATATATTTAACACGTACAATCTTACCCATTATTTCATCTTGATTATTCCAAATATAATCTCTAACCAATCTATCATCATATTTTTCAGAGTTATATTTTGTTTTATACCCACCCATAATATTAACTGAATTCCCTTTGTAATCAACAATCATCTTACCTAAAGTATTTTCAAATGCCTTACCTTTTTCTCCTTTTTCAAAGCCAATTACACGTAAATCTGCTTCTTTTTCTGTTTTAATTTTTAACATTTGTTGATATGATTTCTTACCATTGTATTTTACATCTAATAGTAATACCATAATACCTTCATCATCTTGCTCCATCATTTTTTCAAACCAATAATCAATTTGAGCAATATCTTTTCCTACATAGAATGGATCGACATTGCTAATTAAATTAGAATTTATTTTATCAACTAATTCTTTTGCTAAATTCTTTCTATCCCTACAAATCATAGGATGATAACCTTTATAAAATCCATCATCAGGGATAAAATTAAATACATTTACTTCTATTCCATGTTTAACTCCATCTTTCCTAAGAATAGAACCTGTTTTATTAAATCTTTCTGTTCTAGACATAGTATTTTCATTGTCAATTGCTAATAATTCACAAGCAAATACTCCATGTTGTAAATATGCATTTAATAATGCTTTTTCAATATCAATTAATCCTGTATATAATTCTCCACCGGAGGACATAATTTTTACTATATTATTACCTACTTCAATTTCTGCTCTATATCCATCTATTTTTTTATAAATACCAAATTCTTTACCTTTTAATAATTGAATATGTTTTGGTTCTGCAACTTCACCTTTTTCTAATTTATGAATATAGATAAATTCATATCCAAAAGCACTATTGATAGTTTTTTCTTTTAATCCACAACGTAAATCCTGAAGTATAATTTGAATATATAATTCCTTCATATCATCTTCTTGTTGTGATAAGAATTGTTGAATATTTGCAATTGCTTCATCTGAACCAGTATTATGAATAGATAAATATTCTCTTAAATCATAGAAATTATTTATTGTTACAGTTGGTTTAGATTTAACCTTTTTCTCAAGTTTCTTACGTTTAATACCAGTTTTTACTTCTGTGGTATAAACAAATGTAAGAATATCCTTCAACAATACATTATCTTGATTATTCTTTAAAATATCTTCTTTACCATTCCTACTAGAAATTGATATTAATTGATTCATAACACTTAATACTTGTTGCATAATATGTAACCTCCTTTATCTACTCAAATTTCATTTTCTTCAACTTTTCTAATTGTTTCTCCACATTAGCAATCTTGTTCATTTTCATTTTCTCTGCACGTTTAATAGCAGATTCTTTTGTTCTATGCCAATCTTTCCCTTCACCAAAATATCCTTCACCTTGATTTTTTACTACCTTAACATAATTTTTATCATTGTCTACATCTGCATATGAAGGAAATTCAACTTCTACTTCAAATATACCTTGAGTTAATGCGTATTTAGTAATCCATACTTTAAAACTATCACTCATAATCATTTCCTCCTTTATTGCTAACCTTTAATTCTTACTAAGTATAACATTATATTTCCTATCTGTCAACTACTAATTTTAACACATTACTAATATTTTAATTTCTCCTTCATACTCTCTACCAATATCTTCACAAAATTCCTTCCAATCTTCAGGTGTATTTTTTATAACACATGCCATTTGTTTTTCTGTTTTAATTTCTCCATTATCATTTACAAATACATCTACTAATTCTTGTTTAGTTTTACCTTTTTCTTTTAACCATTGAAAATATTCTTTTCTAGTTTTTTCGTTGTTCAAATTAATTATTCTCCTTTTTTAATTAAATTCTCTCAATCAAATTATAATTCTTAACAAAACTATCTAAGTCAAATTTAAACTGAAAACCTGCTGCTTTGGCATGACCGCCACCTAAAAATTGTTTAGCAATCTCAGAACAATCTACTTCTCCTTTTGTTCTTAAACTAGCAATACCACTACCTAAACTAAAGAATAAATAATAATCAATATTATCATCATTAATAAAATCTCTAACTTCTCCTGCATGTTGAGTAGATAAAAATACAGCAACAGTTTTACCTTGATTGTCTTTGTATAACTTCATATTTTCTTTTTGTTTTTCAATAAATTTAATTTTTCGTTCTTCTGCTAATTTTAAAATTAACTCTTCTGTGTTGATTAAAGTACAATCTGGATTATCTAAAAATCTATCCATAAATCTATCAAAACCATACTCATAAGCAAGTAAATTTAACTTTTTACTCATAGGATATTTATGATGCCATAAATCATAATCGTTTGTATATGTAACTAAATCAATATATTTTGCTAATCTTTCTACTTTATCATGTAAATCCATCTTCATATAATAATCTAATAACCATTCATAAAATACTTTAGCACCACATTTATCATCTGCAAATATAACCCATTTATATTTAGTTAACCATTTTGCAGTTTTATGATGATCGAATAATAATGCACAATCATTATATTCAGAATTATTCTTTTCAATCTTTTCTGCTACTTCTTCATTAACTGATATGTCAGTAATAAAAATAACATCCTTACCTAAATACTCTAATACCTTTTCATTAATATTATCGTAATTACAATATTCTACTTTTGCATTAGGATATACTACTTTACCTACAATTGCTGCTGATACGCCATCTAAATCATTATGTGTTAAAATAATCAAAAAATCTATCTCCTTTTTATTTATTTATTTATTTTTAATCTTACCTAAGTATACAATTATTTTTATCATTTGTCAAGTAGTAAATTTAAAACAATTCTCTTCTTTATCTGAAATTAAATTTTGTATAATCTCTGTTTCTGTTGCTTTTACCAATCCTTTATATACCTTAATAAAATATCCAAAAGTATCAAATAAATTATTAATATCTTGTCTAGTTAATTCTTTTCCAGTTAAAAATGAAAAATATAATTTATCATATTCTTCTGATTTTAATACCATATTAATTAACACCTTTCTTAAATATCAACACAAAATGGATCTTTCATTCAAACTTTTATTTTGCATTTATTTATCCATATATTCATTTTTAACAATTTCTAATAGCACATCTCTATTATTCAATTTATAATTCTCCAAAACTTTCTCTAACAATTCATTTAGTATTTCCCCTATCATAAACCCTTGCTCAATACCTAATTCCATTAAATCATATCCATTGATTTTTAAATCTTTAACTGTTAATGGTTGTTTTTCTGCAATAATTCTATGACATTCTCCTACTAAAAATGCAACATTATCTATTTTACTTTGATCTTTATTCTTAGATCCTTTAATATCTGCAATCCGTAAACAAAACAAATTTTCTAAATTATCAATTCCTACTCTGTTTATGAATTTTTTAATAACAGATGTTTTTATTTTATTTTTTTCATTAAAACTAAACATATGTTCTCTAACTAATATTTTTACATCATTGATAGTTTTATTATCAAATTTTAATCTAGTTAATATTTCTTCTGTTAATTTTTCTCCTTCTATATGATGGTAGTAGAAATGACCAATATTATTTTCATCTAAAGTAAAACACATAGGTTTAGCAATATCATGTAGTAATGCAGATAGTCTTATATTTAATACTTTTGGAGTATTGTCTACTACAGATAGAATATGCTCAAATACATCTTTATCGTGATTATAATTATGTTGCTCAAATCCTACGCATTTACATAATTCAGGTATAATATATTGTAATAAACTAGTTTCTTGTAATAATCTAATTCCATAAGAAGGAATATTACTCATTAATATTTTACATAATTCATCTCTAATTCTTTCTTTAGAAATCATTTGAATAAGATATGCGTTTTTAATAATAGATTTAAAAGTATTTTCTTCAATAGTGAAATTATGTTGTGTAGATAACCTAATCGCTCTCATCATCCTCAAAGAATCTTCATTAAAACGATCATTAGGATTGCCTACACAACGAATAATTTTATTTTCAATATCTTTCAATCCACTAAAATAATCATATACATTTCTGTTTACATCAATGGCAATAGAATTCATTGTAAAATCTCTACGTGCAACATCTTCTTCTAATTTATCTGTGTAAAATACTTCTTCAGGACTCCTATTATCTTTATATACACCCTCCCTTCTCATAGATGTTATTTCATAACTTACTTCTTCATAATTTTCATCTTTCAATATAATAGTAACAGTGCCATGTTTAATTCCAGTATCATATGATTTAACAAATAATGATTTTACTTGTTCAGGTATTGCATCAGTACAAATATCATAATCTTTCGGACATTTATAACTAAAAATATCTCTTGTACTGCCTCCAATTAGGTATCCTTGAAAACCATTATATTCTAAATGACTAAGTATATATTCTACTGCTCTTGGTATTTCCATATTATCACCTCAATCTTTAAACTTACTAAAACTTTGTAATACCATATCACATAATAAATCATTAATCTTTTTTCTATCTGGTGAATGTGGTAATTTAGATTTATCATATGTTTCGTCTAATTGAATAAATAATTTTTCTGCGTGTGATTTTACTTGTTCTAAAGTATATTCACCATTTCTAATTGCTAATAAATAATCTTTTTCTGGTCTTAAAACTGTTAAATATCCTGTATTTAAAATTTCCAAACCCATTAATAATAATCTAATTAAATGCAATCCATGTTTCACATCATAACCATATTGTTCTATTAAATCTTTATGTGAACCTATATGTTTATGTTGTCCCTTCCCCATTTCTTCTTCAACTTTACTAATTTCTTGATCAATATTAACAATTCTATTCTCATAATCATTAATTTCATTAGTTATTTCAATGATTTTTTCTGCATCATTGTCTGTAATTTCATCAATATTTTTCTTTACAATTTCCAATTTATAATTTAATTTTGTTAAATAAATATTATATTGTCTTTTATGTTCATTAAGATTTTTAATTCTTTGTTTTAATTCGTTAACAGGTAATTTATTAGTTAATCTCTTCAATTGACTGTAAGCATATCCACCAAATGTATGTTTTGCACGTTTGGTTAAAAATAAATTACGATTATTTAAAAGTATTTCACCAAATTCATCACAATGAATAATATGTTTTTCATCAACAAATAAATGTTCTACAATATTTGGATTACAATTTGAAGCAAGATTAATAAATTTATGCAAACTAAAAATTGTTGCTTCTGCTTTATTATTTTCTACTTTATAATTATGATAATTAATATAATCTTTACATTCATATTGTTCAAAATTTTCAAATCCAATAATATATTCTTTTGGAGGAATACAAATCCCTCCAAAATCTATATCACTGTTTTCATGATTTGTTCCATATGAATGACTTCCTCTATAGACTTTTAAAATAGTTCTATTATCAATCCATTTTATTACATCCATAATTTAATTCCTTCTTTCTTAAATTTTATACTACTTCTTCTTCAACAATAGAATTTTCTTCTTCCATATCAAGTATATCATCTGCCTTAATAATCCCTTCAAGCAGTTTAAATGAAAACGATTTGTGTTTATATGCAGTAAATTTTTCTTTATTATCTACCCTTACAACCACACCTTCTTTAATGTGTGTTTTACCTATTGGATCACTACCTTCAACACAATTATTTACTATTGTCATTAAATCATCAACATTAGTAAATAAATATTTGCCGAATTCAGGTACATGTTTTACTCCCATTTTTTCACAATATATTTTTACAATTTCCCAAGGAATTTCAATAATATTACCATCTTCATCTGTTTTAGTCATTCTGTAAACATAAATATCATTTTGTCCTACTCCGCATCCGTATGTAAATCTTGTAGTTTCACCATATTGTTTAATGAATTCTTTATCTTTTGTTTTCTTATTATTACATTCTGGCATAATAAGTTGGTTTTCATTTACATATCCTACTATTTCATAATAAACAGTAATCCCTTTTTGCAATTTACCAACAAAGAAATCATGCCACTCTTTTCTAAAATTATCATTACCATAGAATCCATTATCATAATTTTTTAATACTACTCTTCTTGTACCAGAAATATAATCCCATGTCTTTTTAATAGGTAATTCTATTTTTACAAATTTTAATATCCTATGCAACCAATAAGGTAATAATTTTTTCTTTTCTTTAATAGTATAAGAACTACGACCACTCGATCCATGCATCTTCAAAGTAACATAGCATAAATCACCTTCTTTAAATTGTGCAGTATTATAAGCAAGTTGTGATGTATCTCTGTGTTCTTCAAAGAATGGATAAGAAATAGTATCAGTTTTCTTCTTTCTTTTCTCTTTTTGCAATCCTTCTACTTTATTCTTCTTACCTTCAGGAATATATTTTTCGCATATTAATATCCCATTAAGAGTAGTAATTACATCTCCTTCTTTTAAAGTATTAATATCAGTAAATTTTTCTAAACTTTTTAATGGCATTAGCAACCCATCGGACTTCTCTTTTCTTAGTTTAATGGTAGTGACATGGCATTTAGATTCGTCCATATAACCACCAACATTATTACCTTGTTCATCTTTCTCTCTTAAAAGTCTATTCTGTCTGCAATATTCTGTATTAAGACGACCATCTGTAGGAAAATAAATTGCTAAATCATTTATTTTTGCATCCAATCCTACAATAACATCATTCCCAAATACAGTTACTACTTGAAGTCTATCTGCATTTGAGTGTGGTCTAATTTCTTTAATTTTAACTATATATGCATTATAACTCACTTATAATATTTCTCCCTTCATATTTATATTTTTATTTTGTAAAATTAATCTTACAAACTATCTCCTTTTTTACTATTACATTTACTACACATAGTTTGATAATTAGTTAATTCATTTTTACCACCTTTACTTTTAGGTATGATGTGATCCTTAGTTAGCATTATTTCTTTATTGTCATTATCAATCCCATATAGATTAAAATGAAATCTAGAAGATGTAGGATTCTTTTCTTTTGCAAAATATTTTGCTTCTAATCCACAATATACACATTTAATTCCGCTAGTAATAAATGTTCTATATCTATCACTTACCATACTAATCATATCACCATTAAAATTAACTAAAACACATTTATTATCTGTATTATCAAGAATAGTTTTACTTAATATTTCTTCAATAGAGTAAATTTCTTTTCTAACATATCCTTTACGTGCTTTCTTTGGTAACGGATTTCTAATAAAATCTTCCGACCATTGATTAATGACATTACTAAAATCTTCAATATTATTAATGTCAATTGATTGAATATTATTATTTATACATGGATTATTATTAATAAAATTTAATTGCAGATATTTATTACCGTCATTATTTTTCTTAATATGTATTACAATTACAGGTATTTCTTTAGATTTTAAACAATATACATTCTTAGATTCTTTATAAACACTTCCACCTAATCTATGTTTTAAAAATTTCTGAATAATTGTTTTTAATGTTTGCTTAACACCAGGAATTACTTGCTCAATATTCATCCATTGTTGACTCATTCCTTTAAATTTTAAAATCATATACTAACACTCCTTAATATTTATTAATTTTTTAATGTATTAACTAGTATTAGTATACAATTATATTTACTATTTGTCAAGAAAAAATATCGAAACAAAATTTATGTTTGGTTATGTTTTTTTATACTACATATAGTATTCATAATTTATATCTATACTATATGTAGTATCGTAGAAACATTAAATCTACTAAATCATTGATTCTATTTCTTCAATTGCTAAAGATACCTGTCTTTCATTTGAGAGAAGAACATGAAGTTTACTTTCAAGTAATTTCAATTTCCTATCTTCTTCCTCATATTTCAATATCTCTAATTTTAATTTAATATCCGTAATCCATTGATCAATCAAATAACCAGAAATAACATATTCTTCATCTAAACCCAAATCAACAGCAGACAATAGATATGAATTTAATTTAACCAATAAATGAGTTAAACCTTCTCTATTTAATACTTGTAAATTTAATCTTACTCCATCTAATTCAATACTACAGTTTGTCAATGGTGAAAATTTCTTCTTACCTTTTAAACCTTTCTTCTTATCTGCAATCTGAGATTTCAACAACATAATCTTATCATCATTTGTCATTTGTTTTTCACTCATATTATTTTCCCTCCGAATATAGTTTTCC
>Ga0209417_1004611_pt1 | contig 16236 bp, 26 predicted proteins | sample RifGroF2_FD_184002 | JGI IMG/M metagenome (GOLD analysis project Ga0209417, IMG submission 184002) | Groundwater microbial communities from Rifle, Colorado, USA - Groundwater F2 (SPAdes) (version 2) | ecosystem: Environmental > Aquatic > Deep subsurface > Groundwater | place: Rifle, Colorado... | reverse complement strand
CGCATGGGAAGCCGGGATTGAAGAGGGCAAGCGCCAAGCTGCGCAAACTCTTTCCGAGTTGGTAACACGCGGGATGCCGAGGGTAGATTTACCATTCAGATAACGGCTACCGGCACAGCGGCGGGTTTATCGCCCGCTGCTGCCCGGTGGTTATATTTTCAAGGGGGCGTCATTGGAATTACCACCGGTTTTAGACGCATGTTGCAGCTGCAAAATGATGTGGATGAATAAAGAGGACACGAGAGCTATGTTTGTTGACCGCAGAACAGAAGATTTTTTCATAGAACCCGGTCGAGCGTATAAGAATGGCGCTATGTTGAGCGTCAAGCCTGATATTGAGGCGGATTTTACCTCGTTGCCTTTTGAGGATGAGTCATTTTTCCATGTTGTATTTGACCCGCCCCACCACACCGACAAACGATTAGGCAATACCGGGACAGGGATACTGGAAAAAAAAAAAAAAAAATATGGAAAACTTGTCGAGGGATGGGAAGAAATGATTTCGCGGGGATTCGCTGAGTGTTTCAGGGTGTTGAAACCGATGGGAACGCTCATATTTAAATGGTGTGATGCTGAAATACCTTTGCGGGACATTCTCGCCTTGACACCATATCAGCCGCTTTACGGCCACCGGAGCGGAAAGAAAGCGCAAACACATTGGATGGCGTTTCTGAAAATATAAGACTAAGCACAGCGGCGGCGGTTTGTGCCGTCCGTCTGCTGCGACTTGGGTAGAAATTCTTTCCGCGCTGGCCGGAGGCCATAGTTTTTAGGGGGTAAACGATGTTTAAAATAGCACTGGCAAAGTACAACAGGCGTGGCTTTATGGCCTGTATCGAGGATGAAGACGGCGACGGACTTGATATAGCTGGAGGTATGGGAACAAGTCCCGCCAAAGCGTGTCAAAGTGCGGCAAAAAAACTGCGCGGTCTGGCTGATCGTTTTGATCTGCTGGCGCAAGAAAAAGACCCGTGCAACTGTGCGACACATGACAAGGTGAACAAAGCAAGAGTCTAAGGAGGCTGTTATGCACTGGAGGGAGCAGCAGAGAAAAAGAAATAGAGAAGGTACGTCGTTTATTATGGGTATGTGCTTCTTGGCCTTGATAGTCATGGCTCACTCCTGTGCGCGAGAGCCTCAACCAGCTCTCATGACCAAACCTATATACACACCGTACACAAGCGATGAACTTAAAATAATAGCTGAGAGGACATACACCAATGCAAGAGAATACCACCGCTAAATACTGCGCGGACCCATGTTGTGGTAAAGTGCTGGTACAAGGCGGTCAAGAGACCAAGTATAACTGGACTAAACGCATGTACTGCGGGAGATCGTGTGCTAGACAGCACCAAGTAGACAAAGGCAACACCACAGGTAGAAAAAATAACAGGTTTGCGTACCCACAAGCACACCTGTAAAGGCGATAAAGTTCTTGACAAATAAGCAATAACCAGTCAGAGTACAGCCTTCAACGAGTGAGCCTCTCGAAGAAGCTCGCCAGTTGTTATATCGAGAGGAGGTGCACATGAAAAAGTAACCTTAAAAACCTTGTGAGGTAGAAAATCGGCGGCGTCCTTGGTGGGATCGCCGCCTTTTCAGGTGAAACTTTCGAGTGATAGCGAGACGTAGAAAGGCGCACCACGACATGATTGATTTTAATGCGCAGGTAGTTGGATTTGACCTCGAAACGCAGGGAGTAAGACCTGAGTACGCACTACAGCCGTGGAGAGCTGTGACAAAAGAAGCGTGGATCAGTGCGGTAGCCTACACCAAGGGCGAAGTATCTCAAGGGCAGCTCTACCCCTCCACTGAGTCGATCAAAGCTGTCCTGGAGGCGGTGGTGAAGTCTGGTGCTTATGTCTGCGGTTGGAATGTCTCATTTGACTGCTCATGGGTGTGTGCGCTGGGTCTTGAGGATCTTGCCTTCGAGATAAAGTGGTTGGATTCTATGTTGCTCTGGCGTCATCTTGTCGTTGAACCTGAGGGTGATGATGTACCGGCGACCAAGCGCAAGTCATATAAGCTAGAAGCAGCGATGCATGAGTTCTTCCCAGCAGAAGCAGGATTCAAAGAGTTCAAGAACTTCGCCACGCAAGACCCAGAAGAGTTGAAGCAGATACTATTCCGCTGTAAAGAGGATACCCGCTTCGCTGTACGACTTGGTGAAATGTTCTGGCACCAGTTGAGTCCTAAGCAGCAGCAGGCAGCACTGATTGAAGCCCGATGCATCCCGCAGATGGCGCGAGCCAATGTCCAAGGAATTTGGTCGTCAAGAGATCTTGCTGTAAAGTTGCAGGAGAAGCTGGAGGCCGAAGGCGCCGCCGCTCGTGCGGCACTGGTCGCTACTAGCCCGGAGATCGAGGGGGTGAACCTCGGGAGCCCTACGCAGTTGGCAAAACTACTGTTCGATACCTGGGGGCTCCCCTCACTGAAGCAGACCAAAGGCACCAAGACTAATCCTGAGGGGAATCGATCTACAGATAAATATGTACTTTATGAGCTAGCGTTTCAAGATGAACGAGCAAGGTTGTTGAAGGAGGTGCGGGAGGCAAAGGGTAACAACACCAAGTATGCTGTAGCCACTCAGAAGTGTTTAGACTACAATGGCGACGGCTTTATCCGTCCGCAAGCGAGGATCTTCTCAACCTACAGCTCCAGGATGACGTACAGCTCAGACCAGAAGCGTCGAGGCGACAAAGACGCCGGCACCAAGGCTGAGGCGTACCAGATTGGTGTAGCACTGCACCAGTGGAAACGAGGCAAGGACTTCAGAAGACTGATCCGCCCGCCCGAGGGGTACAGCCTTGTCGAGCTGGACTTCGCCGGCCAGGAGTTCGGGTGGATGGCGGTGGCGTCGATGGACGAAACCATGCTGTCGCTCCGAGAGCCGGGAGAAGATGCTCACAGCTATATGGGGGCTCAGATCGCTCAGATCGACTACAAAGAACTGATCGCCAAGGTCGCGGCGGGCGATGAGGACGCATCATTTCAGAGGAAGCTCGGGAAGTTCGCCAACCTCAGTTTCCAGTACAGAGTTGGCCCAAAGACCGCATTAATGAAAGCACGCACCGACTACGAGATGGATTTGGATGAGACATTTATCAAGCAGATCCTCGCCACCTATAAGGCGACATATAAAGATGTCGCAGGAGCGCCAGGTACAATCGGCTACTGGGCCAAGGCAATATATAAAGCTAAAATGCAAGGCTACGCCGAGACCTTCGCAGGTCGCAGAGTCCAGCTCAAAGGTACGTGGTCTGGTCGGGACGCATGGCCGATGGAGAGTACCGCCATCAACTACCCGATTCAGGGGACGGGCGGGGACCAGAAATACCTTGCGCTCGCTGTAGCGAGGACGCCGGAGATGCTGCGGAGGTTTAACGGCTATACATATTTTGAGCTTCACGACGGCTTATTTTTCATTTTCCCGCACGCTATAGCTCAGAAAGCCGCCGAGGTTTTCCGTACCACACTGTCAAACTTACCCTACAAGCAGGCATGGGGCGTCAACCTGCCGATTACCTTCCCTGTTGATGCAAAGATCAGCTCTGAGTCGTGGGGCGATCTGAAAAATATTTGACGCTCACCAATAATATTTAAATAAAGTTCTTTACAAAGAGATTCTTTATGTGCTACGGTCTGAATCAGGAGGTATTCGTTATGAACTGCCCTAGGTGCTCAGGGAGGATTGAAGAGGCGACCCGTACTTACGGGCTTATGGGTAAGATTTATGTCTATATCTCCTGCCCCTTCTGCATGTACGACGCTACGGCGGAACTTGATATCAAAGACTTCATGGAGGAGTAAAATGCTGAGACTGAAACCTAACGGAGTGCTGGAGAAGGTCAAAGGGCCGACGGTGTTAGAACTAGATGAGAAACTTGATTGCGCCCGACGCAGACAAAAGGAAGCACGTAAAAGAGTGCAGAAGGAGGTTGATAGGTGATCTATGCCCACCAAATAACATTCCAGCAGCTCCAAGCGTCCAAGGAGGCAGTCTGCGATCTTCAGGGCCGGATGATCGGCGGTCCTGATACCAAGATGGACTCCGACTGGACGAAGTGGGTGTCGTGGCAGAAAGCGATCCAGAAAGCCCCTGTTGGCTCAGTACCACCCGATGTTATGGCGTATTTTCAGAAGACCAAAGGACTGACAAAGGTGCCTACACGAATCGATGTTGAGGATGCAATTTTAATAACACCAGCACCACCACCATACAATATCGAAAGCCAAGGACTCCAAATGACTCAAGCCAAACCCTTCACCCCGCCAAGATTCACATGGTCCTACACCTCAATGGCTGAGTTCCTGACCTGTCCCGCGCAGTGGGCCGCCAAGCGCTATTTCAAGACCATCAAAGATGTCGAGTCTGAGGCGATGCGGGTCGGCAACATGATCCATGAGACAGCGGAACACTATCTGAAGTCCAAGATTGGCCAGACCTTCAAACCATCCAGCATCCACACACAGTACCTGCCGGTTGTCCAGAAATACTGCGACGCCTTGGTCGCCTCCGGCGCCGAACTGCACGTCGAGCGCGAGATGTGCTTCGACAAGCAGATGAAGGTATCAGCATGGAAGGCTTGGGACACTGTATGGGTCAGATCGAAAGCGGACGTACTTGCCCGAAAAGACCAGCGCCTCTCGATTGTAGATTGGAAAGGTTTGGCACTAGACACACCACTACCCACCCCAACTGGGTGGACAACTATGGGTGATGTGTGTGAGGGAGATAAAGTTTTCGGTGCCGACGGCAAACCGTGCACTGTTACCGGGAAATCTAAAATAAAAAATTTACCTTGTTATGAGTTGACCTTTTGTGATGGATCTACAATAACATCCGATTGTGAGCACCTATGGGAAGTTCGGGAGCGTACAAGCAAAAATGTATATAAACCTAGAATAGTATCCGCCCACGATTTATGTGCTCTAACTGAATTTAAGAAGCTAAATGTGCGTTTATCACAACCACTACTGACCGTCGGCGAACCAAGTGGCTTACCCTTCTATACTATCGGGTGCTGGCTTGGAGACGGTAAACACACAGACGGCTCGATTAGCAAAGGCGACCAAGGTATATTCGACCACATTATTGAAGAGGGCTTGTTTGTAAAAGAGCCTCAGAAGTGTATAGAAGGTAAGTGCCCTACGCGGACAGTTATCGGGCTTAGAACGCTACTTGGCAAAGAAGGATTACTTGGGAATAAACACATCCCAGCGAGGTGGCTCAGATTTTCGTATGCGGATAGGTTAGCGCTCCTCCAAGGTTTAATGGACACTGATGGGTCATGGAACTTTACACGGACGCAAGCAGTATTTTGTACTGTGAACAAATCTTTCGCTGACGAAGTTTTTGAGTTATTGGTGACTCTAGGCCAACGCCCTACCATACACACTATTGATGGTTTTGGTTTCGGAAAAGCGGTCAGATCATACGATATAACATTCACCCCCATAGGACTCACACCATTTCGGGCAAGTATTAAAAAAGAGAAGTTTGAAAAGTACCCTTCTAAAAACCCTCGTACGTATCGCCAGATCAAGTCGGTAAAGTTGGTGCGCTCTGTACCGACCCAGTGCATCAAGGTGGACTCTTCCGACAGCATGTATTTGTGCGGAAAAGCGATGATCCCCACGCACAACACAGGCAAGTATAAAGAAGACTTCCTCCAGCTCAAGATGTTCGCAGTGTTCGCTGCTCTGACCCCAGGATTCGAGGACGTTCAGGAGTTCGACCCAAAGTTTATCTTCACTAAAGAGGCAGCACCCAAAAACATTCTGCGCCTGCCTGAGCCGATAAAGAGAAGTGAACTCAAAGGTGTACTCGGGGAGATCCTCGGCGTGGTGCGTAGGATGGAGGCTGCCTGGGAGGGTGGTAATTTTCCCGCAAAGCGGAACGGGTTGTGCCGCAATTACTGCGCAAATACGGACTGCGCACATTGCGGCGGCTAGAGCCTAATCTCGCTGGTGACGTAACCACATCATTTTAGGAGGATCAAAGTGAACAATATTGAATATGGAAACAGACTGATTCGGCTCGGCAAGCTGATGAAAAATGAAAAGACAAAACTTAAAGACCTCGTACATGCATCTTTAGACTGCGGCTTGATTTACACGTACGAGCTAACCCCACAACCGCATGTGAGTGTTGAGTTAGATTTGAATGGGCCAGATGTGCCGCCCCCACACCTCGAAGAGATAACTAGCAAAATTAGGGACATACCGGTCAAGTCACTGGTTCCGGTGATCGACCAGGTACGGATTGCGGCTGCTACATTCGAGAGGACTACCGGTAAAAAGCCAGTGAGCGTCTATCTCGGCTATTCGGAGTGGGCAGACCTCAAAAGTTCCGATTGGGCACGACAACAGTATGTCGAAACTCGGGAACCGACGGCGGACGGCAAACGCATTTACGTGGTAACGCAGAACTCACATCTTGTGGTTGCATAAAATCACCTGTGGAGGGTACATGGAAAATCTTAAAACAGTCGGCGACTATATTCGCAAACTACAAGAGTTCCCAGAAGAATGGCCTGTAAATGTCTCTACACCCGCAGGCGGTGGAGTTGCTATCGAACACCGTGAAATAAAAGGAAATCCGGTTGTCGCAATTTTCGGTAGCAACGGTGGACGGTTCGGAGAGAACCCTTTAACCGAACAAGAGTACATGAATAAGTCCGGCCAGTTTATGAGTATGTGGAATAACCCGCGCTACTCTTACACATCCATTCACGGCGACCATAGGATGTACCATCCGTCCGGACAAAACGATACTTGCTATGGTACACATTTTGACCGCCGTGTTGTTGAGCGTATGGTGTCAGAAGGGCTAATACCTGCCGACAAAGTTGACGTTGAGCGGGTGCGACATTGTGAGGCATAACAGCTTGAGGTCGCCATGAAAATAAAAGATAAAAAAATAAATCAGATGGTGGATGTGTGCGAAAAGGGGTGCCCGAATCGTCCGTGTTACTGGCCCAGACAAAACCCAGGCTCATTCGTTCAAGGTCGCGGATACAGGAGTTACAGGGATAAACGCGACAAAGAGTACATCTGCGGGACTCGAAACATCCACGGGTGCCCAGACGATTATTGATAGCAGCTTTTAAATCACAAGCAAGCGAAGCGGAGTCGGAAATGAGTAATATAACGATCAAGCGTTGGTTATGCCGGCGCTGCAAATTAAGGAGGTAGTCATGGCAGCAATTACAGTACTAGTCGAATACGAGGATACAACGACCATCCCGTCATTTAACGCTGGGATGGAAGTTCTTGGCGGGAAAATCACCCGCGTCCAATTTTCTAACCTTTTCGCTGAACTTGATTTAACGGTTCCGGTGCGCCAAAAAATCTTGATACTGCTTGACCAAATGGAAGAGTCAAACGACAAAGTATGTAAAGAGATTTCAGGGTCTGAAACCATATCAGAAGACGATGCCTGGCAGTTTAACGGACTTGCCATGACGAATAATGCAATCAGAGAAGTTCGCAAACGGATAATTGAACTGTTCTGATCAGCATAACGCTTGAGGGTCAAACGGGAGCGAAGCGAAACTGATTGCAGCGTATGGCTATGGTGCGCTGTTGAACGGAGGAACAGTCATGCAGGATGTAAAATTGTACGTGCAGGAGGATCATCACGACATTATTGAGGATGAGGATGGTATCAGAGTTATTGCTGTTTACGGCGATGACCGAGAACAGCGAACGGAACGGGCAAAACGGATTGTTGCCTGCTGTAATTTTTTCCAAGGCATTGAAACAGAGGATATTCCAAAACGGTAAGCGGGTTAGTTCAACGGTAAAAGCCTGACCAGCGTAGCAAAGCGGAGACTGGTCTAGGCGTAAGTTATACCTTTACTCTCCGCTTGAAGGGAATTTTATGACAAACCAATCACTTTTTCTGCTTATCGGAGTTAACAGCTTTATGCTCGGTTTGTATACTGGGATGTTTCTTGGGAAACATACTCGGATACAAGGTGGCGATGAGGGTAAGGACTCCGAGGATGATTAGTACAACATTCGCCCAGTTCCTTTTCCAGAACTTCCACGACCGGTCAACGAAACGTTTAACTCGCGAAGCGGGTACTGGCTTTATGGAGATGCTGAAATCCTCGTCTACAGGAGAACTCATCTTCACATCTACGAATCCGGTGTACCACTGCTTGATTTTTATCAGAAGTTTTCGCATTTTTTGGTTTTCTTTATTTATGACTTTTGAAGCCATCAACTACCCAATACACAAGGCGAAAAAGAACATGCACGCAAACACGACAACCGGAATTCCGATAGCAAGTCTTTTATAGCCGGGTTGTTGGTACAAGCCCATAATTTACTCCTTCTATGAGGTTAGTTTATGCTGAAAAGTAATTCTAGGCTTTGCTGGGTACTTCGATCCACTTTATATCTTCGTTCAAAATTAGATACTTATACCCAAGACCGAGTATTTCCGGAACCACCTTCGCTATACCGTCTAGGTTATTATCTAGCGAAATCAGCAATACACTGTCTCCGAGCAATTGAATGTCTTTATTTTTGCTTGCTAGTGCTGACAGATTGGATATGCAGCCGTTCCATCGTCGTTCAACTTCATACACTTCTACGTTTGGTTTTTCGACGGCGAAGATAATTTGAGTCATGAGGGTTTTCTCCATTTATTTTTCTTGGTATAACGACAAAGCGCACCAGCGCGAAGCGTCTGTGTGCCGCGACTGGTTATAAATCGGTGGCGGACACGAAAGTGAGGAATTCGATGAAGAAGTATTTTGAAAACGAGATAGTAACCCTCTGGCTCGGTGATTGTCGGGACGTAGAAGTTCCTTGCGATCTAATTATCACTGATCCCCCCTACGGCATGGAATACAAAAGCAACTGGTCAGGCAACTTTGAAATGCTGGCGATGGATGATGACATAAAGGGTGTGCAGGACTGCCTGCTTCACGCTTGTAAGCAGCTGAAAGACAACCGTCATCTATACATTTTCGGTAATAAATTCGACCACGGTGGTTTGCCGCTTGGTGGGATAACTGAACTGATTTGGGACAAGATGATAATGGGGATGGGAGATTTAACAGCACCGTGGGGGCCACAGCACGAGAAGATAACTTTTGCCGTGTATCTGAGCCGCAAAAGCCACAGGGAGAAGAATCGTGGTGCACTATCGGCAAGAGTCCGGCAGGGTTCTGTTTTGCGTTACCAGAAACCGCACGGAGGAGCTGTCACACGGCACCCTACAGAAAAGCCTGTTGATCTGCTGCGGCAACTAATCGAAAGCAGCTCCGTCATGGGTGAATGTGTGTATGACCCCTTCTGTGGCAGCGGGAGCACTTTAATTGCCTCAATTTTGGAGGGGAGAAAGTCGGTGGGGGTGGAGATAGAAGAAAAGTATTGCGAGGTAGCGGCTAAAAGGATCGAGGCCGTTATAGGTTTAGAAATGACGCGATCTACTCAAGATTTATAACGGCTTCGCTTTGAACGGCGAAGCGTAGCGAAGACCGATTCCAAAGCGGGGTTATGTGGCGGGAGGTGCCATATCATGCCAATCGAATTAAGGCCAGCAATGTCAGCAGTTACGCTTGATGATGCTGTTTTGGGCGGTATCAAAACCTTCAGAAACGGCTGTAATTTCAGAATCAAGTTTGATAGGCATGATGCCTATCTCGAATATGGGTGCTACGGCATACATGTCAATTTAATGCAGGGTATGGAGCGACTGTTACACGATTGGTATGTTGTTGACTTGCCCGAAGGGTATGACTTCGCTCCTAAATTCTGTCGATTGCCGAAACTTCTGCCGATCAGCGAAGAGACAAAAATAGAAATTATGAAACGCAAACCTTGCGAGTGCTGTGGTGCTCCTTGGTTTAAATCCACATAACGCTAACGGTTAGCCGATAGGCGGGTTATGCCCGCCAATTCTTCATCATGGAGGTAGGTTGTGATTGATAAATTTTGGGAGCCAGTGGCAGACCTCGAACTGATGGTACTCGACCTGGACAGCGAGCCCATGAAAGATGACCCCGAAGATCCGCAAGAATATGGGTGTGTGGTAATAGGTTTTGATCTGACCGACCCTGAAGGCTGCCGGTCGATCCTGACTATCACAGCAGATAACGACCGAGAGGCAGACGTAGAATTTGCAAAACTGATAATCAAAGGTTTGCAGGCTCTCATACCATCTGAAACACCAAACAGGAGGAAACAATGACAACCTACGAACCAGTAAACTCAGGGCATGTCGCAGCGATGGCATGGGAGGACGAAACCATGCTTGTCCGATTTAAGTCAGGCGATGAGTACGCTTATCACGGGATATCCTTCGACACTTTTGAAGCAATCAAGGAAGCACCTTCGGTCGGCAAGGCGCTCAATGCCTGCGGCGTGAGAGGTAATAAGATATGAGAATATTTGCTTTAAGCGGTAAGGCTGGTAGCGGCAAGACATCTTTCGCACAGCACGCAGTTAAAGTGTTTGGAGGCGCCAAGCTAGCCTTGGGCGACGCAGTCAAAGAAGAGGTTGCTGAGTTTTTGGACTCCTGCTTGGTATCGTACGAACAGCGCCATCTCTACGGTACCCAAGACGACAAGGCTGAGATATTCTCAGTGCTCGCCGGTGACTGGCTCCGGACTGACTATAGGCTCAGAAGGATACTCAACCCACACACTAAATTCGATGGGGTTTCAGTATCTATGTCGTATCGTAAGCTGTTACAGCTCTGGGGCACCGAGTATCGCAGGAGCCAGAAGGAGTCATATTGGTCTGACAAAGGCCGCGAGAAGATCCTCGCCACACCAGGACTGGTATTTATTGACGACCTAAGATTCTACAACGAAGCAGAGCTGATTCAGGATCTTGGTGGTGTGTTGATCAGGATTGAACGCCCTGGCGGGCCATTTATCTCGACTCCCGACCACCCCTCGGAAACTTCGCTCGACGGCTACAACATGTTCAACTGGACATTGTGGAACGGCGCGACGCTAACCGAGTTCCAGCAGGAAGTCGAGAAGATTATGCGGGTGATGATATGACGGGTGAAGGACTGGTCAAGCAGGAAGTCAAGGACTACCTCAACTCCATCGGATGCATTTCGGCCACGAAGGCGCCGCTGGTCACACCGGCACACCATGGTTGGTACTTTATGCCGGTGACTAATGGTATGGGTGTGAGTGGCATTCCGGACTTTCTAGGTCAGTATCGAGGCAGGTTCTTCGCCATCGAAACCAAAGTCGCCAAGAAAGACCCCACGCCACTGCAATGGCATCAGATCAACGCCCTCAATATCTCAGGCGGCAAGGCGTTTGTCGTGCGAGGGTTGGGGGATCTTGGGGAGTTAAAAGAGTGGGTGGCCAAGTGCAACCGAGGATAATCCGAAATCATATTTGCTTCTCCACCCTCAACGCACAGGCGCTCAGGAACTACTTTCCCGACGTGAGGCAGGCCGAGGTATCAGGGGAGAACATCTACGCCGTGCCGGCCACGCTGGACGCCGCCAGGCTACTCAGAAACATCGGGATCGAGGCTCCTAGTCCGATCAGGAGCGAGTACGATTGGCCGATCAGGCCGGATTGGAAAATTGGTGATTGGCAGGTGGATACAGCGGAATTTTTCACGCTCAACAAGCGAGGGCACTGCCACAATGCTATGCGTACCCGCAAGACATTTTCTACGTTGTGGGCGGTGGATTACCTTCAGAAAAAGGGAATTATCAAGAAAGCTCTTATAGTAGCCCCTATCAGCTCTTTAGAACTCGCATGGGCAGACACGATCTTCATCAACTTCCCACGTAAAAAATTTGCGGTGCTGCACGCAGCCGCAAGCACAAGAAAAAAGCTCTTAGCACAAGACCACGACATATATATTGTGAACCACCACGGGGTTGAGATCATCCTGGACGATCTGATGAAGCGCACCGACATCGACTGTATTGTAATTGATGAGGTACATGAATACTTCAACCCACGCACATCCAAATGGAAGGCACTGAATAAGTTTGTCAACCAGAGAGGCGTAGATTCTCACGTGTGGGGTTTGACTGGAACTCCAACACCTGAGGGAAGACCTACGGATGCATATGGACAAGCAAAGCTGGTACGCCCCGAGTCATATAAAAAGCACTTCACAGCTTTTAAAAACGAGACCATGCAGCAATTTTCACAATTTAAATGGGTGGCTCGAAGGGGCGCTGAAGACACAGTACACCAAGTATTAAGCCCGTCAATCAGATTCACCAGGGCGGTAGTCACAGATATGACTCCAACCATCATTGAGCGTCATGCGGAGCTATCAGTCCAGCAGACGAAGCACTTGAATGAACTTTTAAGGCAGGCTGTGACTGAGATAGATGGTACAGTAGTTACCGCCGTAAACGCAGCAGTCCTCTGTGGGAAAATAGTACAAGCAGCCTGTGGCGTAGTGTATGGCCCCAACGGAGAATTTTGCGAGATGGACTTTGGGCCGAGAATTGACGTGCTCCGCGAACTAATTTCTGGCAATGAGGAAAAAGTTGTGGTGTTTGTACCATTTGAGTACGTGCGGATCTTTCGCACTTTGGAAATCTCTAAAGATTGGTCCGTTGAGATAGTACACGGTGAAACTTCTGCTGGGAGAAGAAATCAAATATTTAGAGATTTCCAAAGTGCGAAAGATCCGCACGTACTCGTAGCACACCCGCAGTGTATGTCGTATAGCCTGAATTTGTGTGCAGCTTCACTGCTCGTACACTATGCTCCGACAAACAGTGGCAAGATATTCCAGCAGGCCAACGCCAGGATCGACGGGGACAACCAGAAGGTGAAGCAGGATATCGCCTTGATCTCATCGACTGCTACCGAGCGTAGGATATACGCCGCGCTCCAAGGCAAAGAAAGATTCCAAGACGTGGTGACAGACCTTCTACAAGGAAAGAGAAAATGACACATATTACAACTGCTTCAAAACGATCACACCCCAGAGATAATAGTACTCGACCATGTGCCGATAAGCACTCGCCAGCCAGAATATTGGTGCGAAGAACCCATTTCACGGCAAGACCCACTCCGCCGAGACAAAAGCTAAGTGGTCGTCTAAAAGGAAGGGTGTAGACCCTCTGAGAAATTTCACTCCAGAGGAGCGTGCAGAAAAGCACAGATTGTCCGCAGCGTCGAGGAGGTTAACAATGGAGAAGCGCAAGATGCAGGACGTGATTTGTGAACTATTTTCCAAGGAGGTGAAGTGATGATCGAATTTCTCGTAACGTGCTGGGTGTGGGGTTTACTGATCGGTTTGTTTATCTGGCTGTTTCTCTGCTTCACGAAATAAAAATAAAATACTTTACAAAAAGATGTTGACATGTGGTTTATGATTTAGTAAGGTTATTTACAAGGAGGGTTGGACCGTGAGCTTTCTATATGACCACCTGGTTTTGGGTGACGGTGTGTCAGACCGCACAGAATATACAAAAGAAGAGTGGGCGAAACTAAACCCTAACGAGCAGGATGATCGCCGCTTTTACGATGTATGCCGCGCTACTCAAAAAGGAGAGATTGAAATGAGCGACCCAATTGTACCAACCATCATTCAGAAATATCTCGCTGACCGCGAAGTAATCAAAGAGATGAAGAAGCGCCACGCCGAGGAACTCAGGACGATTGAGGAATTCCAAGCCAAGAGAGAGGCTGCACTTCTGGAGCGTGCCGGCATTGAGGCATTTGAGTTTTTCACGGATCTTTTTGTCAATGGTCGTGACGGCAAGGCTGCTACCGAGAAGGCAAAAGGGTCCATCGCCATGAACCAGACCAAGATCGAGAGCTGGCTGCTCAAAATGCTGAACAGCGTAGGTGAGGGGATCAAGACAAGCGCCGGCACTGTCTATAAGACACGGAAAGAATCTGTGACCTGCCAGGACTTCGAGATGTTCGTGGACCAGAATATGTTGAAGGACGCCGCTGTTAAGCTTGTTGAACGGGTCTGTGATATTGGTGTAGAAAATGAAGATCTTGTCGCCGAATTTATCCAGATCATCCACAACAACATGCACCTGGAGCTGCTCACCAAGGCGGTCAGAAAAGAGGCGATCCTTGAGTTGATGGGTGAGCCGGCCAAAGATGGTAGCAGACCAAACACGCCGCCGGCAGGCGTGAATTACGTCGCCATCCAGTGTGTAGGTGTGAGGAAAGCGAAATGAGTAAAGTGGGTTGGGCTCAATACGCAAAAACTGCTGAACTGCACGACAAAATAACCGCGCAGCTAGCTGACATGCAGGAACGCCGCAATAAAATCACGGCGCAACTTAAACGGCAAGGTTACAAGTTCTACGAAGGTGTTTACGCAAAAATAAAGGTTAGGTCAGACATAAAGGAGGCAGGTAAAATAAATGACACTATCTCAGAAACCTCAAACGATGTTGCCACTGCGATGAACAGACTAAATGCAGGAGCTGTTAAGACTGTAATCAATTACCTATACACAAACAAAGACGCAATCACCAAGCTCCGCAGAGTAATGCTGTACCGCAAAGACGGCACTTTGGTTACATGTGGACTTGATGACTTCATGGAGTGTGCAATATCCAGTCAAGGAGATCTTGTAATTATGATCCGTGAACGCGGGTTTGTACTCCCACAACCAGAAATTTTAGAGGTTTGTGGTGATCGCGTCATCACAATGACTTAAACAGGTAACTCAGTAAACCAGTTTGGGCAGCGCTACCAGCGCAGAGCAGGCAAAAAGGTGCTTGCGAGGTACAGCCCTGGATCGTCAGTCAGGGCCGCTGCCCAACTAAATTCAACATATAAACCACAAAGGATACTATTGTGAATATTTTTAAAGAGGTTAGACGCGCATATAGATTGTGGAAACTGGACCGCTTTTACTATAAGCAAGAAGCGCCGCTTTCCCTAGGCGGGGGCCATATCCCTTGCGGTCCTGGTTCTCTACCACCCAATCCAATCGAAGATTCCGTAAGGGATTTATAACCATCCTGCACAGCGGGAATACTAAAAAGGAGATTTACCATGTCACTACCCATGCTACCTGAAGCAGCACCGTCGTACCTCGCAGCACTCATCGCCGCCAACCCCTCCCTCGCGCTCATCAACCAGGACGCACTCTCTGGTACCGCCAAGCCGATGCCCCCTTCCATCGTGGCTGACAAGGGCCGCTTCGTGAAGAAGCAGGACGGTGAGGAAGTCACCATCACCTTCCCTGATAACGACGCCAACCGCGCCGCAGGGATCGTCGGGATGCCTGTACCGCAGCTCCAGGCAGTTGTCCTCAAAGCCAAACCAGGTAAAGAGAAGGCGTGGTACGCCACCAAGTTCATGCCTGGACAGGAAACACAGAGCCCGGACTGCTCCAGCGACGATGGAATCAAGCCCAACGCCGATAGCCGCCTCAAGCAGTGCGACAACTGCGCCTCCTGCTCTCAGAACGTCTTTGGCTCCGGCACGGACGCCTCAGGCAACGCGACAGGTGGCAAGGCTTGCGCTGATCGCAAGGTACTGGCTATGTATGCCGCTGGTTCGGCCTACCGCTTCGCAGTTCCTCCGGCATCGCTCAAGTCGTGGGACTCATACTGCAACCAGCTCACTACCAAAGGTCTGCCGCTGCCGGCCGTAATCACCATCGTCGGCTTCGAGCAGGGCGACACCGCCTACAAGCTGACCTTCGCCTTCGGTGGGATGCTGGCTGAGAACCAGTTAGGCGCCATTGTCAAGATGATTAGTACCCCTGAAGTTGTGGGCATTTGCTCACCACGTACCGCTCAAGCAACACCGCCAGTACAGCAGCAGGTCGAGCATAATGAAAACAAAGAGAACAAAGAAAACGTCGTGGATCTGGCTGCCGAGAAGGCCAAGGTTGAAGACGACAAGAAAAAGGCCGCTGCCGAGAAAGCCGCTGTCACCAAGAAGGCCAATGCCGAGAAAGCTGCCGCCGAAGCCGCCGCTAAAGCTACCGTAAGTGGTATGGACCTCGGCCTGGGCGGTGATCTTGGTCTGGGCACTACTGTACAGCCTACAGCCGGTGCTTCCGCAGGACCGTCCGATGATGATCTAATTAACTCGTTGGGACTGTAAGAATCTAAGAGGGGGTGGGGCGACTCACCCCTCGTTTAAAAGGGGGGGATCAGAGTGGAAGAAACTGAGCAATTAAAAAGGAGGGTCGCAGTCCTGCGGCACGCAGATGCAGATGGCTTCGGCGCAGCATTTAGTATCTGGAAAGCACTCAAAGATACCTGCGAACTGCTCTTTATTCCGG
>Ga0209417_1004605_pt1 | contig 16257 bp, 13 predicted proteins | sample RifGroF2_FD_184002 | JGI IMG/M metagenome (GOLD analysis project Ga0209417, IMG submission 184002) | Groundwater microbial communities from Rifle, Colorado, USA - Groundwater F2 (SPAdes) (version 2) | ecosystem: Environmental > Aquatic > Deep subsurface > Groundwater | place: Rifle, Colorado... | reverse complement strand
GGCGGCCAGCTGATGACCACCACCGAAGTGGACAACTGGCCCGCCGATCCCAACGGCGTGCAGGGTCCCGAGTTGATGCAGCGCTTCCAGCAACACGCCGAGCGCTTCAACACCGAGCTCATCTTCGACCACATCCACACCGCGAAGCTGCAACAGAAACCGTTCACCCTCATCGGCGACGGCGGCACCTACACCTGCGACGCGCTCATCATCTGCACCGGCGCATCCGCCCAGTACCTCGGCATCCCGTCGGAACAGGCATTCATGGGCAAAGGCGTTTCCGGCTGCGCCACCTGCGACGGCTTCTTCTATCGCAACCAGGATGTCGCCGTCATCGGCGGCGGCAACACCGCCGTTGAAGAAGCGCTGTATCTCGCCAACATCGCCAAGCATGTCACGCTGGTGCACCGCCGCGACACTTTCCGCGCCGAAAAGATCATGATCGACCACCTGATGGCGAAAGTGAAAGAAGGCAAGATCACACTGCAACTCAACCAGGTGCTGGATGAAGTGCTGGGCGACGACAGCGGCGTCACCGGCATGCGGATCAAACAGGTGCAGGGCGGCGCGACGCAGGAGATCAAGCTCATGGGAGTGTTCATCGCCATCGGCCACAAACCCAACACCGACATCTTCGCCGGACAGTTGAAGATGACCAACGGCTACATCGATACGAAAGGCGGACAGCAAGGCAACGCCACCGCCACCAGCATCGAAGGCGTGTTCGCCGCAGGCGACGTGCAGGACCAAATCTACCGCCAAGCCTGCACCAGCGCCGCGACAGGTTGCATGGCCGCGCTGGATGCGGACAAGTATCTCGCCGGCTAAAGGCAGCGCGTGAAGGAAAAACCGGAACAGGACACAGACTTGTTCCGGCAAGCGCTGGAAGGCGTGACACCGCTCCCGCCGCCCGACCGCATCACTCCCAAACCGAAACCGCGCAAGTTCGCCGCCTCCGCAGCGCCCTCCCCCGACATCCCCGACACCCTCTCCGACTTCGGCGCGAGCGATGTCGCACTTAACGAATTCCTGCGCAACGGCATCAGCCGCATGACTCTGCGCGACCTGCGCCGCGGCCGATGGCCGATAGAGGACGAGCTCGACCTGCACGGCCTCACCAATGACCAATCCAGAAGATTGTTAGCGGGATTCCTGCAACAGGCCGCGCAACGCGGGCTGCGCTGCGTCAATGTCATCCACGGCAAAGGCTGGCGCAGCGAAGGCCGCGACGGGATATTGAAAGTGAACACGCGCCATTGGCTGGCGCAACATGCGCAGGTACTGGCATTCTGCGAGGCGCCGCCGAATGCGGGGGGCGGCGGTGCGGTGCGCGTGTTGCTGAAGTCAACGAATTAGAAAACGCACTTCAACGACGCCCAAGTATTCTACGAATCTCCGGCACGCAGGAACCGCACCCCGTGCCCGCCTTCAGGCACTGTCCCACAGCCTCGACGCTATCCAACCCCTGTGACTGAATGGCGTTCAGAATGGTTTTTTCTCCCACGCTATGGCAGGCACACACGATATGTCCGGTATCGGATACCGCGCCCAGCGGGGGGCGCGCAGACAGCAATCCGGCCAGCTCCGCTGATGTCAGGCGGGATTGGCTAAACAGGCTGGCCAACCATTCGCGCTCGGGCAGGCGCTGATCCGCCGCGATGAAGAACACCGCTTGCAGGCGGCCGTCTTGCAGACAGGCCGCGCGATAGCGCCCCATCGCCGCATCGCGATATTCGATCCATTCTGCGGAAGCAGGCAAGGCGGCCTGCACCCAGGCGCGCCAATCCTCCGGCAGAACCTCACCGGCAATCTCATGGCGCCAGTGACCCGCGCCCTGCGAGCAGGCGCAATAAGCGGCATCGCTGAAGTCCAGACGCGACCGGCTCAACACGAATCCCTGCCAGGCAGTCCGATAAGGTTCGACCCGCACCGGCGTGTGTTTGGATTCCGGCTGTCCGGAGACGGGATCGGTGATCGGCGCGACCAGCGCATCCACGCGTGCCGATCTGGCAAAGGCGTCGTTCCAGTGCATCGGCACGAACACCGAGCCGGGACGCTGGTCTTCGCTGACCTGGATGCGCGCCAGCATGCTGCCCTGGCGGCTGTTCAGGCGCGCCAAGCCGCCCTCCTGCAATCGGTGCGCTTGCGCATCGGCGGCGTGGATCTGCACGAACGGTTCGAACACATGCGCACTCAGACGCGGCACTTTGCCGGTGCGGGTCATGGTGTGCCACTGGTCGCGGATGCGGCCGGTGTTCAGCACCAGCGGGAAATCGGCATCGGTCGCGACGGCAGGCGCTCGCGGTGTGACCGCGACCATGTGCGCCTTGCCGCCGGGCGTAAAGAACTTTCCGTCCCCGAACAGTCGTTGCACCCCTTTGGGCGCCTGCGCATTGAATGGCCACTGCGTCGGCAGCAACGCGTCGTAGTGCGTGTCGTCCAGATCGGCCAGTGCACTGATATCGAAGGCGCGCTTGCCCGGATTCTCGAAACCGGACAGGCGCGCATGTTCGCGGAATATCTGCGCCGGACTGGTGTATGCGAACGCCGCGGCGAAACCCATGCGCTGCGCCACCTGCGTGATGATCCACCAGTCCGGTCGCGCCTCCCCTGTCGCCGGCAGAAAGGACCGCTGGCGCGAGATGCGCCGTTCGGAATTGGTCACCGCACCGTCCTTCTCGCCCCAGCCTGCGGCCGGCAACAGTATGTCGGCACAGGCAGTGGTGTCGGTATGCCGCACGCAATCGGAGACCACCACCAGCTCGCATCCCATCAGGGCGGCGCGCACGCGATCCGCATCCGGCATGCTCACCACCGGATTGGTGCCCATGATCCACACCGCCTTGATCCTGCCATCCGCGATGGCCTGGAACATGTCTACCGCTTTCAAACCGGGGGCTTGTGCGATGCGAGGTGGTGTCAATTTCGCCCAACCTAAGGTTGGATGCGAATTGCCTACCTTTGGTACATCCCAGAAACGCGCAACGAGATCAATACTGGTCGAGTCAGAGAAATCCAGATGCGCCGCCAGCTGATTGGCCAGCCCGCCCACCTCGCGGCCGCCCATCGCATTCGGCTGGCCGGTGACCGAGAAAGGCCCCATGCCAGGCCGGCCGATCCTGCCCGTGGCCAGATGCACGTTGATGATCGCGTTGGCCTTGTCCACGCCGCTGGAAGATTGATTGATCCCCTGCGAGAAGATGGTCACGCAACGTCCGGTGCGCGCGAACAGGCGGAAGAATTCGCCGATGTCAGTCTCGGCGACGCCGCAAACCTGCGCCACCGCGGGGATGGAGTTGACCGAACGCGCCGCTTCGAACGCCGCGGCGAATCCCTCCACATGTGCCTCGACGTAAGCCAGATCAAGTGCATCCTCGCGCCGCAGGTGATGCAGCAGACCGTTGAACAGGTACGCATCGCTTCCCGGCGCGATGGCCAGGTGCAGGTCGGCGATGTCGCAGGTCGCCGTGCGGCGCGGGTCGACCACCACCACCCGCATCTGCGGGCGGGCCTTCTTCGCTGCGGCCAGACGCTGGTACAGCACCGGATGCGCCCAGGCATAGTTGGAGCCGACGATGACCACCAGATCGGCGACCTCGATATCCTCATAACAAACCGGCACCGCATCGGCACCGAAGGCGCGCTTGTGCGCTGCCACCGCCGTGGACATGCACAGGCGAGAGTTGGTGTCGATGTTCGCGCTGCCGATAAAGCCCTTCATCAATTTATTGGCGACGTAATAATCTTCGGTCAGCAGCTGCCCCGAGACATAGAACGCCACCGCATCCGGCCCATGCTGCCGGATGACTTTGGAAAAACCATCCGCCACGCGATCCAGCGCCGCCTCCCATGAGACTTGCGCGCCGTCCACCATCGGATGCAGCAAACGACCTTCGCTACCCAGCGTCTCGGCCAGCGCGGCGCCCTTGGAGCACAGCCGCCCGAGATTGGCCGGATGCTGCGGATCGCCGGCGACTTGCACTTCGCCGCTTTCTGCCACCGTGGCCAGCACGCCGCACCCCACGCCGCAATACGGGCAGGTGGTGCGGATCGTTTCCGGCTCATTCAAGCCTTGCATACCCCGGCCTCTGCTTCCAGAAACAATGCGCCATGGGCGATCCGCACTTCATGGCGATGCGCGCAGCCGGTGTCGGGGGCGATCGCCGCACCCGATTCCAGATCGATCACCCAGCTATGCAGCGGGCAGGTGACGCGTTTGCCATGCACGATGCCCTGCGCCAGCGGCCCGCCTTTGTGCGGACAGCGGTTGTTCAATGCGAACACCTGATCGTCCACGCTGCGGAACAGCGCGATCTCGCCCGTTGCAGTCTTGACCACCCGCGAGCCTTGGCGCGGTATGTCTTCCAGTTTTCCGACTTGTATCCAGTTCATGATTTTTCCCTTATCCGATGGTGGCCAATGCAACGTACTCATGCGCTTCTTTTCCTTCGGCGCGTTCCCGCCACGGGTCGTCCTGCGAGTATTGCTGCGACTTGAGGAAGCGCGCGTACAACTCGGCACGGCCCTGTTCGTCATCGACGATGTGGCGCTTGATGTAGGGCAAGCCGACGCGTTCTATCCACGGCGCGGTGCGGTCCAGATAATGGGCGTCCTCGCGATACAGCTGCATGAAAGCGCCGCAATATTCCAGCACCTCGGCTTCGCTCTCGACCTTGCACAGGAAATCGGTGACGCGCACCTTGACGCCGCCGTTGCCGCCGACATGGAGCTCGTAACCGGAATCCACGCACACCACACCGAAATCCTTGATGGTGGCCTCGGCGCAATTGCGCGGACAACCGGACACGGCGATCTTGAACTTGTGCGGCGTCCACGAACCCCAGGTCATCTGCTCGACCTTGATGCCCAAGCCGGTGGAATCCTGCGTGCCGAAGCGGCACCACTCCGAACCGACGCAGGTCTTCACCGTGCGCAGCGATTTGCCGTAGGCATGGCCGGAAACGAATCCCGCCTCGACCAGCTCGCCCCACATCTTCGGCAGATTCTCCTTGGTGATGCCGTAAAGACCGATGCGCTGTCCGCCGGTGATGTGTACCGTGGGCACTTCATAACGTTCGGCGATCTCGGCGATGGAGCGCAATTCGGAGGGTGTGGTGACACCGCCCCAGATGCGCGGGATTACCGAGTAGCTGCCGTCCTTCTGGATATTGGCATGCACGCGCTCGTTGATGAAGCGCGAGCGGCTGTCATCCACATATTCACCCGGCCAGGCGGCCAGCAGATAGTAGTTGAGTGCGGGGCGACAAACATGGCAGCCGTCCGGTGTTTTCCACTCAAGCGCCTGCATCACCTCGGGGATGGCCTTCAGCTCGCGCTCGCGTATCGTCTTGTACATATCCTGATGCGCGTATTCGGTGCAGCCGCAGATTGGCTTCTTGCTGGGCTTGGCGGAATAATCGCCGCCCAGCGTGTTCGCCAGGATCGCTTCCACCATGCCGGTGCACGAACCGCACGAAGCGGAAGCCTTGGTATGGGCACGCACTTCGTCCAGCGTGAACAGCTTCTTGTCGATGATGGTGTTGACGATGGTTCCCTTGCACACGCCGTTGCAGCCGCAGACCTCGGCCGTGTCCGGCATGCTCGCCACTGCCGCAGTGCCGCCATGGCCGGAATCGCCGATGTGCATCTGGCCGAACAGCAGGTGCTCGCGCATCCCGGACACATCAGTGCCGTCGCGCATCATCTGGAAATACCAGGGACCGTCCACGGTATCGCCGTACATCACCGCACCGCGCAGCTTGTTGTCGCGCAGCACCAGCTTCTTGTAGACACCGCGTGCCGCGTCCTGCAACAGCAACTCATCATCCCCCGCCACCGGATTGAAATCGCCGGCCGAGAACAGATCGATGCCCGTCACCTTGAGCTTGGTCGAAACGGACGAACCTTCATAGCGCATCGCGCCATAGCGGGCGAGATGGTTCGCCGCCACCTTGGCCTGCTCGAACAGCGGCGCGACCAGGCCGTAAGTCTGGCCGCGATGCTGCACGCATTCGCCCACCGAATATATCTTCGGGTCGTAGGTCTGCATGGTGTCGCTGACCACGATGCCGCGTTCGCAGTGGATGCCGGCAGACTTGGCCAGTGCGATGTTGGGGCGTATGCCCGCCGACATCACGACCAGATCGGCAGCGATCTCCTCGCCATCCTTGAAACGCAAACCGGTGACCGCAGTCTCGCCGAGGATGGCATCGGTCTGGCGCGACAGATAGAACTTCAAGCCGCGCTTTTCCAGCGCCTCTTTCAACAGCCCACCGCCAACCTTGTCCAACTGGCGCTCCATCGGCCATTCGCACAGATGCACCACTGATACGTCCATACCGCGCAGCGACAGGCCGTTCGCCGCTTCCAGACCGAGCAGGCCGCCGCCGATCACCACCGCGCGCTTGCCCGGCTGTGCAGCAGCCAGCATCTTTTCCACATCATCGATACTGCGATAGCCCAGCACGCCGGGCAGGTTGATCCCGGGAACCGGCAACATGATGGGATTGGAGCCGGTAGCGATCAGCAGGCGGTCATACGGCGTGACGATGCCGTCATCCGTTTCGACCGTGCAGCGCACGCGGTCTATCTTCGTCACCGTCTTGCCCGTGTGCAGGGTGATATGGTTTTCTTCATACCAGCTCCAGTCGTTCAGCACCGTGTCCTGGAATTTCATCTCGCCGGACAACACGGGGGAAAGCAGGATGCGGTTGTAGTTGGGCTGCGGCTCCGCGCCGAACACGGTGATATCGAATTCGTCCGCCGACATCTTGAGCAATTCCTCGATGGTGCGGATACCCGCCATGCCGTTGCCGATCACCACCAGTCGCATTTTAGTTTTCGTCATCACGTACTCCTCTCAATAAAAAGCGCCGTCCGGCTGCAAGCCGGAACGACGCCTTTGTCGTTGATACATTTCAGGATCAGAACCCGCCGTTGGGTCTTCTCTGATGTTTGTCGTTTTTGCCTTTGCTGCCACCGGCCAGCGCCGGCTTCCGTTGCGATCTTCAACTCACCACATACGGGGATATTGCGCAGAAGATGCCGATCTCGTCTCCTGCCGCGATGTCGTCCGACAACATGGCGGGCTTCCCATTCACAGTGCAGATCACGTTGTGCTCATCAAGCACCTGCGTCCATCTGCTCCCGCGTCCCTTCAGCCTGTCCAGCACCTGCTCGATCGAAGAAATGCCGTTCTGGATATCCATGCGTTCCGAAGTCATCATCAGCGCTTCACTGGCGTTGCCGAAATACATGATCTCGACCTCATGCCTGTTTGCGTGAGCGGACCAGTAAAGTGAGCGGAGCAGTCTTTTCATTTTGCTATGCCGCCTTCTTCGCCTGTTTCTGGTAGAGGAACTCCAGCACCGCACCGCGCAGGCGGTGGTAATGCGCATCGTTAGCCAGCGCGAGGCGATTGCGCGGCTTGGGCAGATCGACGCTCAATATCTCGCCGATGGTCGCTGCCGGGCCGTTGGTCATCATCACGATGCGGTCGGACAGCAGCACCGCCTCGTCCACATCGTGGGTGACCATCACCACCGTGCTCTTGGTGGCCGCCACGATCTTCATCAGCTCGTCCTGCAAGTGCGCGCGGGTCAGCGCATCCAGCGCGCCGAACGGCTCGTCCATCAGCAATACCTTGGGCTGCATGGACAGGGCGCGGGCGATGCCGACACGCTGCTTCATGCCGCCGGAGATCTCGTGCGGATACTTCTGTGCGGCATGAGTCAGATGCACCAGTTCGAGTGCCTCGTTCACACGTTGTGCGAGTTTCGCTTTGTCCTCCGTTTTTCCGAACACACGCTCGACCGCGAGATGGACGTTCTCGAAACAGGTCAGCCAGGGCAGCAGCGAATGGTTCTGGAACACCACGCCGCGATCCGGCCCCGGACCGGCGATCTCCCGGTCCGCGCAGAGCATGACGCCGTCGGTCGGCATCAGCAGTCCCGCGATCAGATTGAGCAAAGTGGATTTGCCGCAACCCGAGTGTCCGATCAGGGTGATGAACTCGCCCGGATCGATCTTGAGGTCGATGTCCTTGAGCGCGACGAACGCGCCCTGTCTGGTCTCGAAGGACATCTGCACGTTCTCTATCTGTACGTATTTTTTCATGATGTTCCCGCTCAATAACTGAATCGCTTGGCGATCTGGATCAGCAGCAATTCCAGCAACAGGCCGATGATGCCGACAACAAAAATGGCGATGATGATGTGTTCGACGTTCAGGTTGTTCCATTCGTCCCACACCCAGAAGCCGATACCCACGCCGCCGGTCAGCATCTCCGCCGCGACGATCACCAGCCAGGCGGTGCCGATGGCCAGACGTATGCCGGTCAACATGTAAGGCAGCGTCGCCGGGAACAGAATCTTGGTGAAGACCTTCCATTCCGACAGGTTAAGCACACGTGCCACGTTCAGATAATCCTGCGGCAGTTGGCGCACGCCCATCGCTGTGTTGATGATCATCGGCCAGATGCTGGAGATGAAGATCACCCAGATGGCCGCGGGATTCGCCGCCTGGAACACCAGCAGGCCGATGGGCAGCCATGCCAGCGGCGATACCGGCCGCAGCATGCTGACGATGGGCGAGGTCATCTTGTCGAGGAAACCGAAACGACCGATCATGAAGCCGAGCGGGATGCCGATCAGCGCGGCCAGCCCGAAACCGATACCGACGCGACCGAGCGAGTTCAGGATGTTCCAGCCTATCCCCTGATCGTTCGGCGTCTTCTGGTAGAACGGATCGCTGAACAGCACCACCGCCGAATCCCAGGTCTTGGCCGGCCCCGGCAGCGTCTCGCTGCCCTGCGCCAGCATCGACCACAGGAACAGGAACAGGGCGATGCCGATGGCGGGCGGCACCCAATGCTCCGCCAGATGTTTTCTGATCCTGATCATGCCCGCACCTTGAAGCTGGCCGCGTACTTCTTCGGATCCTTGCCATCCCAGACAGTGCCGTCGATCAGCTTGGAAGTGCGCATCACATCCTTGGGCACCGCCACCTTGACCTGCGACGCGGCCTCTTTATACAAGCCGATCTGGTTGATCTTCTTGGCCACGGCCAGATAGTCCGGATCTTCCTTGAGCAGGCCCCAGCGCTTGTGCTGCGTCAGGAACCACATGCCGTCCGACAGATAGGGGAAGTTCACCGCGCCGTCGTTGCAGAACTTCATGTAGTTGGGGTCGTTCCACTTCTTGCCCAGGCCGTCTTCGTATTTGCCCGCCAGACGCTGGTCGATCACATCGACCGGGCAATTCACATACGACTTGTCGGCAATGATCTCGGCCACCTTGCGGCGGTTGGCCATGTCGTCGATGTACTTGGAGGCTTCCAGCACCGCCATGATCAGGGCGCGTGCGGTATTGGGATATTTCTGCGCGAACTCGGCAGTGCAACCCAGTACCTTTTCCGGATGGTCTTTCCAGATGTCCTGCGTCGTCGCGGCGGTGAAGCCGATCTTGTCGTAGATGGCGCGGTTGTTCCAGGGCTCGCCGACACAGAAACCGTCCATGTTGCCGATGCGCATGTTGGCCACCATCTGCGGGGGCGGCACGGTGATAGTCTTCACATCGCTGAGCGGATTGATGTCATAGCTGGCCAGCCAGTAATACAGCCACATCGCGTGCGTGCCGGTGGGGAAGGTCTGCGCGAAGGTATACTCACGCTTCTCGCTGTCCACCAGTTTCTTCAGCGATGCACCGGTGGTCGCGCCCTTCTCCTTGAGCTGGTTGGAAAGCGTGATGGCCTGACCGTTGTTGTTCAGCGTCATCAGCACCGACATGTCTTTCTTCTGCCCGCCGATGCCGAGGTGCACGCCGTAGACAAGGCCGTACAGCACATGCGCCGCATGCAGTTCGCCGTTCACCATCTTGTCGCGCACCGCTGCCCAGGAAGCTTCCTTGGACACATTGATCTTGATGCCGTATTTCTCATCGAACTTCATCACCGAGGCGAGTACCACCGAGGCGCAATCGGTCAGCGGGATGAAACCCACGTTGACCTCTTTCAGTTCCGGCGCATCGGAGCCGGCCGCCCAGGCCGCCGAACGCGTACCCATCGGCACCATCGACATGATTCCTGCCGCACCCAAGATTGCACCTGTCTTTTTCATGAAGTCCCTCCGGCTGTTTTGTTCGGGAGCGTTTGCGCTCGCAATGATGATTTCCTGTTTTGGCTTGTCCATCTTCAAATCTCCTTTTAGAAAAATCCTGTGGCTCGAAAATAAAAAAGGCGTCCGACTGCGCTATACGCAGTGGGACGCCTTTGTCCTTTATTGCTGATTCTCCGAACCGCCGTTGATTCGTTGATGCCCTAAGCTATGCAACAGTCGTGCCAATGATCACGACATGCAACTATCTCTATTTAATTCAGCTGGATGCCTATTTCCAAACAAACCTGCAATCGACTCGGTCAGAGCGGATGACGAACCGCTTTGGTGCATCACGACGCATCACGCACTCAATTCTTTCGCGAAAATGATCGCCTCGGCGATCTCCGCCAATCGTTTGCCTTTGCTCATGGCCATGTTGCGCATACGTTTATAGGCCTCCGGTTCGCTATAACCGTGGTCCTCCATCAATATGCCCTTGGCGCGATCCACCAGTTTGCGCTCGACCAATTGACTCTTGGCTTCCTTCAGTTCATCGCGCAGCCGCTTGTGTTCCAGAAAACGCGCCGCCGCGACGTGGATGATGCCGCTCAAGTCTTCGCCCTGCACCGTATGCGATACATAGGCACTCACCCCGGCACGCATCGCCTCCTGGATGCTTTGCTGGTCCTTCTGTGCCCCCAGCACGACCACCGGTTTCTCCAGCGTGGTCGACATCAGGCTGATCTGCTCCAGCGTGTCGCGCCCAGGCGCATTGGCATCGACGATGATCACATCGGCCGAGGCGGCCTGTATCGAGCGCTCGTCCACCTGCTCCCAGGCCAATATGCCGACGACATCGAATTCGGCCAGCTCCAGACTGGCCTTTAACCATGCTGCCCTGTCCCTTACATCATCGATGATCAGAATTCGTTTCAACTTGGCTCCCCGTATTTGCAGTACAAGTCAGCAATAAGCGAGCCAAGGCCGGATCGCCTTGTTATATGGGCATCCATGAAGTGATGGATCGATTCGCGCACAAGAACAGTGCGCGGTGCGAGGGCTTGGTGCAGAGATTAGACGCGATGGGATAGTGGTCAACACCAGCCACTGGCTGACGCAACATCAAAGCATGCAGGTGTTCTGCGAAGCACCGCCCAATGCCGCATGCGAAAAAACAGACTGAAAAGTTATTCCGCCAGCAACCGCGCCTGCCGTTTCGCCAGATTTGCCACCTTGGTTTTGCGCGGCAGATCCTTCTCGGTCTTCATGAACGGTGGCAGCTCCTTGCAGCCTGACTGAACAAAATCCTGCTCCAGCGCTGCGCGGGCCGATTCTGCCGGGACTGCAAGTGCTGTCGTCAGCCCGCTGAAAACCAGATCGAACAAGCGGTGCAGCGGAATCTGATGCGTCTGGCGCGTGGTGGAATAGAGCCAGTCAGAGAAAGTCAGGAAGCGTGCAAACGGACTTTCACCCAGCAAGTGTTCCAGCGCCTTCTGAAAACGTCCCGAGTTACCCACCAGATCCCAGTAGCGGGCAAAGCGCACCAGTCTTTGCATGGTGGCAAAGTCGATGCGGTCGGTGGCGAGTATGGTGTAGGGCGGGTACGGGGTGTAGCGCATGGCGTACGCCTCGGTATGGCGGATGATGGGCGTTCCGCGCAGACGCTTGAGCACGCCGACCTGTATCTCCTGCTGCTTCAGCGCAACCATGCGGTCGAAACCATAAGCGATGCTTGCCACATCTTCACCGGGCAGGCCGATGATGAGGTCGACGTGGACATGCGCGTGGCTTTCCTGATTCAGCCAGCGCAGGTTTTCTTCTGTCTTGGCCGTGTCCTGTTTGCGCGAGATCAGCGCCTGCACTTCGGGGTTCAGGGTCTGGATGCCCACCTCGAATTGCAGCGAACCGGCAGGGAACTTAACGATCAGCGCTTTCAGTTGCTCCGGCAGGTGATCGGGAATGACTTCGAAGTGCACGAACAGTTTATCGTCCAGGCGCTCAAGGAAGAATTCCAGAATGCGCACGCCGGTTTTGATGTTGAGATTAAAAGTGCGGTCGACAAATTTGAACTGGCGTGCACCGCGCTGATACAGCTTGTCCATCTCGTCGAGGAAGTGATCGAGATCAAAGGACCAGGCCGTCTTGTCCAATGACGAAATGCAGAATTCGCATTTGAACGGGCAGCCGCGCGAAGCCTCCACATACAGCATGCGCTGTGCGATGTCGTGGTCCGAGTAAAGCGCATAGGGCAGCTTGATCTCGTCCATCTTCGGCTGGATGCCGGCAATGATCTTCTGCGCCTGTGGGCGCTGCTGCAAAAGTTCGCGGCACAGTTGGGCAAAGCTGATGTCTCCCCAGCCGGTGATCACATGATCGGCCAGGCGCACGACCTCCTGCTCATCGCATTCGTGACTCACCTCCGGCCCGCCCAGCACCACAGTGATCTGCGGGGCGACGCATTTGAGCAAAGCGACCACGCGGGTGATCTCGGTCACGTTCCAGATGTACACACCGAAACCGATGATGCGCGGCTGGGCCGCGAGCAAAGCCTCAACGATCTCCTCAGGCCGGTTCTGAAGGATGAACTCCATGATCTCGGTGTCTTTTTCCATCTCGCCCATGTTGGCCGCGAGATAGCGCAAGCCGAGCGAGGCATGGATGTAACGCGCGTTGAGGGTGGCGAGGACGATGGCGGACATGCGGGTCGGGTGTATCGAAAGGCCGTCATGTTACGCTAGTTCCGGGCGCTTACAGAATGGGGACTTAGGTACTGGAGACGGTTTCTAGCCGGAGACCTTCTGAAATATTCCCACTCCGGCACCTTTGGTGAGATGGCTGCTATTCGGCCTTTACAGTCCCTACTGTTCGTATAAAAAGGATGTTGATCCGGACTGCCGGGATGTCTGCTATCAAAGTTTTCGCATAATCACGCTAAGGATCGTGTTCAAGAAGACGACTTTATGTCGTGCTGCTTGCCAATGCCCACTCGGCGACACCTTCACGCAAGTGGATGGCTGTGTAACCTTCCTGTTTAAGTAATGTAACGGCATCCACTGCCATCAGGCAATACGGGCCACGGCAGTAGGCCACGATAGAGCGGTCCTTGGGTAACTCCGCCAATCTTTGGCGCAGTTCTTCCAGTGGGATCGACCTGGCGAATGGCAGATGCGCATTCAGATACTCCTCCGACGGCCTGACGTCGAGTACCACCACTTCTCCCTTGCGCGCAGCCTTGAGCAGGCTTTCACGGTCGTTGGCTACCAGGTCATCCGGCTGTGTGGCGATCTTCTGCAATGCCAGTTGCAAATCGACCAGACGTTCTTCCGCCAGCGTGTGAACCTGTACCCACAGATCGGCCACCGACTTGTTGGCAAGTCGATACAGGATGTTCTTGCCCTGTCTTTCGGTCTCGACCAACTGTGCCATGCGCAACTCGCGCAGATGCGAGCTGGTCAGCTTCACGCTGATAGACGCCTCGCGCGCCAGCGTTTCTACCGTTTTTTCGCCCTGACATAACAGTTCGATCAACTCCAACCGCTTGGGGCTGGAGAAGACCTTGCCGATTCGTGCCACTTGTTCATATAGCAGGTCTTTGATTTTGCGAGCGTCTTTCATGTCATCAATCTATCAATTGGTAGAATATACAGGTGCAACTGTATCGCAGATTGACATAAACAAACAATAGATGCTCTAATCATTCCAGTGATTACTAGAATGTAAATAAAAAGGAGTCTGCCATGAAAACGCTATTTATCCTAAACGATGGCCCTTACGGCAGCGAACGCACTTATAACGGCCTGCGTCTGGCGGGTGCTGTTGCCAAGCTGGAGGGCGGTGCAGTGCGGGTATTCCTGATCGGTGATGCGGCTTCGTCGGCACACCGTAACCAGAAAGTACCGACAGGCTTTTACAACGTCGAGACGATGATCGGCAACGTGATCCGACACGGCGGCGAGGTTGGCATCTGCGGCACCTGCATGGATGCACGCGGCATGGGAGAGAGCGATATCACCGAAAACACGCACCGCAGCACCATGGTGGAATTGGCCGAGTGGACTGCATGGGCGGACAAGGTTCTGGTGTTCTAATCAAAAGAGAGGGAGAGAGCGATGTTTTTCAAACAACTGCCAACTAAAGAGTCTTCACTGTCATATTTCCTGGGTTGCGGCACCAAGGGCAAGTCAATGGCGGTGGACGTGGTCGCGGGCGACGAGGAGTGGTACATCGAGGAGGCGAAGAAAGCCAACGTCACCATCAATTACGTCGTCGACACCCACGTCCATGCCGACCACTACTCCGGCGGCAGAAAACTCGCGCAGATGGTCGGCGCGCCCTATTGCCTGCACGAGTCAAACAAAGGGCGCGTGAAATTCGAATTCGAACCGTTGATCGACGGCCAGTCACTCAATCTCGGCAACGTCAATGTGGAAGTGCTGCACACGCCCGGCCATACGCCCGACAGCGTCTGCCTGCTGGTGACCGACATGCGCCGTGGCGAGTTGCCCTGGTTCGTGATCACCGGCGACACCCTGTTCGTTGGCTCCATCGGCAGGCCCGACCTGCTGGGACGCGAAAAGGAAATGGCGGCGCAGCTCTACGACAGCATCCACACCAAGTTGCTGCATCTGTCTCCCGAGGTCGAGTTATTCCCCGGCCATCAGGCAGGCAGCGTGTGCGGCGCAGGCTTATCCGGCAAACCCAGCTCGACTATTGGTTTTGAAAAACGCTGGAATCCCGGTTTGACGATGACGAAAGAAGCCTTTATCGAAAATTTGCTCAAGGAAATCCCCCCGCGTCCGGCCGAAATGGACAAGATGGTCGCGGCCAATCTGGCGGGTTGATTATGTAGGGTGGGCACAAGAACGTGCCCACCCTACAAAGGCGTTCTCTGTGGCTGAATGTTTTTGAAAGTAAATGACGATGCAACACGGCAACCTGACCCACGGCATCCGCGCCAACCTCGACCAGTTTCTGCACCAACTGCTGCAAGTCATGCTGGTGGGATTCACCATCGGCATGATGCGCACGGTGGTGCCCGCACTGTCCGAATCCGAATTCGGCGTGCCGAAGAATTCATTCATGCTGCTCACCGCCTTCGTGGTGGCCTTCGGTCTGGTCAAGGGCACGCTCAATTTCGTGGCCGGACGTTTATCGGAACGCATCGGCCGCAAGAAGGTGCTGCTGCTGGGCTGGGCGGCGGCGCTGCCCATTCCCCTGCTGGTCTATTTCGCACCGTCGTGGAGCTGGATCGTCGCGGCGACGGTGCTGCTCGGCATCAATCAGGGGCTGACCTGGTCGATGACACAAACTTCCAAGCTCGACATCACGCGCGCCGACCAGCGCGGCCTGACCATCGGCCTCAACGAATTCTCCGGCTATGTGGGTCTGGCGCTAGCGGGCATCATCACCGCTTATCTTGCGACCATGCTGGGTCCGCGCAGCGGCTTGCTGCTGTTCGGCATGACCACCATCCTGCTGGCCATGCTGCTCACTGTGTTGTGGGTCAAGGACACGCTGCCCTGGGCAAGGAGCGAAGCAGCAAAACACAAGGCCGGCATCAGCAGCGGACCGCTGGCGCGCTACCCGACCAACATCGGCGCGCAACCCACGACGTGGGAAGTATTCACGCTGGTTTCGTGGCGCGACAAGCGCCTCGCTGCGATCAGCCAGGCCGGGCTGGTGGAAAAATTCGTCGATGCGCTGGTGTGGGTGTTCTATCCGGTGTTCCTCTACCAGCGCGGCATCAGTCTGCCCGACATCGGCTGGATCGTCGGCGTGTATGGTTTCGTGTGGGGCGGTTCGCAGTTCTTCACCGGCAAATTGTCCGACCACATCGGCCGGCACATTCCAAACGTGCTTGGTATGTGGATCTGCGGCGCGGGCGTGGCATTGATGCTGCTCGGTGAGGGCATGGCATGGTGGTCGCTGTCCGCCGCCGTCTCCGGCTTCGGCATGGCATTGCTGTATCCGAACCTTTCTGCAGCGGTGGCCGACATCTCGCACCCCAACTGGCGCGGCTCGGCCATCGGCATCTACCGTTTCTGGCGCGACTTGGGCTACGGCATCGGCGCACTGGGATTGGGCATCGCCGCGCATTTCAGCGGCTCGGTGGAGGCGGCATTCTGGTTTGTGGCGGTCTCGATGTTCCTGTCCGGCGGCATACT
>Ga0209417_1004603_pt1 | contig 16263 bp, 17 predicted proteins | sample RifGroF2_FD_184002 | JGI IMG/M metagenome (GOLD analysis project Ga0209417, IMG submission 184002) | Groundwater microbial communities from Rifle, Colorado, USA - Groundwater F2 (SPAdes) (version 2) | ecosystem: Environmental > Aquatic > Deep subsurface > Groundwater | place: Rifle, Colorado... | reverse complement strand
CTCCGTAGCAAGAGAAGCCATGTGATGAGCAAACGGTTAATCGTATATTATGCATTACAATTGCATAATTGTCAGGATTAACATTCATGATGCTTTACTGGCCAATTTCCGGCTTAATTGGACTCGCGATCACTTCATACACATCAATCGGCCCGCTTTTCTGCACGCACATTATGTCTTTATCGGGACATTCCTGGGGCGCGAAGGCCTTAACGAATTTGAGGCCAGGGCTTTGGGGAATCAGCTCCAAATCTTCCGTATCTTCCACTAAATCAGTCTTTAAATAATCATCTTTATGCACAATGACATACTTTACCCCCATCCACTTCAGGATAGAAGCGGTTTTTGGCTGGGATAAACGCCGAATTTCCTGGGCCACCTTGTTGGCATGGGTGCCGGGGATGGTTCCGTTGATTATTTTCTTCTCATGCACAGTCTGGAAGAATTTATACAGCTCATTGGGAGAATCCGCGTCCAGAGGATAATCGGCAATGACTATATCCTTAGGCTGTTCCTTAATCCAGTAATAAACCGCCGGCACCTTTGAGATGTCGATCACCTTATACGGCGGCCAATTCCAGAACTCAAATAAAACCAAACCGCAAAACAAAGCCGTTATCGCTACCTTTGTTTTTCGGCTTTTAAACCTCTCCAAAATAAACTTAAGCCCATAACCAGCCAGCACCGCCACCGCCAACATCACCACAATCCCAAACCGGCAATAGGCCCGGAACATCGGCAGGATTTTATACATAAAAAACGACGGCATATACAGCTTAAACCCGAATATATCCCACCAGGGAGGTTGGGAAAACAACCAGGCCGCAACTGCCAAAAATACGAAGAAGCCAATATAGAAATCTTCATTGCTTCCTGGTGACTTGGTGACTTGGTGACTTAGTGACTTTCTATTCCTTCTCCATCTTCTAAGGGCCGCAAACGCCAAAGCAAGCGGGATCCAGCCTAAATAGAGGGTATGTTCGGTAAGGCTATCACCATACAATTCCGTTCCAATAAAGCTTTCTGTGAGTTTTCCAAAAATAGGATGAACCGCGGAAGGCAAAAAATAACTTAAGGGCTTAGCTGATTGAGAGAACAAATCTTCAAAAGGACGATGATGCGCAGTAAAAGCCGTACGCACTTCTGGTTTAATTTTAACAAATAATTCTCTCAGAAAAGGCATAATAACCGGAAATAATAAAAACATACAAATAATAAAAGAAATACAAATATTAGCAACTACAGATAAATCTCTTAAAACGCCTTGTTTCTTATTTATTTTATTTTTAGACTGACAAATAAACAAAAATAAAATAAATAATATTGTAATAATTACAGCAAAATAACCATAATAAAAATCAAATGAAAACACCAAAAAAAGAGCTAATACTGTTAAGAATATATTTTTTCTGCTCCATAAAATACCTCTAAGCTTAAATAAGTATAAAATATACAGTATCAGCCATCCGGTATGAGCCAGGCCTAAATGCTGCCATGTCCTTACAACATGATGTGGTGAAAAAGTATAAATCATCGTAGATAAAGCTGCCGCAAATGGTGAACTGGTAAAATAAATAACTAGTGCATACATAAAAATTCCAGCACAAACATAACCAAGCAAAATATTCAGATTATAGGTGCATACTTCGCTTGAGAGAATTATTACATTCCTATTAAATAAATCCCATAATGGGTAGCTGGATGCGCCTGCGGTAAACGGCACACCAAAAGGCACGGATATATGATTACGACCATGAAAATCTAAATTATTAAAAAAAGAGAATTTAAGCCACCAAAAATCGTTTAAAATGGATAACGGTTCTGTTGTCTCGACAAATCTAGGGATATATTCTGAAATATTTATACAGAGGGGAAAAGTAAAAATCAAAATTAAAACTATATAAGCTGCTAATAACAAAAATTTTTTTAGTATATTATTCATTTTAAATAAGACAATACTTCCTTATGACTTGCCTCAATAGATACGCTTGTGTTTATTACGGGGGCACTCAAACAAAGGGAAATATACGAATATACCTGCCTAAATTTAAACAACCCTTCTTCGTTATATTCCCCTTTTCTGAGATATGCCTGTTGAGGTTCAACATCTAAGAAAAAAATAAAGTCGGGACGCGGAAGAAGTTTTACATATACCTTTGCCACCCATTTATTGCATACGCCATAATAAAGCATTCTTGCTATTTTATCATAGAAATAACGATCGCAAATTAAAGACTTTCTTTTTATGGCGGGAATATATTTAAAATAAAAGGTAAACAGATTATCTAAAAAGGCAATAGGCAATGCAAGCCACAAAAAACACCTCAAACTTCCCACTTTTGCATCGCTAAAAGAAAAACTATTCTTGGAAATACTATAGCTATGGCCATGCCTTAGTTCAACAGCAACACCTTTTTCCTCAAGATATTGGGCAAGCTTTTTTGCTAAACTAGTCTTACCTGTGCCATCCATGCCGCAGAAAACAATCAGCGACTTTTTCTTTGTAAGCATTCCTTAATCCTGTCCTTAAGAATAAATCTGGCGCCTAAGATCTTACCCCATGCTTTTTTTTCCCTAACCGCTTCCCAAAGAAGATATGCAGGCAAATAAAAAGGAAATACTGCATTCTTTATCATTTTAGGCTTAGCTTTTAACACAAAGCCAAAACCAAACAGGGTAAAATGCAACATTTCTAATGTATCCCACATCCTGAGAAATGTCTTGGGCCATTTTGTTAATTCTGCTTCGTTCTTAAACACTTGATAATCAATAACAGAAAGCTGGCTGTATATGTGCAGCAGTTCTCCTAACTTAATATGCGCCAGCTCAAAAGGTATATGAGCAATTCTTATTAATGCATCAAGGCAGGGATTAGGCACCAAAAAACTCATACCACGAAAATGAAATTGTTCGGTATTGCTCCAGATAAAATCGTAATGTATGACATCCGTATCTACCCATGATAACCGAAAATTTATATCTATCGGTAAAGAATTATTGGGTCCTATCCTTGCTATAGCTTCTTTAGCCATTTGTGCTGTGTGTTTACTTCTAACGAGCACATCAATATCACTCGTAATATGCGGAAAGGAAGAAAATGTCTTTATGACGATGAATTCATTATTGCTTAATACCCGCTTAATAACACTAAGATTATCCTTCAGACTATTTTCATATTTATCGTATTCACTTATTAACGCTTGAGAGATACCTTTTGATTCAGGGTCTTTTTCTAACCAATCCCTGTTTTTTAGAGCAAAATAATGTGCAATCCTATTCCTTCTTGCAAAATCAAACATACCCTGAACACTTAAGCTTTTAGTAATAATATATTTTGGTTTTCTATCTTGCGGACAGTATATATTTGCGCATAAATCCGTCAGTCTCAGAAATAAGGCGTCTATCTTTTTCATTATCTTTTTATAGCTGGGAACACTTATAAATAGTCATAAATTTATCAAGCTCAGATAGCGCATATAATTCTTTTATCGACCTCTTGGCGGTAGCCCCTATCTTCTCACGCAATTTTTTATCTTTGATCAGTGAATAAAAAATTGGAATAAACTTTTCTAATTTAGTAAAATCTATCGCGAATCCGTTATAACCGTTTCTGATAATCTCAAAATTACCTTCCATGCAAGAGGTTATAACACATTTACCCAATGCCATAGATTCAATCAAAGAAAGCGGAGGCCTTACTCCCATCCATTGATAAGGCAAAATAACCAATTTACTCTGAATTATAAATTCTTCCAGGCTCTCCACATAGGGATAATAGAAGATACTTACGTTAAGCATGCCTTTCATAATCTTTAACTCCTGCTGGCAGTTTCCTCCTTGCCAGCGCAGTAAAACTAAGAATTTTAATTCAGGCATTCTGTTTGCTGAATCAAGAATAATATTAAAACCCCTTTCTTTTGTGCTATCGCCGAAATATAAAATATCGTGGTTTTCCGCAACCGGCAACCTATCAATCAGAAATTTTACGTCAAGCCCAAATCTGGATACTATAATTCTTTCCGCAACTATACCCTTTTCCATAAGTTTTACTTTTATATATTCACAAGTAACAAATATTTTCTTAACTAACTTAAGGCACAAAAAAACCGCTTTTCTGTAAAGAATATTCTCTACAACTTCTGGCGTCTCACAAACAGAGCAAACAAACTCTGCATGGGAAAATTTACTAATAAAGAAAAAAACTGCGGTTAATAAATATCCATGCACATGGATTATATCCGGTTTTATATTTTTAAGATAACGAATTACTTTAAATAAATTTATAAAATACGCCCTAAAATCACCTTGGCCTTTAATCAGGAAAATATTCAATCCGTCCCGCTGTAAAACAGATTCTATGCGTGAATTAGAAAGTATAAATACATCTTCTTTCTTTGCTACATGCTTTGCCAACCTATAAATTATACCTGGTTGACCCGTAACATCTAAAAGATGGAAATTCGTAAAAATATAGCATATTCTCATATCCCTATTATCTCATTCATGATATTTGCGTCTTGCGCTGCTATATTACCCCAATCATATTCTGATACGGCTTTTACTGACTCACAGGTAAACTTGGCTAACAGGGTTTCGTCACGTAATAAATTCTCTATTTCATCTGCAAATTTATCTACTCGTCCAAAAGGAACCTTAATAACGCCGCCTTTTAGAATTTTTTCATAACTTGGAAGATTCCAAATAACTCCCGGCAAGCCACAAGCAAGACATTCCATAATAGTAATACCCCAGCCTTCCTCCTGACTCGGCGAAATAAATATTCTAGACTGTTTCATTAATTTTATTGCCTGGGATTTATCTCCAATATAATCGGTCAAAATAACATTGTTCTTTAAATTATTCCTGGCCATCTCTTTATCTAAAAATTCACGGTATATCTGAAGCATGCCGCCAATTATCAGAAGCTTTGCTTCTGGATTTTTATTACAAACCCTTCTCCATATAGGCACAATATCGTAAAGGCCTTTGCTTGGTCGCAGGAAACCGAAAAAACAGGCGTCATACTTCTTTTCTTCTTCCGGCACCGATTTCAACATTTTAATATCAATTCCATTACGCACTGAATAAAATTCTTTCCGGCATCCTTTTTTAGCTAAATAATTCTTTATTCCTGCGCCAGTAGATGTGTCTAAAACAAAGATAGCATCTGCAAATCTGCCAATAAATAAAAAACAGCTTTTTTGCATAACTATATTTATTAAAGAAAAAATTAAAACCTGCGGGTTATCTTTACGTAAAGTGACCATATGATGCACCATAGCTATCCATTTAGTATCATGATGCAAATACTTATAAAAAATAGCCGGCAGAATATCCCATGGTCCATCGGTGTCTGTATAAATCAAACTATAGCATGGTATCATTGGGATTAATGAAAAACAGCCTAAAAAAACCTGGAAATAACTAAATAATTGCTTTAAAAAATACTTTAAACCAGCGGCGTAATTTGATATAAATGTTTTAATTTCAAAAAAAGAATGGGCAGGAAATGCTTTGCCTATGGCAGCCCTGCCTCCTGAAGTGGTCAAAAAACCCACTCGGTAATTAATAGCTATACGCCTAGAAACTTCAAATGTTCTGGCGAGACTACCGCCTATCGTGGAATCACTTCCGCTTCCGCAGGCTATATATAATATCTCCATTTAAGGGTAAATCTCTATAAAACTCAAAGCTCTGGAAAAAACCTTATTCCACCGATATTTATCAGCTAAACGTAACGCATTCTGCCGGTATGCCTTTAATAAATAATCGTCCTTAAGCAAAATTAAGAGTGCGTTAACAAGTTCCGCTCCGCTATAATTTATGACTAAACCGCATTTTTCTCTTTCGACTTCAAGCGCTACGCGCGGCACATTAGTAATTACCATGGGAAGACCAACAGAAAGATATAGCTTGACCTTTCCTGGATCAGTATATTGAGATATGGTCCCTTCCTCATAAGGAGCGACGGCAACCGCGCACTTGGAAATCCGCTTATAAACCTGGGGAAGCTCACCCATAAAGCCGGTAAATTCAATATTCATGTCTTTGGCTTTTTCTCTTAATTGCTTTTCTATCGGTCCGCTTCCAATTATTATTAATTTTGCCTGCGGTACTTCTTCGCATATCCTAGGAAATACGTTAATTAACAAATCAAGCCCCATGCCTTCTTTTAGGTGGCCAACGAATACAATATCATAGCGATTTATTTTATCTGAAGAAACCAACTCCACCTCATCAGTTCCATCAGGCACGGGAATCTGTTTCTGCCTGTATTTTTTGGGAACACCACGCTTCTCTCTTTCTATGGCCATTAAATCTATCGGCATGATAGATGAAGAATTCCAGACTAAATCTGCATTTTTTAAACAGAAAAAATCAAGCCAAAGGTATATACTATCTAGTATAAAATTATTAAAACGATTTAACGAATAGTCTGGAGTAAAAAATATTACTTTTTTTACAAACCCGATTTTATTTAAAATTATCCCTAAAAAAGCATTAAGGTTATTAGAACCTACGTATAAATCGTAACGCTTTCTTCTTTTTATAACCTGCCATAAGGTATCTATCGCACCGATGCTCCAGGTAAATATATTGCCGAATAGGGCATGCTCAACAAAAAGAACATTTTTGCCTTCTTTTAAAAGATAATCTCTCAGTGCCTGAGAAGTTCCGGGAGAAAAGGAATGCGTAGCGACAATTACATTATTGAGCATCTTTTTTTAAAATACAGATAACTTGAAATGCCAAAGATGGTATTTTAGAAAGAATTACATCGATACAGCGCATAAAAAGCGGAGCGGTATTTTCTCCCGCCCCTTTTGCCTTAATGATCTTAAAACCGTATTTACCAACTAACTGGCAGAACGAATGTAGGGTATACAAACGTACAAACCCTTTGGAAATATTTTTATATTTATTAGCGGGAATACGGAATTTTCCCACATCATATATCCGTGAAACAATGCTATAATAAGGTAGATATCCAAATAACACTGCTATCCTGCTTGCCCAAGCCCCCAGATTAGGAAAAGTCAAAATCAAATAACCGTTCTCCTTTAATAAACGATGGAGCTCTTTCAACAGGCGGTCCGGATCGAACACAAGTTCAATTAATCCGCCACAAAAAATAAAGTCGAAATAAGCGTCCTCATACGGCAAGTCTTCTTCATCTGTATCCAAAGCAATCGCTTTAATTCCATGTCCAAGCGCATCCTTTACCGCTACGGGAGAAATATCTATTCCAAAAACCTGTTTTGCTCCTAAAATCTTACTAAATTCTGCACTTAAGTACCCGTCTCCGCAGCCAACATCAAGCATACGCTCTGGATTTTTTGGGATAAAACAGTTGAGCAATGATAAAACCTCAATTACTCGAAGGTTATTCTTAAGTCTTATAGTCTTCGAATATCCGCTGGTATAAATCTTCTTAACCGAAACTATTTTATTCATATTAAATCAGGTTTAACAAACTTAGCTAAACATATTTTTAATAATATTTTCTACATATTTAGCTATTGACAAAACCGCAGTTAAACCTGGCGATTCTATGCCTATAAGATTAATAAATCCTGGAAAACCCAAATCATTCTCCTCCCTAATCACAAAATCACGAAAACCTTCGTTCTTCCCTTGCAGCTTCGGCCTAATACCTGCAGAGTCTTCAGTCAAATCAAATTCATCCAAAAAAGGCAAAAATCTACGAGCGGAATTTAAAAAAAATTCTTTTTTCCCTTTATCGACAACATAATCAAGCTCATCCCTGTTTATATAACACGTATCGGGCCCGAGGCGAATACTTCCATTTAAGTCTAAAGTCGCATGTATACCCAAACCGCCTTCTTTTATATTCGGTAAAGGATAAATCAAATGAGAAATCAGAGCGCACTTTCTACGGTTAATTACTCTGAAGTACTGTCCTTTACAATATTTTAATTCATAACCGCGTTTCTTTATATCGACACCTGCAGCCTGAGCCACTTTATCAGAATTAAGTCCAGCGCAATTAATAATTAAACCAGCCTCGATATTAAAGACATTTCCTCTCTTATCATTAATGCTTAGCCTATAACCCGATGATATCTTTTCTATAGCTACGACCTCAGAATTATATGCTATATCCGCGCCCTTCTGTTTAATCTCAGTCACAAAATATGTCATTAAACTATGCGAATCAATAATTCCGGTCGAGGAAGAAAATAACGCCTTGGTACAGATTATGCTAGGCTCAATTCTTCTGACTTCCTGGCAAGAAAGCATCCTTAGATCAACTACACCGTTATTTCTTCCTTTCTCATATAGCTTATCTAATTCAATTTCCTCATCTTTTGTAATAGACACAATTAACTTGCCAAGTTTATTAAAGGGAATTTCGTTTTTCATACAAATCTCATAAAGCAGCCGATTTCCTTCAACGCATGTCTTTGCTTTTAATGAACCCTCATCATAATATATCCCTGCATGTATTACCTCGCTATTTCTACTACTCGTTTCCTGACCAAAAGAACTATTCCTTTCCAAGACATATATTGAATGTTTAAGATCTGCGAGCTTTACAGCAATACTCAAACCTACCACACCAGCACCAATAATAACAATATCTATTTTCTCCATAAAAAATGTCTTTAATCGCTAAAACAATACCTCATTAAAATATTTTCTTTTTAACTTCATAATTAACATTACACAATTTATAAAGCGTTTCTTGAGTCAACAACTTTAAATCATCAATATAACTAAATCCTTTATTTAGCGACTTTTTATTAGAAACACAATATGAAAGTTGATTCATAATTGGCGAATCAACAAATTTTGTGTTTAAATACGGAACATATTCTCTTATCGTATCAATAATATCCTTCACAGTAAGATTGATCGTTACGATGTTGTATATCTGGCAATCGAATATTTCATTGTTAACGATATACTTTATTGCATTTACGCAGTCATTTAGACCGCAATAAGGCCTTTTCTGCCTAAGGGCTGTTTTCCATATGCTGATTTCTTGTCCCAAAGACGCCGTATGAAACCGCATTCCTATAGCATATCCGAATATTGTCCCCAGCCTCAAAACTATAAACTTTAACCCCGCTTCCCTAGATAAATCCAGCAGCAGCCTTTCACCATAAAGTTTAGATTCCGCATAAGGGCTCTGCGGTTTTAAATCTTCAATACTGCAGTTTTCATCTACTATTTTCCTTTGGGACCCATACACGCTAGTGGTAGAAAAGAATATTATTTTTTTACGGTATTTAGCGCATGTTTCTGCTATATATTTTAGCCCTTCTTTATTCACCTTATTAATACTCTCCGCATTTCTAAAACTCGATTCTGCATCTGTTATCGCTGCAAGATGAACAACTATATCTGAATCCTTGATAATCTCTTCTATTTCAGGAGAAAGAATATCAACTTGACGGAAGCAATATTTTATTCCTGGGGGAAGGTCAAAAAGCGATACATACCGTTGTGTTAACAGATTATCTACCAAATACACCTTAATTAAGGCAACCATATCTAATTTCCTGATCAAATAAGAGCCTATATGGCCAAGTGCTCCAGTAACACAAATTTTCATGGCAGATCCTTTCGAATTACATTTCATTCATCTATAAAATAGCCTTCTTTGTTTTAATCAAACCTTGACGGAGATCATAATTGGGCTCCCACTGCATTTCATAGAAAAGCCTTGCCCCGCTTATGATGACGTTATTTATTTCTATTCTCTTTCGTATATCCGGCCAATCAACACTAATTACTTTACCTCTACCGAATATCGAAACAATTTCTTCGGCAATTTTACGCACTGAATAATGCTCGCGATGTGCCGCAAAATAAATATGTCCGAATAAGCTCTTATGGAATATGCACTTATATAAAAGATCGACAGCATCCTCTACATACATTACATTTCGATTCTGGCTTCCATCTCCGTAAAGCGTTATAGACTTACCGGATTTAGCTTGCGCGATAAAATAATTAATAAAACCAAACTCCGAATACCCCTTCCCATAAGGTCCATAAAGATTCGCGAACCTTAACACCAACGTATTAATATCATATGCGCGATGATAAATATAATGATACTTTTCAGCAACACCTTTATTTGCAGAATAAATATCTAACGGCAGCTCCCTATGATCCTCGCTTACCACATCTCCCAACGCCTTGCCTATGACGGTGCTGCTTGAAATATAAATAACCAATGCTTTAGGATTATATCTTCTCACCGCCTCTAGCACAGTGATATTGCCTAAGCAATTTACTTCTATGTCAAAAAAAGGATTAATAAATGAGAAGGGATGTGAAGTTTGCGCCGCGCAATTAAAAATAACATCTTTACCTTTAACCATTTCTTTCATTAATTTAAAATTACCAATACTTCCCTTAATAAACTTTATCATAGGCAGAATATCCTTCAAATTACCAATCCTACTCTTAAGGCGTTTATCGAGAGAGTCTAAAATGGTGATTTTGTTACCCTTCTCCTTTAGACACCTGCGAGCAAGATTGTTGCCCACAAAACCTGCTCCGCCTAAAATGAGAATATTCATCTTTGTATCCTTTCTTTATTGAAATAATCTATTGTCTTTTCGATACCTTCTTCCAGCCTAACATGCGGACGCCAACTAGTGCCTGCACGAAAACCTGCGGTGTTAGCTACGAAATTACGCAACTCAATCATAGGAGAATTCACCGGGGTTGGAATATACGCAAGGCTGCAAATTATTCCAGTTTTCTTCTTAACGATACATTTTATTTTCAAAAAAGCCTTTTCGATAGTGCAAACCCTTCCGCTTCCAATAAAATAATATTTCCCTTTTAAAGTATCCATACTTGCTCCAGCAGCAAGAAATGCTTCCCTTACATCATCTATATATATATAATCTCTCACAAACTTACCTTCACCGTAAATCGTAATAGATTGCCCCTCCAGTGCGCGACAGATCATTGCGTTTAAAATACCCCTATCAGCGCTACTTGACTGCATGCCCGGTCCATACACATTAGCTAAACGTAGCGTAACTGCCCGCCCTTTTGTCTCCTGGCTGTAATATTGCAAATATTTTTCCGCGGATAGTTTATTAATATCATAAACAGTAGTTGGTTTATCCATATGCGTTTCGTTAACGGGGTATTTGCTGGTTAAGCCAACTTCTGTCGCTGTTCCAGAAAACACAATATCCGGAAACACTTTAAGATATTGGCATGCTTCAATCATATTAACAACAGGCAGCAAATTAACCGCGAGATCGGACGAAGGATTATCATTGGCATATCTTGCGCTCGTCTGAGCAGCAAAATGAAAGATAATATCCAACTTATCGGTTAACAATTTAGTCCATATTTTCTTATTCCTAATATCTGCATTGCACATTGAAATTTTAGCTTTGCAATTCTTTAAGAAATACTTTTTCGCACTATTTTTACTTAAAATAATTATATTACAAGGTAACCGGCTCAACTGAGAAACTACTGAACAACCAATATAACCAGTTCCACCTGTAACTAGTATATTTTTGCCTTTATAATATGAACTGAACTTAGTTTCTTGAAACATAGCATTATTATTTTATAGGAGGAATTGCTGCCCAATTATACCCAATACGAGGATCATCGTGAGGCAATCTTAACTCATCGGATGGGTCATATTCCTTATCTGAGATATAGACAATACTCATTGGACCGTTAATTACCTTATAACCATGCGCAATTCCATGCGGAACCCTGACTACCTTAAGGCCAAGAGTACTTCCCATCAATATTTCCATTGTATGCTTACGTGTTTCTGAATTCTCCCTCATATCATAAAGAACAAGCTTTATATCTCCGGAAACAACACACATCCATTCTGTCTGCTTACGATGCAGATGCCAAGCTTTAGCAACCCCCTGAAAAACAACCGAATAGCTAAGCTGGCCAAAACCATTTTTAAAAAAACTGTCTGTTTTACGAATTAATTCGCAAAAAAAACCACGCTCATCATTATATAGAACCAACTCTTTAATTTTTACACCCGTTATCAAATTAGCCTCCTTTCATTCTCTGATATTACTTACTCTATGATAACCTTAGGAAAATAAGTAATAAACCTACCCCCTTTTCTCCTGTAGATCTCTTCTTTTTTGAATATCTCAGCTTTATGATTCCACGCGAAAAGCAGGGCGTACTGCGGATTATCAAAAGTAAAGAACTCATGCGACTTTATCGGAATATGTGTCCCCGGCGCATACTTGTCAATCTTAGTCGGAGTAGTGTCTGAGATATAATCAATAAATTTCAATCCGATCCCTGCATAATTAAGCAAGGTTGTGCTTTTCGAAGTAGCGCCATAGCCTGCAATGCGCCCACCTTCCTGCTTAATTCTAAGCAATACAGCTTTTAGGTCATTACAGATTTTATTAACCTTATTTTTAAATTTCAGGTATCCTTCTACTTTATTAAGCTTCATAAGTTCTTCCTGTGAAATAAAATCCTTAACGCTTTCGCTTATACTACCTACAGATCCTTTTATAATATAATAACGCATTGACCCGCCGTGGACATCCTGATGAATCATATTTGCTAAGGTTAGGTTATGTCTTTTTGCTAATCTTGAAACAGACAATCCAGAAAAATAATAGACATGCTCATCATATATCTGATCAAAAGATGTTTTTTTTACTATATCCAATAAATAAGGGTCTTCAAAAAACAAGATTCCGTTTTCTTTTAATAAGATATCTATTCCCTGGAATACTGAATTTATATCTTCGATATGACACATCACATTTGATCCGCAGATAACATCTGCCTGACCATACTTATTAACAATAGCTTTTGCAGATTTAACATCAAAAAATTCATTTGTTACGTTAATTCCCCTTTTGCGCGCCAAATCTGCAACATTAACAGAAGGTTCTACCCCTATATGCATAATTCCTTTGTCAGCAATATGACCAAGCATAATGCCATCATTACAACCAAGCTCAACCACAAAAGGAGATTTTCTCCCTGCGATACGAACAATAATCTCTTCTGCGGTTCTCTTAAAATGTTCCGCCATAGCTAATGAAGTAGACGAAATAAAATGGTAACTCTCATTAAACATTTTCTTAGGAGCAACAGTGCTTATTAACTGGACCATAAAACAGACCGGGCAAAATCCCACAGATAGATCATAAAAAAACTCCTCTTCATCTATATTACATATAAATCCGTTAGCAATAGGCATCTTTCCAAAACGCATTACTATTTCTATATCGTGATTACATATTTTACATTTATCCATTGGCACCTCAATTATTGGACTAGGCATAAGTTACTTACCCAACAAATCATAAAAGAATTGGCTGAATTTCTTATTTTTAACTACTAAGATAGTATACGTATAAAGCTGTAGAAAACTTACAACAGGATGATAAAGCCAGTAAACACTTCTGTTTTTAAGAACTAAATACATGCTATGGAATAACGAAAAAACTGGCATACCACTATATAATACCCAAAAAAACAACTTCAACTTAAAGCTATCGGTAAATACCCAGCCCATATTCCTGGTTTTATATTGGCCTACCAAATGTTGCGCAAAATTCCTTTTCCACTTACTCACAAAATCATTTAACCTTGCTACATGATGATGGAATACAAAAGGACTATCAAAATAGGCGACTTTTTTGCTCCCCCGCTCAATCATACACTGAAAAGCATCGTTATCCCCCAGATAACCTTCTTGCGCCCAGATGTCCCTTATCCGCGCTGTCCTGTAGCTTAAACCGTTTGCTCCCCAAACTAAAGGCATACCAGGATTAACATAAAACATAAAACAATCTTTATCCTTTTTTACAGCCCTCCGCATATACTTATGCAAGTTGCGGTTCAAGAACCAATTTAACGGGTCGCTTTGGATCAATTCAAAATACTTGTTTAAAGCAGTATCGTCTTCACTAGAAACCAGTCTTCCCCAGACGGCAGATATTTCCTCATCATCAGCAAAGATACTTCTTATCTTTTTTATCCAGTCATAACCTACCAACTCATTATCCGCGGCAAAAATTACAGATATTTCTCCGTTTGTTTTTTGCATGCCGAGCTGGACACCAGATTCAGCAAGTCTTTTAAGATTATTTAATATGATACAATTATATTGCATGGCGATTTCTATCGTTGAGTCATGTGAACCGCCATCGGCTATAATAATTTCTACTGTCTCTTGTGGATAATCTTGATTTCTAATACTGCTTAAGCATTTATTAAGATGAGATTCTGCGTTATAGGTAGGAATAATAAAACTTATGTTCGGGGTCATTTCTTCTGTAAATACCTCAAAACCTCCGCGGGATTGCCCGCAACTACCGTATATTCTGGGACATCTCTTGTAACAACCGCGCCCGCGCCAATCAGGCTTCCCCTGCCAACAGTAACCGGAAGAATGGTAGCATTATTGCCTATTGATACGCCATCCGCGATAAATGTCTTTTCCATTTTCCATCCGGGATCATTGGCGACAGGGTAGAAATCATTTACAAACATTACACCGTGACCGATAAAAACATCATCTCCCATCTTTACTCCCTCGCAAATAAACGAATGCGACTGTATCCTGCAACGTTTGCCGATCACCGCGCCTTTCTGTATCTCAACAAAAGGCCCGATAAAAGTATTATCTCCAACCGCACAATCATATAAGTTAACCAGATTCGGAAAAGGTATTTTTACTTTTTTGCCTATTTTACAATTACGATTCATCCCTACTCCCTCATAACCTTATTATTCTTAAGCTTAACTTTACATCCTTTATGCTCCAAAGAATGTTGCATGCTTATCAATACATTTAAAACTTCCATGCCGTCTGTTAAAGCAGGGCGTTGACGCCTTACGCATTCAACAAAATGCCGGCACTCAACTTTTAAAGGTTCCTGCTGTTTCACTCGGAGAGCCCGCGCTTTACCATTGTTTATAATCATCTGGAATTCTTCAAAGGTGTCATAATTCTGCCTGAATTTATTTTCCACTACACTCTTATCATATAATATAATCGGGGTTTCTGAATCCAAATCATCGAATACGGCCATGCGTCTGCTTCCCACAATGACAATCTCGCGTGTTTTTTTCGGATCTAACCAGCTTACATGCACATGCGCAAGAATATGATCAGGATAGTCCAGCGTGGCAAAACAGACATCTTCCAGATTATGAGCGAGAAATTTTTCTCCTCTCGCTGATACGGCTGTAGGAAATTTACCTAAAATATAATTCAGTATAGAAATATCATGGGGGGCTAAATCCCAAAGCGCGTTGACATCTTTTCGCAATGGCCCAAGATTAGTCCTGCGGGAATACACATAATAAATTTTACCCAGCTTATTATTCTGTATTAACCATCTCAATTTATTTACACCTGGGTTAAACTTAAAAGTGTGCCCTACCATAAGTATCTTCTTTTTGAATTCAGCTAAATTAATTAATTCTTTGGCTTGATTCATTTCGCATGCGATAGGTTTTTCAACTAAAACATGCTTTTCACAAATAAGCGCATCTCTGGTTAATTTATAGTGCGTAACTGCCGGGGTAGAAATAATTACGGCATCTATGTTCTTATCATTTAGTATTTTATTGTAATTTTGCGTGGTTTTAATATGCGGGTAGAGTTTATTTATATGATATAACCTATTCTGATGCAGATCAGAAGCATATAGTACATTTACATTCTCTATACTATTAAAATTACGGACAAAATTAGGCCCCCAATATCCACAACCGATAATACCGATGTTTATTTTTCTCATTTGGTTAAACTGACATAGAATTGTTTCTTGCTGTCTTTTCCAAAATGCCTATCCTGTTTATAATTTCAATACGCGAGTTCAATATCAAGCAATCTCAAGACTTCATTTATGTGATTCAGAATGGTTACCTGCTCGGAGCCGGCGAAGAGCAGGCCCACGGCGCGGGCTTTCATATCCAGGACTAAAGAGCCGGAGTCGCCGCCTTGAGACATGGTGGTGAGGATTTGGTCGCGGAACAAGGCGGTCTGGTTATCGTAATTAACCTTTACGCTGGCGCTGGCGTCTTTGATCTTGCCTGTGGATTTGGCTAATAATTCGTCCTCGTTCAGCTTTAAGGCCTCAGCCACAACCTGATTAGTGATTTTTTCCATAGTTATATCCTTGCTGAGGAATGGCGGTAAAATATTTGCCTTCTGTTGCGAGATTTTACCCAGGATCCTGGCGACTGCCTGCAGGTAATCACAACAATTGCGTCAAAAATGTCTGAGCAGGA
>Ga0209417_1004602_pt1 | contig 16265 bp, 12 predicted proteins | sample RifGroF2_FD_184002 | JGI IMG/M metagenome (GOLD analysis project Ga0209417, IMG submission 184002) | Groundwater microbial communities from Rifle, Colorado, USA - Groundwater F2 (SPAdes) (version 2) | ecosystem: Environmental > Aquatic > Deep subsurface > Groundwater | place: Rifle, Colorado... | reverse complement strand
CGTTTATTAAAAATCCGGAAGACCCGAAATTTCTCAATTCGGTTAAAGGATCAATTTCATTTAAAGATGTTTCCTTTGCTTATAATAAAGATGAATTCGTTCTAAAAAATATATCATTGGATGTGAATCCCGGCGAGACCGTTGCTATTGTTGGCGCTACCGGCGCGGGTAAAACGAGCATTATTAATATTCTTACGCGGTTTTATGATATTAATAGAGGTGTAATTCGCCTTGATGGTATTGATATCCGTGAACTTGATAAACATGATCTTCGCAAGCAAATATCAATTGTACTGCAGGATGTTTTTCTCTTTTCTGGAACGATCAAATCAAATATCGGGATGAACAATCCGGATATTTCCGATGAACATATTCACCGTGCCGCTGAACTTGTCGGCGCAGATAAATTTATTCAACTTCTTCCAAAAAAATATGATGAAGAAGTGAAAGAACGCGGAGCCACGTTAAGCGTTGGACAGAAACAATTAATTTCTTTCGCGCGCGCTCTGGCGTTCAATCCCCAAATATTAATTTTAGATGAAGCAACTTCAAGCGTTGATACAGAGACGGAAATACTCATTCAACAGGCAATCGAAAAACTGCTTGTGGGAAGAACGGCGATCGTTATTGCTCACCGGCTATCAACAATTCAGAACGCAGATAAAATTCTTGTAATGCACAAAGGTGAAATTAAAGAAACCGGAAATCACCAGGAACTCCTTGCAAAACGAGGAATCTATTACAGACTTTATCAACTACAATACAAAGATCAAGAAATAAGCAAAGTCATCTAACCAAAAGAAGGAGACCGTGTGGAACATATTCGCTTTATGACGTTGGAGCGTCATATTATTGAAGGAGAACGCCAACACCCCGAAGCTACGGGAGAACTCTCTGCGCTTCTTTCCAATCTTGCGCTTGCCGCAAAAGTAATTTCTCGTGAAGTAAATAAAGCCGGACTCGTGGATATTCTCGGTTTTACTGGAGATGAAAACGTTCACGGCGAAAAGGTAAAAAAACTTGATATCTACGCCAACGATATGATGATAAAAGCGATGGACCACGGCGGACACCTTTGCGCAATGGCTTCTGAAGAGGAAGAAGATATTATTCACATTCCAACTCAACATCGCGTAGGAAAATATGTTATTCTTTTTGATCCGCTCGACGGTTCCTCCAACATTGATGCGAACATCAGCATTGGAACGATCTTTTCAATTTATAAAAGATTATCGCCGGACGGAACTCCGGGAACAATGGAAGATTGTTTACAACCGGGCATCAATCAAGTTGCCGCGGGATATGTAGTTTACGGTTCAAGCACAATACTTGTTTACACAACCGGAGCCGATCACGGTGTGCACGGCTTTACACTTGATCCTTCGATTGGTGAATTTTTACTTTCGCATGAAAATATTACAACTCCGAAAAAGGGAAAGATTTACAGCATTAACGAAGGAAATTATTTGTACTGGCATCCGGGATTAAAAAAATATATTAAATATTTGCAGGAAGAAGACGCTGCAACTGCCCGTCCATATTCCACGCGCTATATCGGTTCAATGGTTGCGGATATTCACCGCAATATGTTGTACGGCGGGATTTTTATGTATCCCGCCGATTCCCGAAGTCCCAACGGAAAATTACGCTTAATGTACGAATGCAATCCAATGGCAATGATCATCGAAGCTGCTGGCGGACGCGCAATTGACGGGAAAAAAAGAATCATGGAAATTGTTCCAACTTCTTTGCATCAACGCACTCCCATTTTTATTGGCTGTTCGGATGATGTTACAACGGTGGAAGAGTTTATGGCGAGAGAAGAAAATTAGTATAGTGTTTTTAATGAAGTTTTCATTTAATTTTAGCCAGCAATAATAATAAAACAAGTAAAATCCATGAGTAATGATTTTTCAGAAAAGATAGCAAGTTGTTTCCGAAACAAACCTGTAACAAGAGCATTTTTATTTGGTTCTGCTTCCCGCAATGAAGAAGACGAACAGAGCGATATAGATATTCTGGTTGAATTAGATTACTCTCAGCCAATAGGGCTTGGTTTTGTACGAATGCAGTTAGAGTTGGAAGACCTTTTAAAAAGAAAAGTTGATCTTGTTACCGGCAACAGTGTTTCCAAATATATCCGTCCTTTTATAGAAGCAGACAAAGTGTTAATCTATGAGAAATAGACTTGGCGATAACTTACAAATACCGCATAGTGCGGCAAGCAGTAGGGTAGCTTTCTTATTTTCCTCTTTACTTTATTCCTTCACATCAAATCAGTTTTAAAATCCTAAAACCCCTGGTTGCTTGCGTCTCTTCCGTCATCAAGACTTCTGTCTCTTCTATCCATAAAATCGTTAAGCATATAAGTAAATCCTATCGATATACTGCGGCTCCGGTATGGAGTATAAACGGTGTGGTAGGAAAAGTCGGTACCGTAAGTTTTCCGGTCATATTTATTTGTATTTAATAAGTCCGAGACAGAGATATTAATTTTCAATTTTTTATCCCAAACTGATTTACTCAAATAAACAGAAAGATCTGTTTGCTGATTGTTCACATATTTTTTGCTTTCTGTTTTTGGCGTAAACCGAAAATAAAAATTAGCATCAACTTCCCACCATAATTTCAATCCCAGGTTAGTGTTTATCCATTTTCTGTAGCCCCAATCGGAAAGGTCTTCGCCAAGATAACTTCCTATTTTCTTTTGATAAGTGTATCCAATTTGCACATTAACCATGCTGATAAAATCGGGCAGATGGAACGGCATCATCGGACTATTATAATATGGCAGCGTAAGTTCAACTCCGTATGTTTTATTTGAAGAAAGATTTACGGGACTATTGAACGTTATACTGTCGTTCACATTCGCCATTACGTAATCGAACAATCCGGTTGTGTAAACGTAATAGACATTAACGTATTGCGACAAAGTGATAGCGTAGGAATTAATGAACGAAGGTTTTATCGTCGGATTGCCTGCTGTATAATTGTTGGGTCCGTTATATGTTCTAAAAGGATTAACATAATACATCTGCGGATACCGGACGCGCCGGAACGCGTTAAACGTAAGCTGAAATAGATCGCTGAATTTATAAGAAAGATTTAGATTCGGGAAAAAGTTTAAATGATTTCCTGTAAAATTTTCACCCGTTGTTTTTTGCTCACCATTTACATTAAGGTTCTCTGCTCTAACACCTGCTTTAACTCCTACATCTCCAAAGTTGTCTGAATAGGTTACGTAGAGCGCATGAATGTTTTCATTGTAACTGAAAAGATTACTCAACAACAAACTGTCGCTCCAATTGTTCATTGCATAAGAAAAATCGGAACTGTTATAATCGTTCTCTCTCGTCCGCACCGTTAAATGATAGCCGGTTTCAAATTTTCCAAACGCAGAGGGGATAACATATTCAACTTTATTTATGAATGTTTTTGCCTTTTCATCTGTAACACTTTTGTGAAGTTGAGGATAATCCAAGTTATAACTGTACGCAGTATTTATCTCGGAATTTGAAGGACTCGTAATATTCGTAACGTATGCATCAAAAGTCAGCTCGTGCCCCTTTGCGTCGAATTTCTTTTTATAAAAACCGTATAACGAATAAGCGTTTGAACGATAAAGTGAACTGTTATTATTTTCATAACTGTATTGCGGAACAAAGAGATTATTCTCGGCTGAGCTTCTGCTTGTTCCACCGTTGGTAAATTTATATTGACTGACGGTACTGTAAAACGTGAACGAATTATTGTCGTCCACGGTATAATCAAATCCAAATTTGTAATACCCCATGAAGCCGTCAAAACTGCCCCTGGTATTCGTTCTTAAAGCATAAAGATTATTGCTGTTATAATTATATTTTTCCGAAGCTGAGTTGTTAAGCATATCAGCATACCCGCCGAAAAACGAACCGAAAAAATTTAACTTACCCGTTTTATAGTTCAAACTTAATCCTCCATACGTTCTATTATTTGTGGAGGTGTTTAAGTTGATAGAGCCACTGTAACTATCAGGATTTCCTTTTTTAGAAATGATGTTGAGAATGTAAGCTCCTTCTTCGGCGCTTTCTTTTGCCGAAGGAGACAAAATAACTTCAACCTGATCGACCATTGAAGCCGGAAGCTGTGCGAGCATGTTTGCGGGCATTTCAAACGGATGACCATCCATTTGAATTTTAACTGCTTGTCCGCGTACGGTAATCGCATTGGTCTGGGGATCAACATCAACGGAGCCGGTATTTTTTAGAGCATCTGTTAACGAGCCTGAACTCCCCGGAACTTGATCCATATTTATTATTTGCTTATCAACCTGGAATTCAATCATCGGTTTGACGGTGCTGATCACCGCTTCGGGCATGAGAATAAAGGTCGAGCGGAGTTTTATAACTCCCAACCGGTAAGTTTTTTCTAAAGGAATGGAATCAATAACTTTGGTTTGATATCCGAGCATAGAAAATTTTGCCCGGACATTTTTCTCCGAAATGTCGTTGACCGTAAAAAATCCTTTGTCATCGCAAGTTGCTTGCGTTATGGTTTTTCCATCCGCGCGTGAAATTACGGTTACGTTTGCACCGGTTAATCCGGTTCCCAATGTTGAATCAACTACTCCGCCTGAAAGTTTATAATTGTTTTTACTTTGCGGATAAGTGAAACATGAAAAAATCAAAAGAGAAAAAACCAGCGAAAATTTCTTAACCATACCCGAACCTTTACTTAATAGTATTAAAACATCAAAAGCACTGCTCAAAAATAAATAACTGTAAATAATTATTTCTGCCTTTTGTATATCGATTTTTTCCTCTTATCCGTTAAACAAACGGTTTCTCTTTCCTCATTTTCAAATGAGGTTGGGCTACTTCTATAAATTCCTCCCCAACTACTTGGTATCCTAACTTCTCATAAAATGGAATTGCTGTTTTTCGTGCGTGAAGCGTGATAAGCGAAAAACCATTTTCCGAAGCAAATTTTTCTGAAAAAAACACAAGCGCTTTGCCAACACCTTTTCCTTGATAATCTTCATCAACCGCAACCTGCCGCATTTTAATTTCTTTATTATCGATCGCCTTCATCAGCAGGCATCCAACAAGTTTCTCTCCATCAAAAGCGGCAAAGTGAAATTCATCTTTTTCCGCGGCGAGTTGCTCTTGCGTGTAATGCAGTCCGAGCGGCTGACGGAGAATTCTGTAGCGGAGTTCTATCTCTTTTTTGTGTTCGGTTCCACCAAATGCAATTTGTTTTATATCAATGTTCATGTGTTTGTAATTTTAGAGATACCATCCCTTTGTAAGGTAACAACTAAGTGTTATCAAATCCACAAGGGATGGTATCTCTTATTAAATAATATTTTGTAGTTTAATTTAGTCAATCACAAAGAGTATTTAAAAATGAAATTACCTATTTATCAAGTTGATGCGTTCACCTCAAAATTATTTGGCGGGAATCCTGCTGCTGTTTGTCCGCTTGAATATTGGCTGGAAGATGGCATTATGCAATCAATTGCTGCCGAGAATAATCTTGCCGAAACCGCCTACTTTGTAAAAAAAGAAAATCACTTTGAACTTCGCTGGTTCACCCCCGAAGCTGAAGTTGATCTCTGCGGACATGCAACTCTCGCAACAGCATATGTAATTTTCAATCTCCTAAAAAGTGAAACAGATAAAATTACCTTCCAGACAAAAAGTGGAAAACTCGAAGTGATAAAAAGAAATGATTTGCTTGTAATGGATTTTCCTTCACGCAAACCCGTGGCAACAGAAATTCCCGAAGGTTTGATTGAAGCAATAGGAAAAGCGCCGAATGAAGTTTTGCAGTCACGCGATCTGCTTTTGGTTTATGAAACGGAGGAAGATGTACTTTCGCTTCAACCTGATTTTTCATTATTAAAAAAAATTGATTGCTTCGGTTACATTACAACTGCAAAAGGAAATAAAGTAGATTTTGTCTCCCGTTTCTTTGCTCCGAAAGAAGGAATTAACGAAGACCCGGTAACAGGTTCTTCACACAGTACGCTAATTCCGTTTTGGGCGGAGCGACTTGGAAAAAAAGAATTACTCGCACGTCAAATTTCTAAACGCAGCGGTGAATTGTTCTGCAAACTGCTTGGCGACCGCGTGGAAATTGCGGGAAACGCGGTTCTCTATTTAACCGGTTCAATTGAGTTGTAAACCGGAGGTAATTTTTTTTAATAATTTTTATTCTCGTTAGGACATATTGCGTCTGTTGATTAATTTAAAATTGTAAATTTTATTATTAGGAGAATGAAATAGGATGCGACTCCTTTTACTGTCGCATTGATATTCGTGTTGTTGTAATTTTCGGCTCGCGGGTTAAAAATTCATTTAATCACCCTCATTCTCCCGGCTTTATATCAAATAAATCATCTAAACAAATCAGGAGAAATTATGAAAAACTATCATAAACTCTATGTTCCCAATCTTTTTCTACAAAAGATACAAAAACTGACTTTTTTTTCTTTCTTTGCTATTCTCTTTTTTACCACCTCAATATTCGCGCAAGAAATACCCGAAGACCAGTGGTTCTGGATTCAATCTGCACAAGAAGTAGGAAAAACTACAAACGGATGTTGGGATGTTCCCGGATATCCAAAGACTATTAAAGAAGGGGAAAAACAAAATGTTACCGTTTACACAATCGATAACGGACCCGACAGACTTTATAAATTCGAGCAAATTGATGAGAACGAGTATAAGATCCTTCCCAAACTAGGTGGAGATGATTTCTGTGTTCAGATTGAGCCTGCAAGTAAAAAAAATTCTACCAATCTTTTAATAACAGATACCGACGAGGAAGAAACTCTTGAAAATTTTGTCTTCACCCACAAAGGCAATGGCGTTTGGAAAATTCATACACTTGACGGTAGAGTGGTTTGTTTAGCCGGAAAATCATCTGCAAACAAAACCAATATTCAACTTACGAATGAGCAAGTCGGCGCATGGACAGAGTGGGCGTTAATTGATCCTAATACGAAGAGGCGCTTCATTCCGGAAATCGACTCGGCTGACAATGATGCCGCCGATGAGGCTTCATTAGAAGGTGTTGTTAAAAGCCGTGATCTGCTTCCGGAATTAACTAATATAAAAGTTGATAAACTTACCGGTCCCGAAGCTAAAAAAGTAGTAACAAGTCTTGATCAAACGTATCAAGAGGTTTACAAGTTTGAATCCAGGTTGGCTAAACTGAACGCTAATATTGAGAAAGTGAAAAAAATTCTTGATAAAACTACAGTTGTCTCAAGCAAACTAAATGCACTTAACGCCAAAATAACCCGAACATATGATGCGCTTCTCGTCTTTACAAAAATTCCTGTTGTTGGTCCTGCGGCAACAACATTAAGAACCACAATAGGACTTTCAAAAGGAAAAATCGACCTTGTAAATGCTAAAGTTCAAAAACTTGAAAAACCGGTAATCCTTCCTGCAACCGATGGGTTCGGCAAAATATCCGATATTTCAAATGCGTTTGATGAAAAAGTGGTTTCGCTTGCTTCAAAACTGAGCAGTATAAAAAGTCAATATTCAACAGCATCATCTTGTGCTGCCGGAACGAATGATATGGCGCTCATCGGAACCTTTGAAAAAAAATCTTCAGGTGTAAATCAGAATTTGACTGATGTGAATACCGAACTAATAAACATGAATAAGGAAATCTCAAAACTCGAGACAATGACCGAATCAATTGCTAAGATTGGAGCCCCAATAAAAACTGCCGAAAAAGGAATAAAAGCCTCTGAGAAAGTTTTTAATAAAACCGATAAAGTCGCAAAACAAATTCACAAGGTTTTAAATAAAAGATTCAAGAAAAAAATCCTCGGAAAGAAAATTAATGTCAGCGTAAAAGATGTTGTTTCCGGTGGTAAAATTGGAGATGCGTTTGAAAAACATGCCAAGAATTGGGCATCAAAACTTCTTAAACCGGTCTTAAAAGGATTGAATGTAAAAATTCCCGACATCCCGGGAGCTGATAAAGTAGTTGATGAGTTGGATAAAATTAAGAGTTCGATGAACCAATTTACCGATCTCAACAATACTATCTCAACATACAGCGCAAAAACGGAATCCATTCAGTCCGGTCTCGACACTCAACTAAAGGAATGTACAACCGGATTACCTTGTAACTGATTCAACGTTCCGACATTTCAATTTAAAACCCCGCTCTTTGCGGGGTTTTTGTTGAGAAAAAAATAAATCTATTTCAAATTGATAAAGAGAAGGTTAAAGAATAATAAAATCGATTAATAATAAATGTTCGTAATTTCTATTAACTCGGCTTCTGTATCTTTTTCTTTTAGAAAATTTACGAAATCGTAATTGTAATACGCTTGGTGAGTCTGCTCAAAATCTTTCAACAATGCTTCTATCGCAGCATGATCGAACGAGCATTTGAAATAATTTTTTTCTTCTTTGTCGTCGTAAGCGCGGTAGTAATAAATTTTCTTTTCCATGTTAGCTCCCATGTAAATAATTTGTTAGACTAAAATTTTATCTGCGTGTAAAAGATCGGAGAACAATTCGTTTTTAATTGATGCCGCATTCTTCCTCGCGTTTGCAAGTGAGTTAATGATGTAACGGTTTGCAATAAAGATTTTTTTCGATTCGATCTCCGCTTCATCCAAAACCAAATAACCGATGTACAAATATGAATAGAGTTCAACTAAATCCTTTGCGGCAACATCTTGAAAGCTTGTATCTTTTTTATCGATAACATACTTCAGACAATCAAGATATATTTCACGGATTTCTTTTAAATGATTTGCGAGTCGTGTTAAACCGCCTTTGTACTCATGTATTTCTTTTGCTTCAAAAAATTCTTTCATCACATCGTTGATAACTCCACCGGCGGCGGCAACAATTTGCAACTGCGAAGTTCCTTCGTAAATATTTGTAATACGTGCATCGCGGGTAAGCCGTTCAACTTTGAATTCTTTCATGTAACCGGTTCCGCCGTGTATTTGCAGCGCGTCGTAGCTTATCTTGTTAGCCGATTCCGTTAATGTGTACTTGCTTATCGGTGTTAAAAAGTTTGCGATTTTTGTTGCTTGTTTCAAGCGGTTATTCTCTTCGCTAAAAGATTTTCCTTCGGCTTTCAATTTTTCAATTTGCTCTTCGAGTTTTTCTTTTGTGTCAACCGATTTTGCCGCACTGTAAAAAAGTGAGCGGTTACTTTCTAACATCACTCTCATTTCAATTAACATGTTTGCAATAACGGGAATGTTGTAAATCGCTTTTCCGAATTGTTCACGTTCGCGGGCATATTTTACAGCTTCTTCGTAAGCCGCTTGAGAAATGCCGAGCGCTTGTGCCGAAACTCCCATGCGCGCGCGGAACATTAGATCGAGAACATATTTTATTAATCCGAATTTTCTCTGTCCGACCAGTTGCGCCGGAGTATCGTTAAACTGCAATTCACAAGTAGGCGAGCCGTGAATGCCAAGTTTGTGTTCAATTCTTCTAATCACAACAGTTTTGTCTGTGCGGCAGACAAACATACTTAATCCACGCCCGTCTTTTGTTCCGGCTTCAGAACGCGCCAATACCAAATGAACTTCACCGTTTCCGTTGGTGATAAATCTTTTTACACCACGTAAAAACCATTCTCCTTTTTCATTTTGATAGGCTTGCAATTTTACGGCTTGTAGATCAGAGCCTGCATCCGGTTCGGTTAAAGCCATTGCGCCGGTATTTTCTCCGGTACAAAACTTCGGAATAAATTCTTGCCGTTGATCTTCAGTTCCGAATTTTTTGATTGTATCGGCAATATCCTGTAAGCCAAAAACGTTCATCAGAGAAGCGTCGGCACGCGCGAGTATTTCCACCGCCATCATATAAATAGAGAAAGGAAAATTCAATCCGCCGTATTTGCGCGGAAGGATCATTCCCATTAGATCAGCTTGAGAAAGCTGCTTCAGATTTTCTTGCGTTCCTTTTGCATAAGTAACTTGACCTTCAGAAAAAGTAGCTCCCTCAATATCAACATCGGCGGCTCTTCCGGCAATAAAATTGGCGGCTAAATCGCCGGTCACTTCCAAAACTTTTTTATAATTCTCAATGGCGTCTTCATAATTCACCGGCGCGTAATTATATTTTTTCGCTTCTTCGTAATCATTTTCGGTAATGCGAACAACTTCTTTTATATCAAGTTTATTGAAATGAAATTGCAGATCGCTGTTATCTAAAAAGAAATTTGGCATAGTTCCTCTATTTCAATTTATGTTTATAGGCATCAATAAATTTCGGAATAATATCGACGGCGTCGCCGACAATTCCATAATGCGCAATTTGGAAAATAGGTGCGTCGGGATCAGTGTTGATAGCGATAATTTTATTCGCTTCCTGCATTCCCGCGCGGTGTTGAATTGCGCCGGAAATTCCGATTGCAATATAAAGTTTTGGGCGAACGGTTACTCCCGTTTGTCCAACTTGCCTTTCGTGCGGAACAAAACCTGCATCAACAGCGGCGCGGCTTCCGGCAACTTCTCCGCCAAGCACGTGCGCAAGCTCGTGGATCAATTTAAAGTTTGCTACTGTGCCGAGTCCGTACCCGCCCGCAACAATTACCGGCGCACCTTTTAAGTTTACTTTGTTTTCCTGGTGGAATTGTTCTATGATTTCAACCAACGCATCAGTTGGATCGGTGGCGAAAGGAATCTCTGTAATCTTTGTCTTGTTCGGTTTTTCAAGCGGAGACAATTCCATTACCCCTTCGCGAACCGTCGCCATCTGCACGGGATTATCAGGCGTAATAATTGTCGCAATAATATTTCCACCAAAAGCCGGACGAATTTGAAGTAAAATATCTTTACATTCTTTTCCAAGATAAGTGATCGTGTCGATCCGCAACTCGGTACAGTCGGCGGTTAATCCGCTTTTTGTATTTGAAGCAACACGAGGAGCCAAGTCTCTTCCGATAACTGTTGCACCGAACAATACAATGCGCGGAGAGAATTTTATGATGAGATCATTTAATATTCTACTGTAAGGAAGCGTTCGGTAAATTATTAATTCTTTGTGCTGAATTAGCAATACTTCATTTGCACCGTATTTAAATGTTTCGTCGGCAATTGCTTTTACATTTTCTCCAATCACCACAGCTTTTAACGGTCCTTGTAATTGTTCGGCTAATTTTCTTCCTTTGCAGAGAAGTTCTAAACTTACATCAACTGCTTTCCCGTCTCGTTGTTCAATAAAAACCCAAACTTCATTTGAGAGATTTTGCATAATTTTTTTTCTGTTTGTTTACATTTTTTCGCAGATTTATCTGCGCTACGTTTTTTTTACCCGAGAATACGATCTTCTAAAAGGCTGTCAATCAATATTCCGATGCCGTCTTTTGTCGGTTCAACTCTTGTTTGGTTTCCGCCGGCAAGCACGACCGATTCCACTTTATGGACTTTTGTCGGCGAACCTTTTACACCGCAACGGTCAACATCAAGTTGAAGATCATCCATCGTTAATGTTGAGATGAAGAGATTTCTTTCTTGATATTCGTGGATGAGCGTATCGGTATAAAGAAGCGAATTTCCTTCGGTCAATTTTTCAAGATCGGTTAAAGACTTAGCCCCTTTGTACGCCATAACTTTTTTTGCGCTGAACGGACGCGGCTCGGCGGCTTCTTTAATAACGGTAACTAAAACCGGTAACGTTGCTTGAACGATCTCATGTCCGCCGTCTATTTTTCTTTTAATGGTAACTTTATTTTTTTTTATGTCGATGATCTGTTCTGCGTAGGTAACTTGCGGAATGTTGAGTTTGTCGGCTGTTTGCGGACCGACCTGAGCCGTGTCGCCGTCAATTGCCTGTCTTCCGCCGAAAATGAAATGATAATTCCCGATCTTGTTTATTGCTTCACTTAACACGTAGGAAGTTGCAAGTGTATCGGCTCCGGCAAATTTTCTATCGCTGATAAGAAAAACTTCATCGGCTCCCATGTACAAACATTCACGTAAAATATCGGAAGCTCGCGGTGGTCCCATAGTAATTGCGGTAACTTTTCCGCCATATTTTTCTTTAACTTGAAGCGCCAACTCAAGCGCTACTTTATCTTCGTGATTAAATATCGCCGGAAGTTTTGAGCGGTTGACCGTTCCGTCTTCCTTCATTACTTTGCCCGAAATATTTGCGGTGTCGGGCACTTGCTTAACAAGAACTATTGAATTATACATGCGTTCCCTGAATTATTTGCAAAACAAAAATAAACAGAATTGGGGAAATACAGTGATGCGAAGGGAAATTTTTTCTCTCCGTTTTGCAGTTTATTCTTCTGGACAGTCATAAAAAGTAAAATGTTTTGTTACGCCACCCTTGACTTTCTTGTTGCTTATCATTAAAATCCTCTTAGAAAAAATAAAATATTCTTGTTTGTTCCTCTCATTTAGTTCTTTGGGATTAAGTTCTTGTGTTTAACTGACTCATAATTCTTAATTGATAACTAATTTATGTGGGTTTAGATGATAACCTTTTTTAGTACTGTTCAAAATAGTTTTTCCTTCTTCGTTTACTTACAACTTATAACTTTTTACTTGTCACTATATCATTATAACTTTCCCTATCTACCTGTTTCACCTTTGGTTACGAAACCATTATGAAAAAACTATTCGTTTCTGTCGTCTTCTTTTTCTTACTTATTACACCTAAAAATATTTACGCACAGTGGAGCAATGACCCCAACCAAAACCTGCGCATCTCTAACTTTGGCTATTTTGTTGATGCGTGTGAAGACGGCATGGGAGGAGTTTTTGTTGGATGGAAAACCGGCAATACATTCTACCCAACGGTTTGGTTGCAATGGATAGATAAATACGGTTATGTAAAATGGAATACCCCAATACATATGATTAGCGAAGGTGAAACGCAATTGGATTTTCGTTTGGTAAAAACTGAACCGGGCAAAGTAATAGTGTGTTTTATAGATGCGCGGGAAGTTGGGATGGATCTCCCGCCGGTACCAGTTTACTCACGTGAACTTATCATACAAAAAATAGATACATCTGGAATGTTACTTTGGGGGAGTAGAGGGATAAAAATTACTACAAAAATTGATAAAAGAGACACTTTGCAAAAGGGCGCAGTAGATATTGTTTCCGATGGTGAGTTTGGCGCGTATGCAACTTGGCTTGATTGCTATGGGAATTATTATTCATATGATTCAAGCATAATTCGCATGCAAAGGATAGGAAGTGAAGGACAAAGATTATGGGGCGACGAAGGGAAATATATTGACTCATGGAATAATGGTAACGCTTCTGGCTCATTTCTTGGCGAAAGAAAGCCAGATGGTGTGTTTTTACTTTACAGGAAGCAGAATGCTGGAAATACTATTGTGAGTTTTAATTCTGATATGACCACAAGATGGGTAAAAACAAATAGCTGGTATCCTTATAATAAACTAATTCCGGATGAAAACGGGGGGGCTGCTTGGGCAAGATTTGTCTATCCTGCAATATGGGATTCTGGGTTCTACTTAGCTGTAAATAGAATGAATGCAGAAGGTGATTTACTTTGGAATGATAGTGGAATAGTTCTCGAACGAAAACTCCCAAATCCCGGAATTGTTGTACAAAGACTTTTGAAAAACGAAAAACTGATAATCTTGTATTCGAATTATTTACAAATGATTGATAGAAATGGGCAGTTGATTAATAAATATAAGTTCTTCTATGGAGATACAACCAAGGAAATAAATGGAATGGCAATCTTCCCAAGCGATTCTTCAAATTTTATAGTTGCCTGGTTAGAAAAAGAAAGTGGTATTTATCAATACAAATGTCAAAAATTCAATGAAGCATTACAAAGAGTATGGACAACTGATATCACATTCTCGCGAACTACCCAAGTTGATCGCATGTTTACTTCAGATGATCGTGGTGGTTTTATTGATGTGTTTGGTGTTTATTACCCTGATGCACCCGGCATCTTAGCCCAACAAGTTAGTAGTAATGGAATACTTGGTGAAGTGCTAACTACAATAAACAATGATAATATCGATGGAACAAAAACTTTTCATTTGTCTCAGAATTATCCCAATCCTTTTAATCCTTCAACAATTATAACCTTTCAATTGCCAAAAAGCGGAAACGTTACGCTAAAAATATTTGATATTCTTGGCAACGAAGTAAAAATACTTGTAAACGAACAGAAAGAAATGGGCAGATATACAGTTCAGTTTGATGCTTCATCACTTGCAAGCGGTATGTACATTTACCGGTTACGGATAAATGATTATACTTCTGCCAAAAAAATGTTATTGCTCAAATAAAAATTGATTTAATGTAGAACCTTATCACGGCAAGGTTTTACAACTTTTCTTAATTTTCTTCGTTTTCAGCATAAAAAAGCAGTTTTCAGACTTTTTATTTTGTTTTGCTTCACTGTGACTTCGTTTTGCGAGGCTGCCACTTGATTTTGCGCAACTGTAAGTGTGCGTTGCGTCAATGTAACTTGGCTTTGCAGAGCTGCATTTTGACATTGTGTCAGTGTAAACTGATTTTGTGTCAGTGCCACTTGATTTTGCGCAACTGCAAGTGTCCGTTGCATCAAAGTAAGTCTCCATTTCTTAAGTGTAACTCTTCATTTCGTCGCTGTCAGCCGGTATTTCTTCAATGCGAGATGAGATTTCTTCAATGTAATTTTCCATTTCTTCGAATCATTTTAACTTAGTCCTGTTTTAACTTTTGTTCCCTCAAACGTACATTCCTTTTGCGCCAATTCAAGTTCAGTCTTTTCGTTTGCACATCGCTTATCTTTCAGAACATTTTCTCTTTTCGATTTACGATTATTTCAGTTCTGTGAATATCTATCCGAAAATAAATTTTTAGTGATTGTTTTACTCCCCTTTACCTTTTATATTTGCAGAAAAAATTTTAGAAGATTGAACAAACCCAAAACAAAACCGAATAATATCCGCCGCGGCGGATTACGAGTATAGCCGCTCCGCAAGGGTGGCTTTTTTTTTGTAAAATCGTTTGTTTTGGCAAAGTCTTTCTTAATCATAATCGTAATCTTTCTATAACAAGAAAAGATAGTGATTAGGATTAAATAGTCAGCCAAAATCCAACACGGTGGACGGCACAAAATATTTAGCTGATAAAAAACATTCATTCCCGAAGGGAATGTTAGTTGTTGGTGGGTTTATTTGTTACAAAGATTCAACCCGCCAGAGGCGGGTTGCAGAAATCCCGTAGGGATTTAATATTTGTAACAAAAGGACAAAACTCAAAAAAGAATCCCATCGGGATTCAATGTTTTTAATTTTGTGATAGATATAAAAATGGAAAATGAGAATAAGACAAAAATATCTTGACAAAAAACAACAATTTAATTGAGGATACTTTTCAGTCATCCAAACGATGATTAGGAATTATTTGGTTCCGGTTAATCCAGATTAAGATTAAGAGACAAATAAAATGATCAAACAAAAAGCAAAACTTATTTTAGAAGACGGCTCGGAATTTTCCGGTTACGGATTCGGCTCTAACAAGAACGTTACCGGTGAAGTTGTTTTTAACACCGGAATGGTCGGTTACCCGGAAACGATGACAGACCCTTCATACTGCGGACAAATTCTCACATTCACTTATCCCCTCATCGGCAATTACGGAGTTCCCGGCAAAGAAAGAGAAAACGGACTGCTGAAAAATTTCGAATCGGAAAAAATCCATCTGCGCGGAATTATTGTCTCAGATTATTCTTTTGAATATTCGCACTGGAACGCAAAACAATCACTGCACGAATGGATGGTTGATGAAAATATTCCCGGCATTTACGGAATTGATACTCGAATGCTAACCCGCAAGCTCCGCGAAAAAGGAACGATGCTCGGCAAAATTGTTTTTGAAAATAAAACCGATGAACTGAGTTTTGAAGATCCAAACAAAACTAATCTCGTCGGCGAAGTTTCAATTAAAGAACCGGTTGAATACCAAAAAGGAAAAAAGAAATTGGTCTTTGTCGATTGCGGAACGAAGAACAACATCGTGCAAGCGTTCTTGCGACGTGATATAACGGTAATCCGCGTTCCGTATGATTATGATTTCCTTTCAATCAAAGCTGATGGAATTGTTTTATCTAACGGTCCCGGCGATCCTAAAATGAATCCCGTTACTGTTGCGAACACAAAACTTGCGATGCAAAAAGGAATTCCCATGCTTGGCATTTGTCTCGGCTGCCAGATAATGGCTTTAGCTGCCGATGCCGATACCTATAAATTAAAGTATGGACACCGGAGCCACAATCAACCGGCGAATGAATCGG
>Ga0209417_1004592_pt1 | contig 16291 bp, 6 predicted proteins | sample RifGroF2_FD_184002 | JGI IMG/M metagenome (GOLD analysis project Ga0209417, IMG submission 184002) | Groundwater microbial communities from Rifle, Colorado, USA - Groundwater F2 (SPAdes) (version 2) | ecosystem: Environmental > Aquatic > Deep subsurface > Groundwater | place: Rifle, Colorado... | reverse complement strand
CTGAAAAACCAAAATTGAAGCAAATCCGTCTCCTGTGTCTATCAAAGTTCTCCGAACATTTTAGAGAACCTCTGAAAATGAATTGATGTTTTCTATGAAAACAAGACGGGGTTGACCGAATGCTTACGTCCGAATTACAGTTAGAGAAAATGACGACTTCTATTATGATAATAGATTGAGTTCAAAAAGATTGGTTGGTAATTTTAAGGTAATAGGAACACAAGGGCCAAATCAAGGCTGGATGACTGTATCGATGAAACCTGTGAATGTCGAATCTATTTTTTAATATTTATAAGAATTCAGCATATAATTTTGTCTTTTTATAGCGATAAATTCCTTAAAAAGAATTTCTATGCCTTACAATCTATTATAACGAAAGGATCGTTACAAAAAGTAATAAAACTAAAAATGTGGTTTGACGATTGACTTAACTGCCATTAGGATTAAGTCTGAAAGTATAACTTGGGAAATTTATGAGGAACTAAACATTGAAAACATGAACTGGAATTCATTTAATACTTACGGAGATAGTCCTAATAACGCCTTCGAAACATTGTGCAACCAATTATTTGAAAGGTATCTTAAAAGAACATATTTTAATGATCTCAATAAATTTCGAGTTATCAATGGCTCTGGTGGAGATGGCGGAATTGAAGCTTATGGACAATTATTATCAGGAGAGCTTATTGCAGTCCAGTCAAAATGGTTTCCGCAAATAATAGATGGACAGGAAATCGCTCAGATCAGGAAATCAATCATTACAGCAAAAAATTTAAGACCGAATATAATTCAATACATTATTTGTATTCCTCATGACGTAAGTTCTTTAAAATATGGAAGAGGAATTCAGGGAGGAGATAAAAAGCCAATTAATAATTACGAAGAAAAGACTATTGATGCTTTTACGGACGAAATCGCCAACCAATATCCGGACTTAGAAATTACATGGTGGTTTGAGAACAGAATTGAATCAGAATTACAGCAACAAGAAAATGAAGGAGTTTATAAATTCTGGTTCGATAAGGAAATTATTTCCATAGATTATTTACGTGAGATTTTCGAGCATCAAAAATTAGGATGGTTACATGAGAGATACATTTCTGAGTTACATGGGCAAGGGGTTATTAATAAAGAATATCAAAAGCTTTGCTTTTCTGCAAAATATAGAAGAGAACTTTACAAACAAATAGAAGCAACTATTATTGAATTGCTAAGTTGTATTACCTTAATTGATAAATTCTTAACAACTTCTCTATCATCTTCATACTTGAATAAGCGTCTTTTAGTAATAAAAAGGAATCTTGGAAAATTTAAAAATGAATTTGGTCGATTACTAAATGCTGTTGAGAATGGTAACGATTTTTACAAGGTTCAAAAAGTCAAAGAGGTTCCGATTTGGAATACAATAAGGGATCTGGAAGAAAGTAAACCTAATAATATTCAAAAGAATATTTTGCCTGCATTAATAACATCTTTAGATAAACTTTACGGTTATGATTTACCTCAATATCTATATCATACCGGAAAAGATTTAACTCAGTTCGCAAGACTAATACTTGGAGAACCAGGCACTGGAAAGACACATGGATTGACTAATTGTGTTGAAAATCATCTCAGACAAAATTTACCAGCTGTTATTATTCAGGCAAAAGGTTGTCTGTGTCGTAGCTGGACAGAAATTTTAACTGATGTACTTAAACTTAACCAATGGAATGAAAATGAAATATTTAATGCATTGGAGGCTCTTGCAGTCAGAAACGATATACAAAAATTAGCATCACTTAAAACTGAAGGTGAACTCGATTCGGAATGTTCGAAAGTTTTGATTTGTATAGATGGACTAGAGGAAGATATTACGAACAAAGAAGAGTGGTATGGCCGAATGAGACAAAGTATTCCTATATCTGCAAAGTATCAAAGAGTTCGATTCATCTTTAGCGCCAGACGGTATTTTTATGACAGTGCTGAAGTCCCTGAACGAGGTATGTTTGATGAAGTTTCTCTTCCAAAGGAAGGAGATATTTCAATATCTAAAATCGCAAAGAAATATTTTAGTAAAGAACATTACAACATTCAAGTTCCGTCATTTTCTGTAATAAAGGGAATTAATAGTCTATTCGCGTTAAGGCTGTTTTGTGAAGAATATAAAAACAGGACTATTTCTGGTTCAGATCAAATCTTATTGGTTGAAAGAGATCTTATTAATTCTAAGATAAATAGAATTAATCAAGAATTTTGTACTACAATTCAAATAGGCAAGACCAGAAATCCAGTATTAGATGCAATGGAAACAATCTCCAATTTCTTTTATTCAAATCTTGAAATTGAACATGAACAGCTCATAGAAATTTTAAAACCCTTTCTTCTGAACTATTTAAGCATTAACGAAATTGATCTTCTTACAGATTTTCTTTCTGATAATGGATTCTTAATTCGATTTGAGAGGGAAGACAACACCGGCTTCTTGAGAAGATACAGAACTTATTACAATATTACCTACCAGTCACTTATTGAACACATTCTTACAGAGAAAACACTTTTAGGGATAAAAAATGGTACACTGAACTATATACCTAAAATTTTCAAACAAGGAATGATTATGCCATTGGATGATAATCCTCAAACAATTTATAATCCATTAGAAAAGCCTTATAATAAAAGGATTACTCAAAGCGTAATAAACAAAATTTTTGTTGAAACGGGAAGACTTATTGGGGATAATGACTTTTTAGTTGAGGGTTTTAAAAGCATGGAAGTTCTCGAAATGCGGATGGAAGCACTGTCCCATGCTCCAATAGAATTAGCTATTCAGTACAAATCCCAGATTGATAAACTGTTTTTTGGAGGATATAGATCCCAATTTCTAGTACTCAAACATCTAATTTTTCCATCAAGTTATTCTTCCCTTAATTACTTTGGGGCAGAATATTTACATCAAATATTAATCAACCAACCATCGGTTTTTGAAAGAGATAAATTATGGTCTGGCCTAGATAGATATGAAAAGAGAACCTTTAATGAAATGGAGACTTGGGAATATGCAATGGAAAATAATACAAGGGTATTTGATGAAGTAGGCGTAGGATATCTATACTTATCGGAATGGAGCAAACACAATGAAAGGCCTTTGATTTTTGTATGGGGGCTATCTACTATTGACCAGAAGCTAAGAAGTAAATTACGGGTTGCATTGACAGAGTGGGCAATACAAAATCCTTATGAGTTTTTATTGCTTCTTGACAAAATATTCTTTTGCAACGACCCACAAATTCAAGAAGATCTAGCATCTATAATGCTCGGAGTTGCCAGCAGACTTAAGAAAAAAAAGAAGACCAAAGTTTTAGCAGAATGGGCAATAGCTAATATCTTTTCAAATCTTGAAACTTATCGAAATATTATTGTTCGTCAAGGATTTCGAGCTATTGTTGAAAGGGCGTTTCAGTTTGGAGTTATAAGTGAAGAGGAGGTAAAGCTTTGCAGACCAGATCCAATGAAAAATGTTACTCTGATTCCGCTAGATTTGGATTATTTGAAATCGCCCAAAGAAGATTTTTACCCTATCGTTCATGATTTGGCCTGGTATGTAATTAAGAATGCATTTCACGATTTCTTGGAATATCCTTCAGCAATATCAAGAGGAACAAAAAGTAACGATTGCAACGAAGCTCAGAATCTTATTCAAAAATATTGGAAGAAGTATAAAATTAAAGGTCTATATGCACATGGTTGGGCGATGGCCGCGGCAATTGGTTATATAAAATCTATTGGTTTCTCTAGAACTGAAGGAAATGGTTTTACCGATGCAACACATGGAAGTAAGAGTGACGTTTTCACTTATGAAGAAAAGTATACATGGCTTGCTATTCACTATCTTCAAGGTTATTTGTCTGATTATATCCCTATGAAACAATGGTCCGATAATAGAGAATTTGTGAGTGATTATACCCAAATTTCAGATATTCCTAACCCTTCAGAATTCATATTTGATTTAAAAGAGCTAGAAAGAAAGGTTCTCAAAGGTAACGAATGGATTATCAAAGAAGTTCTTTCAAAAGAATTAGATGAAAATATTGAGATAAAAGAAAGTCTCACAAATTGGGTCAATGAAGAACCAGATTTAGATTTTGGGAATTGGCTATTCTATAGTTCTGAAGATTTTGAAATGAAAGATAAAACATCGAAATGGATAGCATTATATAATCATACCAGTCTCCATGACTCCAAAGAAATAGGATATACATTTTTAGATTCAAAAGCTTGTTTGGTTTTAAAGAGCGATTTTAAAACATTAATATCAACGATGACAAAAGAGTCAGACAAACAGGATTTAACCTTTCATTTGGATAGTCTTATTGCTACACCAAGAACAAATACTTATTGTAATCCTACAGATATTGTATGGATGTCTTGGATCGAAGAAGATGGGAATACTTATTCATTTGATGTTGACGAATTTGGAAATGAAAAGGAGTTAATTGTTGCTCTAACTAAAGTTGTTCGAAATACCACTCAAGGTGAAGATTATTTTATGTTACCATCAAAAAGAATTAGGGAAATAATAGGTTCCTATGAATTAGTTGGTGAAGAATTACAAGACATTAATCAGAAAATCGTTGCATTTACACATAAGTTATCAAAAGGATTTCATAAAGATAATCAAGAGATCGTACTAGTGGATCAGGAACTATTCGAAAAAGCAATTGAAAGAAATGGCTATGACCTTGTTTGGTTTATAACAGTTTACAAAGAGAAGAATCCATTAAATGAATCATTGCCAAAAGATTTTCATGTTCGAAGATCAAGGAAATACTTTGTATGGAGCAATGATAATGAATTGAAAACGGTGAAATTTTGGGATGAAGAATTTACGAATGTAAGAGACAATGAAAAATATAATAATTTACCAGAAAATAACTTTTTGTTGGATAGTTATTTTGAAGATGATTTTGTTGAGAAACTTGACTAAATTGGATTCAAAAATATGGGGTATGGAAGGACAAATAAGTCCGAACATAAAATATGATCACGGTAAAGCCTTTTTGTGGTTTGAAGGGAACATACTTCTTGTAATTAGCTAATATATAGCTCCATTAGTCGTCACCATGTGATTGAAGATGAGTGAAAAAAAAACGCAAGATTATAAAGAATAAAAAAATTAATTCTTTATAATCCAGAAATCAAATATTCATTACCTTTGGTTCAGAATGATACGTTCTTCAATTTTGATGCAGGGTATTTATCGAGGCCACAAAAAATACAACCTTCTAATTACTTGAATATAAGCACACTACAAAATACAAAATGCCCTTGTTCTGGGCACTGAAGTGAGTCAAAATAATAAAAGCACTTAAATCAGATGATTTAGGTGCTTTTTTATTGAATTAGAGAATAAGCCTGATGTAAATTGTTTTATTCTCTAATATTCCAGAAAAAAGAACAACTCTTAAATTTCAAAATCTAAGAGCTTTCAATTAAATTATTATTTTTTTGTCGGGGTAGCCGGATTATATTTTTATGCCACAAATATCATTAAATCAGCAGTTTATACTTGATGTTTTTATCAAGGTCACCTAATGGTTCACAAATAGAAGAACGAGGAGTTAACACTCACAAATTGATGCAATTATAATCAAATTTTAGGATTATGGGATCAGATTGAGAAAAATATTTTGCGTCCTGTAAAGAATGGCTTTAAAAAAACAGTACTAAAAGTCATGGCCTCGATTTGGCTGCTTTAAATATGATTTTATATGAAATATTTTGAGTTGTTATCCGAAAATAAAAGCGTTTAAATTGTCGAATTTACGCGCTTTTGATCTAATTTGACTTCGACATTAGTGCCCAGAACAAGGGCATTTTATATTTTGTAGTGCGCTTATATTCAGGTAATTATAAGGCTGTATTTTTTGTGGCCTCGATAAATACTCTGCATCGAAATTGAAGAACGTATCATTCTGAATCAAAGATAATGAATATTTTTTAGAATAATCCTAATAGGTTCTATTAGAATAAATTTAAGTTTTAAATTACTTGAATTAGTTAATACTCTCCCTAAATTTATCTTGCAAAAATATTGATCGCATCGTGGAAAAGTCTAAGGGCTGGGTTTTTCGGATCTACTATACCTAAATATCGCCTTTGCTCTGCTAAACGGATTCTTTCAAGATGATATCGATATATTCATGTTTTGTCATCTACCTATGAATGAGCATTATAAATTTTCTTAACAATAGTTCTAAATGATAAAATGATCCAGCTAAAGAAAATTAATTTCTACTAATTGGAAACCATTATATTTGTTAAAAAATGTGTGAATACTTAGTTATTCATTTCTTCAAGAAGTGGTGTCTCGGTTTTAATTGTAAAAATTAACTTAATATTATTGATGGGTAAGCCTTTTAAAAAAGAACTTGAAAAAATATTTGATACATACAGCTGGGCAGCCAAACAACAAAAAATTGAATTATTTGATTTTTTAAAAGAGTCAGGGAGACCTACTTTAATAATTGGTTCTGGAGGATCATTAAGTGCCTGTCATTATTTTGCTTCACTATTAATAAATTGTGGTGTTTTTGCTAAAGCGATAACACCACTGGAAGTTTACTATTCGAGGACCATATTAAATAATAGCAACCTAGTTTTTTTAAGTGCAAGTGGGAAAAATTCAGATATATTGTTTGGATTTAAGTTTGCATTGAAATTTGAGCCGAACTGTATTGTAAGTATTTGTATGAAAGAGGACTCTCCTTTGGCTAGACTTTCATTATCTTATTCAAATACAAAAACTTTTGAATACAATCTTCCTTCAGGTAAAGATGGTTTTTTAGCGACAAATTCCTTAATCGCTTTTTTCTCTATTTTGTATAATAACTTCAATTCAAAGGAAGAAAATTTTGAATTGAGACAGGAAGATAGCTACTTAAGTGACATAAGTATTTTTTTTAATAAGGTACCCAACGAATGTACATTTCACCTTCTTTATGGTGGTTGGGGGCATCCTGTTGCCATCGATATTGAATCAAAGTTTACCGAAGCAGGTTTAGGGAATATATTATTGTCTGATTATCGTAACTTTGGACATGGTAGACACCATTGGTTTGATAAAAGAAAGAATTCCGCAATTATAGCTCTTGTTACTCCTGAAGAAGATCTGATTTCAAAAAGAACCTTGTCACTTCTTCCTTCTAGTATTCCTCAATTAGTTCTTAAGTCTAATTCAACCTCCCCAATTGCAAGTATTGATCTATTAATCAAATCTTTTTATTTAGTAGATAAAATGGGAGAAATACAAGGAATTGATCCTGGAAAACCAGGTGTTCCTGAGTATGGTAGTAAATTGTATCATTTAAAGTATTCTTCATTTTACACTTTAAAAAATCAGAAAATACCCCAAGATATAATTAATGCAATTTTTCGAAAGTTAAAAGTTAAGAATCTCTCAGAGTTAAGCATTGAAGAGCTTAACCATTGGTTAAATGCATATTCTAGTTTTATAGGTAAGCTAACAAGTGCCAAATTTGGTTCCTTAGTTTTTGATTTTGATGGTACGTTATGCTCACTTGAAAATAGATTTATTGGAATATCAGAAGAAGTTATTCAGAGTTTAGTTAGATTCTTATCGAGGGGATTTATAATTGGAGTTGTTACAGGTAGAGGGAAATCGGCAAGAACAGAATTACAAAATGTAATTCCAAAAGAATATTGGGATAGTATTATTATGGGATATTATAATGGCGCGGATATAGGTGCTTTAAATAATGATAAATTGCCAAATAAGCAATTGCCAATCGAAAATGCTATTCAAAAGATTTATGAATTAATAAGCGATTATAAGTTACCTTATAAATTAGATTTGGAATTACGCCCCAATCAGTTAACTATTGAAGTTACCAATACACATGAATGGGATCGAATTAAATCGTTAATAATTCAATTGACGATGTCATCAAATATTGAAAATATTCAAATCATTGAATCGAGCCATTCATTAGATATCATTTCAAGACCCAGAACTTCAAAACTAAATATTCTACAAATTTGCGAAAAGGAAGCTTTATCCAGAGGGTTGCCTGAAGAATGTTTATGCATAGGAGATAAAGGTATTTGGCCAGGTAATGATTTTGAGTTACTTTCTACTACATATTCTTTAAGTGTTAACGAAGTATCCATTATGCCTGAGAGTTGTTGGAATATTGCTAAAGTTGGTTCTAAGAATATTAAAGCAACTCTAGAATATTTAAATAATCTAGAAATAGTTGATAAATCAATAATCTATAAGCTGTAATGAGAACCGCATTAGCAGAAAAACTATTAGTTAAAATAATGAATTGGAATTCTGAGGAAATAAGCCAAGAAAGGCCTTTACTTCAAGCGCTTTCTAATTTAAAATATGATGAATATCAAAATTTTTCTTCTGGATCAAGATTTATTGAAAGTCTGGTTAGATGGTTAGATCAATTTAAGGACATTAATGATAAACAAAGTGCATATTTATTTATAAAAGAACACCTCATATTCATCTCAAGTGATCAGTTATCCCATTTAGTGAATATTACTTTTTCTGAAAAAATCAATCCTGTATTAATAGAAAAAGCAGCATCTAAATTATGCATTAATTCATTTCTTGTGAATGAAATTGTTAATAGTTTGGAATATGGAGAAACTCGTAGATGTAGTCTTTTTATTGGTCTTAGCGATGGCTCTAGAATTGATCAATTAAGAAGAGTTAGTGAATTAAATAATGAGCAGGTGCTGCAAACGTATTCAGTATCAGTAGATAAAGTGAGTGATATGTTGGATGAATTGAAAAATTCTGGATATAATAATAAATTTAATTCGATCTTTCTAATCGATGATTTTACTGCAAGTGGAACAAGTTATTTTCGTTTTGATGAAAAAAGTCATGCATGGAAAGGGAAAATATTTAAAACAGTCAATTCCATCTTTGATGAAAATGGAGGTTTATATAATCTAGTCACAAAATCAGAAACGATTAAGATTCATATTATTTTTTATATTGCAACAGAAGAGGCTGTGGATAGATTGATTTATAATATTAATGTTTGGAAAGAAGAATCGAAGTGTAATTTTGAGTTTTATATTGAAGCAGTACAACTCATAACAAATGAAATCAAAGAGCAAATATTATTAAAAACTGAACTTCTTGAGTTTTTTCAAAATTATTTTGATGAAAAAATTGTTGACGTTCATTATAAAAAAGGAATCCATAACCGGCCACAATTAGGGTTTAATGAATGTGCATTGCCTTTGGTACTATCACATAATACGCCTAATAATTCGCTTCCAATACTGTGGATGCCGGAAGATATGAAATATACAGGTTTATTCCCAAGAGTTTCCAGACATAAAGAATGAGTAATAAACTAAGAAATCCATTTAGTATGCGAGCGTCTGAAAAAATAGAATCAGATGCAAGTTTTTTACGGTTATTTAGTCCTATGGTTTTGGACGCATTAATTGAAATGCACGAAAAAGGAAAACTATGGGATAACATCGTATTTATACACAGTTCACCAGGAGCTGGTAAAACGTCATTGTTAAGAGTATTTGATCCTGGCTCATTATCAACTTTATTTAACAATAAATCAAGTTCGGAATATAAGGATCTTTTTACTTCGTTAAAAAGAATTGATGTAATTAATAACGAAAGCATTGATGTACTAGGTGTTACGTTGATCTGTACGGGTAATTACGAGATTCTTGAGGAACTTGATATGTCTTCTGCTCAAAAGATTCGGTTATTTTTTTCCTTGTTAAATATCAAACTTATCATAGCAACGTTAAGATCTATATTATCTTTAAATCACGCAAGATTTCCTGAAGACCTTGAAAAAATTGAGTTTACATATAAGAATCCTGACAATTACTTTACTAGTTTAAAAGTTCCATGTAACGGAAAGGAGCTTTTTGAATGGGCGTCTAGTATTGAAAAGAAGATTTATTCAATCATCGATAGCTTTCTTCCAGAAGAAGGAATGCAATCCGAAGGTCATAATGAATTGTATGCACTTTCGGTCTTAAAACCACAACATATTACCTATAATGGCAATTCAATATGTAAAAGAATATTATTCATGTTAGACGACACTCATAAGTTATCTAATAGTCAACGTGAAGGTTTAAAAAAATATGTGATTGAAAAACGGGGAAATTTTAGCATATGGGTATCTGAACGATTAGAGGCTCTTGATCCAATGGAAAATTTGAGATCATTCAAAGAACGCGATTATGAGGAGATTAATCTTGAACGTTTCTGGGATAAAAAAGCCAGTCGATTTGAAAATATATTATTAAATATTGCTGAAAAAAGAGCACGAATTTCAACTGAGGATATTGACAATTTTCAAGAATATATTGAAAATGAATTAAATGAAGAAAAATACAAACAAAAATTTCTGAGTTCAATTGAAACTACATTGGAATCAATTCATAAATATACCCTTTATTCTAACAAATTTAATGAATGGGTTCAATATGCTAATTCATATGAAGGAAGTCCACTTGAAAAAGCACATTTACTTAAATTGATCGAAATCCTCATTCATAGAAATAAAGAAAAAAATCAATTAAGTTTTGATTTTCCTCTTACGATTCCGGAACTAACAGATAAATTGAAATCAGGTCTAGATCCAACGGCAAAACTGTTTTTATCTGAAAGTGCTAAATTACCTTATTATTATAATTTCTCAACCCTTTGCAAGCTTTCGTCTAATAACATAGAGCAATTTTTAACCTTTTCTGCAGATCTTTTTGAAGAAATGATTTCTAATAAATTAAGGGGTAATCAAATTACAGTCGACATTGAAAAACAAGAAAAAATCTTTTCAAAAGTTGCTGAAAAGAAATGGCGTGAACTTCCTAGAATAATTCCATATTCAACTTCTGTTGTAAAATTTTTAAGCGAGTTAGGAACTTTTTCGAGAAAGGAGACATATAAGCCCAATGCTCCTTATGCTCCTGGTGTGAATGGATTTGCAATTAAACCGAACAGTACAAACAGCCTTTTCAATAATGGAAATTGGCTTAATAATAGCCTTTATGATCCTTTGATAAATGTAATTTCCACATGTGTAGCATTTAATCTGCTAGAGGTAAAAGAAGTTAATCAAGGAGAAAAAGGACAACAATGGCAAGTTTTTTATTTGAACAGATGGTTGTGTGTAAAATTCAATTTGCCATTATCATACGGTGGATGGAGACATAAAAGCCCAGATGATCTTTTAAAATGGACAATAAAATGACGAAGTATAGATGGAACCCATATGTGCTTATTAAAGGTGAAAAAACTATAACCTTCTGGAATGATCATTTCAATTGTGATCGAAAAAGTCGGAATCTTCTTTTTGTATTAGGCAAAGGTTTTGATGTTAGAATGAATTTTGCAATAAAACAGATTACTGAGTGTTGCCCTGAAATGCAAATGGAGTGCATGCTTATTGATTTTGAAGAAAGTCGAGTTTCTTATTCCCATAATTACAAGTCATTAGTTGATGAAAATATGGATGAACTATCTAAAATAGTGGTAAATAAGAAACAACTAATAGATAGAAAGATTGTTTTATGGAAAACCTCAGGTAGGAAACGAAGACGAATTGGTGATAGGCAGGCTGCATTAATTTTTAAAGACATAGAGGAAGTAACAAAATTTTCTGATATTATTATTGATATAAGCGCACTTCCTCGTGGAGTCTATTTTTCATTAATAGGTAAAGTATTATCATTAATTGATAAAATTGAAGCAAAGGTTAAACCAAATCTTTTTGTTATCGTAGCTGAAAATGCAGAGATTGACAAAATGATTATTGATGATGGAATTGATAATGACTTAAACTATTTGTATGGCTTTGGAGGACAAATAGACCTTTCTTCCGAGATAGAAAAACCAATTATATGGTTTCCTATTTTAGGAGAGGATAAAGCACCTCACCTTAGTCGAGCATATTCGAAAATTACTGAAACAAAGAATAGATTATTTGAGATTTGTCCAACATTGCCATTTCCATCAAAGAATCCACGAAGGTCTGAAGCTTTAATTATTGAATATCATAAGTTGTTATTTGACGAATTTGGGGTTGAACCGCAAAATATAATGTATGTGCCAGAACAGAATCCTTTTGAAGTTTATTTGAGGCTTTGTGATGCAATCACAAATTACAATAAGTCATTGAAAGTAATAAATGGATGCAAGGCTTCCATTTCTACTTTTTCGAGTAAATTATTATCTATTGGAACGTTGCTCGCAGCATTTGAACTTAAAGATGATATAGGAGTTGGAATTTTAAATGTTGATGCTGAAGGTTATAGAATAAAAAGTGTAGAAGATTTAAAAAAACTTAACGAGAAAAGTGAACTTTTCGTAACTTGGCTCACTGGAGAACCATATTAAAAAGGGAATGAAATTGGCTGATTATAAAGAAAATAAAGACTTTGTCTGCGTAGGTACAGGACTCTTAGCATTAGATGTAATACTTAACGGTCGCCCTGAAACTCCACCAAAATTTCAAGCGGGGGGATCATGTGGTAATGTCCTAACTATATTGTCATATTTAGGTTGTAGATCTTTTCCAATTGCAAGATTAGCGGATAACAGAGCTAGTATTGAATTATTAAGTGATCTTAAAATGTGGGACGTTATTACTGATTTAATTGTGAGTAAAAAGGAAGGTAGTACTCCAATTATTATACATCGAATTTTTAAAGGTAAAGATGGTAAATCTAAACATAAGTTTGAGTTTAAAGATCCTTCCACTGGTATTTGGTTGCCACAATATAAGCCTGTCATTGCTAAGGATGTCGATGAAATCACAAAGAAACATCCAAATGCAAATGTGTTTTATTTCGATAGAGTAAATAGGGCGTCAATTGAATTGGCGAAGTATAATAAAAGTAATGGAGCTCTTGTCGTTTTTGAACCATCTTCAATTAAGGATATAAAATTATTCAAACAAGCATTAGAAGTGTCTCATATTTTAAAATTTTCAAAAGATCGAATTAATAACTACCAAGAACTTTTTCCGGATCAACAAACTATACTTGAAATAGAAACTTTAGGTCAGGATGGCTTACAATATAGATTTAGTAAAACTAGAAAAGCTAAAAATTGGAAAAGGGTAGTTTCATATAAACTTGACGATGATTTTATAAAAGATTCTGCTGGCGCTGGAGATTGGTGCACTTCTGGTATTATTTACCTTTTAGGAACAAATGGCTTTGAATCTTTTAGTAATATGTTGACTTCTGATATTGAAAATGCTTTGCAGTATGGTCAAGCTTTAGGTGCAATAAATTGTTGCTTTGACGGAGCACGTGGTATTATGTATAAAAAAGATCGAAATGATTTGGATAAAGCTGTATCCTGCCTACAGCAACGATCAGAATACAATGCTTTTATAGAATTTTTATCAGATTCAAACACAACCAAAAAGAGTATAACTCATGATTTACCTTCGATAACAAGTCTGTTCAATTTGGGATAGTATTCCTATAACGGATTTTTAGGTAAATAGTAAACATATGTTTGTGAAGACATTCAAGATAAAAGATTTGGCAACATTTGTGAAATACAGAAAAATTTTACCATACATATTGCCCATCCTACGTTTGACAACTCGGTAACTTTGATAAATGGAGTTCCTTTGGAGAAATCGTTTCCAAAATGCTGGGGCTCATCTTTGAATACTATCCTGATTTAAGCCAAAATTGTGATACCAAAATCTCGAATAACATGAACCAGCTGCAAAAGGAGCTGGGTGTGGAGAGTTGTGGGGATTGCTTACAGAAATACTTTTCGAAATAAACAAACGAAACTGGGAAAGGAGTTATTCATATTGTTTTAACTAGAAGATAAGGGCATAAAATCAATTAGATTTTATGCCCTTATTGTTGAATGAATTATTTAATTTTATAGTCTAATGATTCAAAACAGTGAAGTGCTACTATCTTCATTTAGTATTCTTATTTGACTACCTGAAATTATGATTGAAACTGTTGTTCACCCCAAAGTTGAATTTGTATACACACCTGTCGCAAATTATGCCATCCAACAAAACCGAGTACCGATTGTACGGAAACTAAGTATTGAAAATTGTTCTGATGAAGATATAACTGATATTCAGGTTAAAATTACATGCGATCCGGAGTTCGCAAATAATTGGGAACATCGAATTGAATTGATTCCAAAGAATCAAAGTCTGGGATTAGATGTTAAGAATTTAAAACTTTCAGCAAGATTTCTTTCCGAATTGACTGAAAGGATAACTGGTGAGCTTAGCTTGACTATTTCCTCGAATAATGAGGTTCTGCTCAAGGAGAATTATATGGTTGATATTCTAGCCTATGACCAATGGAATGGCATTGGAACATTGCCTGAAATGCTGGCTGCATTTGTCACACCAAACCACCCTGAACTATCAAAAATAATCAAATCAGCTTCTGATATACTTAAAAGTTGGACGGGAGACCCTTCATTTGATGCCTATCAGAGTTTAAATCCTGATCGCGTTAAAAAGCAAATGGCAGCAATATATGAAGCAATCACAGAACTTGGAATTGTTTATTGTTCTCCTCCTGCAAGTTTTGAAAGAGAGGGTCAACGCATTCGTATGTGTGATACCATCTTTTCTCAAAAGCTTGCTACTTGCATTGATATGGCCATTTTATATGCTAGCTGCCTGGAGGCTGTTGGATTAAATCCACTTTTAACGGTAATTAAAGGACATGCCTTTGTAGGCAGTTGGTTAGTTGACCAAACGTTTCCTGATAGTGTTAACGATGATGTATCGTTATTAAAGAAGCGTACGGCAAGCGGCATCAATGAAATTGGTTTGGTGGAATCTACTTGCATGAATGCGGGCCATTCATTTTCTTTTGACGAGGCGATGAATGATGCAAACTATAAATTGGTTAATGAAGACAATTTTATTCTGTTTGTCGATATAAAAAGAGCCCGGTTCAGTGGAATAAAGCCATTGCCACAAAGAATAAAAACTTCTGACGGATGGGAGATTGTTGAAGTTCAGGAAATATCACGGCTTATTGATGCCCCCGATAGTATTTTAGTTGAAAGATTAGACGTGCCAGAACAAGTCTCTACTTTTACTAAGCAAAAACTTTGGGAACGAAAATTATTAGATCTAAGTTTACGAAACAACCTTCTTAATTTACGGGTAACCCTGAATACAATTCAAATCATTTCAATAAGTCTCAATTCCTTTGAAGATGCTCTTGCTGATGGCGATGAATTCCAGGTTTTGCCTAAACCAAATGATTGGGCAAATCCACTGAGCGTTTCCGGAGTTTATCAGGCCGTGAATCAATCAGATCCCATTGTTGACTTGTTGAAACATGAACTAGCCCACAAACGCCTTCGTTCGTATTTGACAGAGGGCGAACTAAGTTCCGCATTAACAAAACTATACCGATCCTCCCGAGTATCATTGGAGGAAAATGGAGCAAATACCCTTTATTTGGCACTTGGATTTTTGAAGTGGTATGAAACGCCTAAAAGTGAATTGCCCCGATATGCGCCACTACTTTTATTGCCAGTTGAAATCATTCGAAAATCGGCTCAAAAAGGCTACGTGATCCGAAGTCGCGAAGAGGAAACGTTGATGAATATTACTCTGTTGGAGATGCTCCGGCAAGACTTTGGAATAGTAATTAACGGACTGGATGAACTTCCAAGAGACGAAAGTGGTGTTGATGTAAAGCGAATATTCAACATTGTTCGGCAGGGAATCATGGCGCAAACACGCTGGGATGTTGAAGAGGAGGCCTTTTTAGGAACTTTTTCCTTCAACAAATTTATCATGTGGAACGATATCCACAACAATGCTGATAAGTTAAAGGAAAACAAAATCGTTGCCAGTCTTATTTCTGGCAAAATGGAATGGGTAACGAGTGAAACACTTGTATTGGAATCCAATCTTGATCAGGAATACCTACCTTCCGATATAGCGTTACCAATTAGTGCAGACTCCTCGCAGCTTGAAGCCATTTGTGCAGCTGTTCAGGATAAAAGTTTTGTTCTGCATGGCCCTCCGGGAACAGGTAAATCGCAGACCATTACCAATATTATCGCCAATGCCCTTTATCAAGGGAAAAAAGTCTTGTTTGTTGCTGAAAAGATGGCTGCACTTTCGGTTGTTCAGAAGAGATTGACAGATATTGGGCTTGATCCGTTTTGTCTGGAGTTGCATTCCAATAAATCGAAGAAATCAACTATCCTGGAACAGTTACAAAAAACAACAGAAGTGATAAAGAAGTCATCTCC
>Ga0209417_1004590_pt1 | contig 16299 bp, 16 predicted proteins | sample RifGroF2_FD_184002 | JGI IMG/M metagenome (GOLD analysis project Ga0209417, IMG submission 184002) | Groundwater microbial communities from Rifle, Colorado, USA - Groundwater F2 (SPAdes) (version 2) | ecosystem: Environmental > Aquatic > Deep subsurface > Groundwater | place: Rifle, Colorado... | reverse complement strand
CAAAACCTCTTCTTTTGGCCAATGAGACTATTTTATCTAACGATTTAGTCATATAAAATTATTTAACATCCCCATCATTGGGACGATCAACGGTATCGCCCGTCGTCAAGATCGAATTTCTAACTATAATAACTTGCTTGGTAAAACTATCTTTACCAGAAAAACTGACATTTTTCAATAAATCGATAACGCCTCCCCTTTGAGCAGTCGTTGGCCTGACCGAAATTTGGAATACGGCCTCATATTTAGGTATTGTCGAGCCAACACCCATGGGCAAATTTTTTATATTCCAAGACACTTCTGAAGAATTCTTGCTATATATTATATCGGGCTGACCGGCAGTAACGCTTGAGCTACCCTTCCAGATCACGCCAACTGGCAAAGTAGCAGTCACTATAGCATCACCAACATCATTACCAGGATTAATTAGATTCCAATGAACCGTATAGATAGTTTCTTGACCAACAATTGGCGGCATAGGACCGCTCAGACCAAAAGCTGCATCATTATAATAAGCTAGCTGTGTAAACGTTGGCTGAGTGCTAATCTTTGTTATTAGACTAGTCGTTGCGGCCAGTTCGTCAGAATCAATACCTGGAGGTATATTGGGTGAACTTAATTTTGCTGAAGCCTTAACTAGGGTGTTCTTTGTGCCGGTTCCACCCGAGCCAAATCGATCTTTTATTCTAAGCTTAACGTTTAATTCTCCTTTCTTACCAGGTACCAGATTAGCGAAATTCGGCACAACACTGGAATCCCAGGTAACAGTATTATTATTAGAATCGAAATATCCGCCCACAGCGTTCAAGCTTGAATAGTCAAACATGTCACCATCCAACTTAACTGTCATGGTCAATCCTATTAAATTAAAGTTGGAACTATTACTGTAACGAATGGTGTAATTTAAATCATCACCAAGATAAGTAGAATAATCCTTGCTATCGTTTAGATAAATATCGACTCCGAGAAGTGGATTTGAGATAGAAGTAAAACTCGAAGCTTCTTCGTAATTAACAAAATCATCTCCAAGTTTCCTCTTGAGGGCTACTGTGATCGGTTTATTTTCACCCTCCCTACCGACTATACTCCCCTGAATTGTTATTCTGGAACCCTGTCCTTTATTTAGGTTTTTAATAGTAAGGAATTGCTTCGATCCAGCATCAAAAATCGGAGTCGAGTTGTTTACGGAAAAACCATCTGGAAAATCGAATTCAAATCTCAAATCAGAAATATCATTTGCCGATTCATTTCGATAATCAAGAACATAGCTAATCGTCTGGCCATTGGTTGCATTCGGCGGAGCACTCAAGGTCAAAGCTATCGGTAAGCTAACAATCGTTGTAGCCAGAGATGCCGTTTTCTCAAATTTCGATTTAAGTCCGCTTGCCTGATAATCCATTACGATCTTGGCTATCTTAATATCTCCGCGATTACCACCAAGAAACGCCTTAAATTCTTTCTCGCCTGACTGGCCCCTCGTCAAATTATCTAAAGTAAATGTTTCCTTAATTGTATCCGACACCTTGCCATCTTTGATAATCACCGATTTATCAGGATAAGAAAAAGTAAATTTGATATTGTTTAAATCAGACTTAGTTAAATTACTATACTTAACCTTATAAACAACTTCGTCACCAACTGCGGCCTGAGTCGGGCCCTCAACTGTCAATTGTACTCCACTCTCAATAAAAGATGGGCCGCCAAACCAAAAAATAAAAATACTGATTATAAACAAAACTAAGGCCAGAAGAATGGCCCACTTAAGAAGCTTACTACCTATAATTGAATGATTTTTCCCTGGAAACACTGGATTTGATTGGCCCTGAAACGACCCCATAGGACCCTGGGAAATAATATCTACCATTAAGATTATTCTAACACAGATTATCTCCTAGCGGTATATAAAGCCTAAGGAGTTAAGTCTTCGATCAGTAATGTTCTCAAATATCATATCTAGCGATGTTTTGGCTATGTAATTGTCCGCCGAGCCTGCCTGTCTTAAAATCTTAAGATTGTCGCTGGTCAAAAGAATACCGCGATTAGTCTGCAAATAACAATTGCGACATATCAAACCACCCATATCAAAATTAAGAGCCCACTCATGATCAATCTCACAATCTAAACCCTCCCTAGTCAAACAAATGGAACAATTATCAATTTTTGGTGCATAACCAGAAATATCTAAAAACCCTACTTGCTTTTTTCTGAATATATTTAAAACATCTTCTTCTTTCGCCTCTTTAAGTTCTTTGAAATTAGAGATTAAAAACGACCACATTCCAGCATCACGTTCATTCTCGAAAATAATCTTATCAATCACGTCCAAAAAGAAACTGGCAACGCTGAATTTCCTGATTGAATCTTTAATTGGCAGATATGCATCCTCGGATTGAGCGCTTGCTATAATAGGCCATGCTCGTCCCTCAATTAAATCAAATTCAACTAGATTCAATACATCTAGATGCATTGACTGTAAAGAAGTTTTCTTGAGGATACTCTTTGCGATCGCCACTATTTTTCCCAATTCTTCGGTATAACAAGTTACGAGCTGATCATACTCGTTGGTATTCTGCTTCTTAATTACGATCGCTTTGGTTCTCATCTAATATCGCCGAGAATATAACTTTTGAGAGTACGACATAGATTCCTACTGGAATCTTGCCTCTTACTCGCGCCGTCGCGCTCCGTAAGCCTCTCAAAAGTTATATTCTCGGCTTCTTGCGTAAATTATTCCATCATTTTTAATAATTCTTCCAAGACAACCGGCAATTCATTTACGCCATTATCTCCGGCAATATGACCCATTCTTTTTACTACAATAATTTTAGCTCCTAAATTATTTTTAAATAATTCTGTATCACTTAGCGGTACGTAGGGGTCATCATCTGAGGCTATATCAAGGAATTTGTCGGTATGTTTTTTGATTTTACTGAAATTTATTGTCCCATGAACCCATTCCTTAGCTATTTTTTTTGTATAAATTTCATCCCAAGTCTCATCGGTTAGATTAAACCAGCCAGCTACAAATATCACTCCGCCAACTTTTTGATTCTCGGGAAGTTGTTCCAAATATCTCATAATCGCCTGGCAACCGATACTATGTCCAACAAAATAGGTATCCTCATTTGGTTCTCCGACGGATTGATTAAGCCTATTAACCCATTCCGAGATTTTAGGATTCCAAGTATTTGGCATTTTTGGATTAGTTGCTTCATAATCCTTGGCTTCAAGTTGTTGTTTTAACCACTTTAACCATGGTTCGTCAGGATTTCCTCCCCACCCATGAATAATAAATACTCTTTTCATTGTGTCTTAAAATATGTAAAGATGTGGCCAAGAATGAGATTTTTGAGAGGCTTACGGAGCCTGACGAGGCGAGTAAGAGATGCTTTTTCAGCAGAAAAAGACAGCGTACTCTCAAGAGTCTCATTCTTGGCCACAATATAGATTATTAAACAAACAGTTATCTTCTAATGGCTAACCATATAGGTTTACCCGGAGCAATATCAAATTCTTTTTGCATATCAAATGCCATCGTTTCATTTTTCGTATTAGTGAACTCACCGATAATAGTTTCTTCTGCAATCATTCCTGACCATTTATTTATAGCATCTGAAAGTTCTGCATCAGAACTAAACCAACTTCCAAATATTTTATCGTCCATCTTATAGCCTAATTCTTTTCGCATATCCTGTATCTGACGAATTAGCTCACGAGCATAACCCTCGCCTCTCAATTCTGAACTTATTTCGAGATCCAGTTTCACGCTTTCCACTTTTTCGTATTTAATTTCTTTTACATTTAGCTCTTCTCTAATTACTTCTTCGATGTCAGATTGGAAAGGATTTAATCGATTGACAGTAATAGAACTCAACGGCTGCCTGACTTTTATTTGATTCTCCTTTCTTATAGCTAAACCAACAACGATTACCTCTCGAGCCTCAGCCATCTCCTTTTCCAGGTCAGTATCTATCAAACTCTCATCGGCAATCGTCCAATCCTCTAGGTGGATACTCTTACTATCCTTGGTCAGTTTCATATACAGATCATCGGCTACGAACGGTACAAAAGGAGCTGCTAACTTGACTGTCTCTATGAGTAGGTCTTTTAATAAAATTAACGCTCCTTCTCTTTTCCTTGATCGGCGCAACCACCAATTAGATAGATCTTCGACTAAAAACTTCTCTATGGACCTTGCAGCTGAAGTGGGATCATATGCATCAAGCTCATTGGTTACCTCTTTAATTGTGGTATGAAGTCTCGAATAGATCCAATCATCAAGTAAATGCTTCTTAGATTTTATATCCTTATCTGAGCTCGTTTGCTCATAGAGATCGTAGAATCGATAGCAGTTTCGCAGAGTTGAAAGAAATCCCTGTGAACGCGTTTGCAATTCCCTATCAGAGAACAATTTATATTCACCTGGTGCATTAACCGTGTATAGGTACCAGCGGGGTGCATCGGCACCATATTTATCCATAACATCAAAAGGTAGCACTATATTACCCTTTGACTTGGACATCTTTTTGCCCTTTTCGTCTAGGATATGGGCATAGCTCATAACATTTTTAAACGGTTTACCGCGATTCATCAATGTAGATATGGCCAAGAGCGTATAAAACCAGCCACGAGTCTGATCAATACCTTCTACGATAAAATCGGCTGGAAACTGTTCCTTGAATATTTTTTCGTTGTCAAAAGGATAATGCCATTGAGCAAAAGGCATAGCACCAGAATCAAACCAGACATCAATCAAGTCCGGTATTTTAATCATTTCTCCGTCACACTTTTCACATTTTAATTTAACTTCATCCACATAGGGCCTATGCAAATCTAATTCACCCAAATCATTTCTGGGAATATGCCTCCAGTCAAGCTTAATCAGCTCTGCCCATTTCGGTTCCATCTCTTCGCTTTTATCGTATATGGATCTTTCATCGTCACCGATGGCAATAGCTCTAATCATTCTGAGCGGATCACCATGACTTACGATTAATATCTTCTTATTTTTGTACTTCGCATCAATCTCTTTCATAAATTCTGTCAATCTCAATCTTTCATCGTTCCAGCTTTCGCCGTCATAGTGCTTAACATTAAAATCAGATCCCCAATGATTAGGAAATTCTTCCAATCTCTTGCCCTCTGTCTGGGATCCCCACTCAATCTCCCTTAGACGATCATCTATCACAATGCCAACACCAAGCTCTTTACTTACAATGTCAGCAGTTTCTTTAGTTCTAATGAATGGCGAAGCGAATATATAATCTACGCCGCCAAGTTTTTTTAATTCTTTGGTCGATTTTGTTACGGCCACTCTTCCTTCTTCCACGAGATGATATATATCCTTATCCAGATGGGAGCCTATGATCATTTCAGCTTTCTCCTTTCTCTCGCTTAAACCATGACGCATTATATAATACTCATTGCCCGAGCTAATAGCTGAATCTTCTAGATCTTTGATGCTACCAATAACGCTTCTGTTCTCGCATTTTTCATTCGTACACTCCCAAATTGGCAATGGTGTCGCCCAGTATCTTTCCCTAGAGAAGGCCCAATCCTTGCCCTCTTTAATCCATTGCCCAAATCTACCATCACCAACATGTTTCGGCTCCCAATTTATAGTAGAGTTATTGGCTAGCATTTCGCTGTTAATAGCAGACATTTTTATAAACCAAGAGTCTTTGGCGTAATAAAGAAGCGGCGAGGCACAGCGCCAACAAAAAGGATAATCATGCTCGTAATCTTCTGATTTTAACAACTTGCCACTCGAAATTAGTTTTTCAACAATTAAATCCTCGGTCTTCTTGTCTTTGACGTACATACCCACTAAGCCATTGCCAACATTTTCTTTAAATTTGCCCTGCTCATCTACGGTATGGATAGTTGGCAGGCCGATCTTAAATCCTAGATTATAGTCATCCTCTCCATACATTACTGCCGTATGAACCACGCCTGTACCATCTGTAGTAGAAACAAAGTCTGCTGGATAGACTTTATATGATCCATCAGATTTTAGTTCTGAAATATCAAAAAGAGGTTCATATTCCAAACCAATAAGATCTTTGCCTTTTATATCAGTCACAATGCTACTTTCAGGTAAAACTTTCCCTAGTAAATCTTTGGCTAAAATATAGTTCTCGCCTTCTTCATTAGCAACAACATAATCAATACCCTCGCCAATGGCCAAGGCAACATTGCCAGGCAAAGTCCAGGGCGTCGTTGTCCAGGCAAGAACGAAAGTATTATCCGGCAAATTAAATTTCTTATAATTCTTTACTTTAAACTTTAAATAAACGGATCTTTCTTTCACTAGTTGGTATCCCTGGGCAACTTCGTGTGAAGAGAGTGGTGTACCGCAACGAGTACAAAAAGGTACGACGCGATGAGCCCTGTAGAGATATTTATTGTCCCAGATCTGTTTGATAATCCACCACAATGTCTCCATATATTTCGGAGAGTACGTAATGTATGAGTCATCCATGTCTATCCAGTGGCCCATTCTTGTGACCATGTTCTCCCATTCTTTTTTATACTTCCAGACACTTTCGCGACAACGCTTATTAAAATTAGCGATACCGTAATCTTCGATATCTTTTTTGTTTTTAAAACCCAACTGCTTCTCGACTTCAATTTCCACCGGTAAACCATGAGTGTCCCAGCCAGCTCTTCTAAGTACATAAAAGCCACGCATGGTCTTGTAGCGACCATATAGATCCTTAAAGGCTCTGCCTAGAAAATGATGGATGCCCGGTCGGCCATTAGCCGTCGGTGGACCATCAAAAAAAACAAACTTCTTTTTGTCTTTATTCTTGGCCAGACTTTTAGCGAAGGTTTTATCCTTTTCCCAAAAATCTAATATCCTATTTTCCGTCTTCGAATGATCGTACATGTTACTTCTCAATATATCCTGAATTGACACAACTTTCAATCTCTGTAAACTTAGTATTAATGCTTACCAAAAAACAAAAGATAGCCTTACTCTTCTTGGTCATCACCTTCTCACTTTCCATCATCGCCACAATTTATGGCTGGGATAATAATTACGTTTGGTATGACATAGTACTCCATCTATCGGGTGGATTCTTCATGGCCATGTTTCTCTATGACTACTTCTCGTCCGCTATAACTGGTACTAGTCGATTTAAAAAAACGCTTCTAATCATCGGCTATGCTTTAATTATTGGGGTTTTATGGGAATTCGCTGAATTTTTGGCAGGTAAGTATTTATCAGATCCTATCTATAACATTTGGCATCTCCGCACATACTTTATAGGAGATCTGGATGATACTCTTGGTGATCTGTTGAACGATATAATCGGCGGACTTACATTTGCCATTGCCTTCAGAAAGAAAATTTAAATAACAAAACCGGCCCGCTAACAGCGGGCCGGTTTTGTTTTGGGCTCTCTTTACATCTTCTTGGGTGCAGAGATACCCATAAGCCCAAAACAAATTCCCAAAACAATTAGTATACCTTTAGCCAATACGAGTCGAGAATCTCTAATTTTTTCGTCTTCGTGTAAAACCTTATGGCTCTCATAGAATTTATGAAAGTCGTTTGCAACCTTTAATACATATTCGGCCAAATGATGTACGCGATAACTTACTCCGATTTCTTCAATTAATTCCGGTAAATGTATAGCATCTATAGCTAGGGCCACCTCTTCTTCATCACTTATTGATATCTCTTTATCTGGCCCAACCACAATGTCAGATTTATCGAATATACTGCTCAATCTAGCATAGGCATACTGCGCATAGAATACTGGATTCTTTTTTGACTGCTCCTTGGCCAGCTCTACATCAAATTCCATATGAGTGTTCATATCTTTAGCCATAAAGAAAAATCTAATAGCATCTCTGCCTACCCTAGGAAGGAAATCATCCAACAGAACAAACTTACCCTCGCGCTTGGACATTCTTTGATATTCATCTTTCTCTTTGACCATAATCAATTGGTGCAACAATATCTCAAGCTTGCCATCCTCATAACCTAATGCTTTTGATCCAGCTAATAATCTTGGCATATCGCCATGATGATCGGTCCCCCAAATATTTATGGCCTTATCAAATCCCCTCTTCTCAATCTTATTCTTAGTGTAAGCAATATCGTTCATTAAATAAGATGTCTGACCATCGCTTTTAACAATAACCGCATCTTGCTGATCTGGAAAATAATTACTTACTTTAAACCAAGACGCAGTGTCTTTCTCATATACCAAATTCTTACTTTTTAAATAATCCAGAGCACTCATCACTTCACCACTAGTATGTAGCTGACTCTCCCTAAACCAAACATCAAAATTAGCACCAATATTAGCCATTGAATTTTGGCCCGATTTAATTAAATATTCTATGGCAAAATCTCGGCAGTAGTTTATCTGCTCATCCTCCTTAATAGGCAATTCTTTGTCTATCAATTCTTTGGCGATACCTACTATGTATTCGCCCTTATAGAGACCATCTTCAAAATCAATTTTCTCGCCCCTTAATTCTTTTAATCTCAGTAGGACTGACTTGCCTAATTTCTGGACCTGCACACCGACATCATTGATATAGTATTCTTTAGTAACATTGTAGCCACATTTTTTAAACACGTTACCCAATGTATCACCATAAGCAGCAGCACGAACATTATGAACCGTCATCGGTCCAGTTGGATTAGCTGAAACAAATTCTAAATTAATTTTCTTCCCATCTCCAAGATCTATCTTTCCGTAATCATCACCAGCCATCAAAATCTTTTTAAATTCGCTTGAAATGAAATCTGTCTTCAAGAAAATATTTACAAATCCCGGATTAGCAATTTCTATTTTATCGGATATTACCGTTAATTCTTTATCAGATTTTAATTCATCTCTAATTTTATCTGCCCACTCTATGGCTTTGCCACCCTTGGTTTTTTCAAGTTTAAAAGCCAAGTTGATAGAATAATCGCCAAGATTTCGATTTGGTGGATTTAAAATATCGAAAATCACGCCATCGGCGTATTTAGATACAATCTCAATAATTTGTTTTTTTACCGTCATTTCGTCATCTCAAATATACATCAAAATTTAAAAAACAGCGATATATCGCTGTTTAGAATGGAAAGCCCGATACGATCTCATCAATTAAACCATTACTACCGAAATCAAGAGCTTCTTTGGCGGTAAGCCAGCAATCGGTTTTCTTAGATCTCTTCGCCAACTCCTCAAGGGGCATACCAATACGATTAGAAATTATGGTCAATACGATATCATTCAATTTTCTAAGGGCATCGGCATCTTCAAGGACACGATTAACTTCAATCTGTCCAGGTTCACCACCATAGGTCGATGCTTGATGAACAAGAAATTGTGTATTTGGCCAAGAATATCGACGTGACGCAGATTGCAAAACTGCCGTGGCCATAGATGCGCAGAAACCTGTGGCTAAGATATTAACCGTAAAACCATTTTTAACTGCAGCCGAGATAGCGTCACACACAGCAAATCCCTGAATTATTTCACCACCCGGCGAATTCAATACAATCCATACAGGCTTAGCCTTATCTTCTTCTTTAAGAGATGCGAGATTAACTGTAACAATTAAAGCGTCGGCATCACTCAAAGCACCTTGTATGAAAAAGATTCGCCGATTTACTAGCTCTAATACCCGCTCATCAAACGCCGAGACTCTCATAACCCGACGCGTTGGAAGATTTGGCATTGTCACATTACCTCCGCAAAAGTACTGTCAGAATGATAACAATTAATATCTCGGTGTCAAACGATTTGAAAAAAAATCAGTTAACTAGCATAATAGATAGGTAAATAATTAATAAATTATCAAAATGCACGAACATGATAAGCTAACCATTGAAGCCGTTAAAAAGGTCGGACCGTCGGTAGTCAGTATTGTAATATCTAAATATCTTCCCAAAATTAAAAGCGGATATACCCTACCATTCAGTAGTGCACCATTGTTTGGTAATAGCGAAGGTGATGACAAAGAAAAAGTTAAGATTGGCGGTGGCTCCGGTTTTATTGTTCATTCTGATGGATTAATTTTAACAAATAAACATGTTGTCTTTGACCAAGAAGCAGAGTATGTGGCAGTCACCAGCGAGGGTGATGAATATCCAGCTAAGGTCGTATCACGCGACCCAATATATGATATTGCAGTGCTTAAGATAGACGCCAAAGATTTGCCAGCAGTCAAGCTTGGCAACTCTGGTAAAATAGAACTCGGACAGACTGTCATTGCAATCGGCAATGCCTTAGGTATGTTTACCAATACTGTCTCTAAGGGTATTATCTCTGGATTATCACGTACAATCTCGGCATCACTTGGTTCAGGTGGAGAGCTGGAGCATTTGCGAGGTGTTCTACAAACCGATGTTGCTATCAATCAAGGTAATTCAGGTGGACCACTGATTGATCTTGATGGTGAAGCAATTGGCATCAATACTGCTATCATCTTCGGCGCTCAGAACATTGGGTTTTCAATTCCTATTAATTGGGCCAAAAAAGATTTAGAAGATATTATGAAATATGGAAGAATTATCAAGCCTTATCTCGGATTACTATATGTAATGCTCAACAAGAAACTTCAAAAAACATATTCTTTACCAATTGATCATGGTGCCCTAGTTGTCAGAGATCATGACCCCAAATCAATCGCCATAGTTCCAGATTCTCCTGCCGATAAAGCCGGCATTAGGGAGAATGACATTGTCGTTGAGCTAGACGGAGAAACCCTTGATGAGCACACTGACCTTAGTGACATGCTTCAGAAATTTGGTGTTGGCGACACTATTCATATGACCGTCCTAAGAAAAGAAGAGAAATTAAAATTAAAAGCGAAGATAGAAGAAAGAAAATAGATAGGCAGAAAACCCGACCACAACAATGGTCGGGTTTTCTTTTGTCTTTTATTTATGATATTTTAGCATCAGTACTTTGAGGAGACTATCTATGGCCGAGATAAATTCTCAATTCACCATCGTTAATCTGTTGGAGTGGTTGATTTTTAAAATACATACCTACATCATGGCCACCACAGATGGTAAGACAATCCCAGTTTTTAATGCGAAGGCCGAATATTGGCATCGATGGCTTTGGGATTTTAAAACATCGGGAAGTAGTGAATATAATAATGCGGATTTTATAGATGAGATTACCAGACTTGTTGGTATGTCATTCGACTGGAGTAGTCATTATCCTAAACACCCAGATCTTGACGAATCTTGGTCGCTCTTCTTGCATAATTATTTTAACTCTTCTTGGCATGGAGGATTCATCATGCTCACCAAACCTACTTCTCCGCTTCCGCGAATCTGGGAAATAATCATCGCACGTGAGATGGCTAAGATTATCTTAGATGGATCGCCCCTATTCAGACGGCAAAATCTCGACTGGAAATAATGCCCTGCATTCAGGGCTTTTTTATTTTATGAGAAAAAGATAATATTTGGATATGGCGGAATACGCGAACAACTCGAAGGCTGGTTTTGATTATGAAATCCTGGATACAATCGAGGCTGGTATGGTATTGAAAGGATCCGAAGTCAAATCAATTAAAACAGGTAAGATTTCAATTAAGGGCTCCTATGTAAAAATAATTAATGGTGCGCCAACATTAATCGGTGCTAATATTCCTCCTTATCAACCGGCTAATATGCTTGAGCACTATGATCCTGAGGCTTCACGCAAATTATTATTATCCAAAAAACAAATCTCTACTTTAATTGGTCTTAGCCAATCACAAGGTCTGACATTGATACCATTGAAAATCTATGACAAAAAAGGCCATTTAAAGATGCTACTGGGCATCGCCAAAGGAAAAAAGAAATATGACAAACGCGAATCAATCAAGAAAAAAGATATCGCCCGCGCTAAACAGAGAGGCATTGATCCAGACTAGAACAATCACTGACGAGAAAATAAATAACGAAGCCCAGCCATATTGAAGAGGCTTACGGAGCCTGACGAGGCGAGTAAGAGGTAAGATTCTAGTAAGAAGCTATGTCGTACTCTTCAGTATGGCTGGGCGGAGTGATTTTTGACTTTTTGCATTTTTCCTGCTATAATGATATTTGGGGATGTGAGTTTCGACAGAGTTTCTTGCCAATTCGATGCTAGGGGTGGATGATCGTTAACCACCTTAATCACCCGGTCATTTTTTAGGTGCCAATTATACACCTAATCTAGCTTTCGCTTAACGGCGATCGCCGCTTCGCTCTCGATGTCTGCTAGAGAAATCGAAGTGTCATACAGCGGGCTTGCCAATACTCGCCTCTTCTCTGAGCTATTGGGACATAATTTGAGAAGATAGTTGAAAGTTATTTTTTTGGTTTTATACCTTTCAGCGAAACAACTAAACCAAATATCTTAGTAGATGTCGTCTTGGAAAAATTTTGGACGCGGGTTCAATCCCGCCATCTCCACATATAGCAGGTAAATAAAATACTCTCTTAATGGAGGGTATTTTATTTACCTGTGATGTTGGGCGGGATTGGGCTACGCCCACTCAATTCTTTAACGTCTGCTATGCCCTTGGCATATACGCAGACTAGAATTGAGGGTTGGAATGAAGCAGTTCATTCCAACCGCCGCCATCTCCTGCCTACCGGCAAGCAGGCCACATGACGTAAACGAACTCCCAGAAATGGGAGTTTTGCGTTATATGACTTAATTACTTTGGTTTTCTAAATTTCGTATTCTTTCGGGATATAACAGGAATGGAAAACTTTAAAGAAAAAGAGCACTAACGTGCTCTCTAGAAATTCGCTATAGAATATACGACCGAACAGATACCCAACGTAATAATCCCTCCAATTAGTATCGGGAGTACTATTGAGATAAACCAGAATTCAAGAGTGCCACCCAACATATCCTTGGCACATTCTTTGTATAAGTTCTTGTCTCTAATCTCTTCATAACTCCAGCTTTGCTTTCTTCCAGACATAGTTCCCAACAATCTTGGCTCGCCATTTACTGTCTGGAGTAGCATACCATCAACAATTTCTTTGATATAGGCAGTCCTCCTCTTCAATCCACCCGGTATGTGCCACATTATCTCTTCGGCAAAACATCTAAATACACCATCACCACCGTTTAGAAACACGGTGATTCCATATATAAACAACCAAACAAAAAAAGTAACTACTGCAAAGATCACCCAAATGGCCATGTGTGCATCCTTCAAAATGAACTATATTCTTATACCGCAAGCTGGGATTGATGTAAAGTGTCAAGATTTAATAAAAGAAATTTATAGACCTCTCGAGCCAAAGTTTTCTATCTCATTGTCGAGGGTATTTTTGTTTGACTGTATCAGGCTTGTAATAATGGCTTGTTTTTTAAAATCTTTACTTTTGCTGAACTTAATGTATTCTTTAGCCAAGAATCCGAAAGGACGGCTATTGTGAAAGAGACGTTAATCGCGCCAGATCTTTCAAGGCCTATTGTCGCCCACGATCACGCCATCTCTCGACTAAAAGGAAGATGGCATGCCTTTGGACGAAATAGAAAAAAACCGGAGACAGAGGAAGAATGGCGCGAGACACTTGAGAGAGTTCTCAAGGCTTCCAAGCCAGCTAACATGTCGAAGGTAGAAGTCGTGACAAGGTTGATCGAGCATGGTACAGATGTGACCTATTACTGGAACGATGCATGGGGCATGCGACTAATAGTTGACGAGAGCGGCACGTCAAGAGACATTATTTCCGTCGAAGTACCATTTAGGCGTCAGCGCCGATAATCGAGTTAATCTCGATTTTTTTATACTACAATAACTCCTCCCACTCTTTCGGATAATCTGTCTTTACACTAACCATCTCGTCCTCAGTGGCCTTTTTAAATTCAATAGCTACGGCGCAAAGTGCAATCTGGCCATCATTCAAAGATATATCCGAACCGTATTTCTTGTCTCCTATTATTGGATGTCCCCTAGAAGCCATCTGGATTCTAATTTGATGGAAGCGACCAGTTATTAAATTAATCTTTATTAAAGAATTTTTTTTGCCCGGTTTGATAGTCTCGTAATCTAAAACTGCCTCCTCTCCTCTGTCGGACAAAGTAGCAACTCGACTAATCTCATTCTTCTCTACTCGATCTATTAACTTCCCGGCCAATGGATTTATATGTCCAGAAATGACGGCATAGTATATTTTACTAAATTCCCTATTCCTTATCTGCTCAGATATTCTTGATGCACCCTTGCTAGTTTTGGCAAATAGAACAACTCCTGCTACCGGCCGATCCAGGCGGTGGACCAGCCCCAAGAAGACATTGCCTTTTTTCTTATATTTATCTTTTAGATAATTTTTAACCTCATCCATTAGACACTTATCGCCACTGATGTCTCCCTGAACCAAAACACCGGCCGGTTTAAAAACCGCGATAAGGTGGTTGTCTTCGTATAGAATTTTTAAGCTTCGATCATCCATTACTCCGTTATAACAGATTTATTGACAACTTAGAACTACGGAGTATGCTAGGTATGGTTCTTTAAGGAATCAAGTATGTCGACCACATCTCAGTCTGGATCAAATGCATCGCATACAGCATGCAAATTAACTATCGGCTTTCTCCTGATTCTCATCGTATGGATAATATTCGTCAACCATACCATAACCTCATCGACCATACCTGCTAATACGATGAGGGTTGGCCAGGTAGTGCTTAATCCTATTGAATGGGTAGCGGAACCATTGATCGAACAAAGGTGGTGCACAGTTCGCGAGAATAAACCATTGCGCCTGTTAAAAGCAACAGACTTTGATTATATCTTCGAATATATCAACCTGACTGTTCCTTCACCAGCCACAGATAACTCAATGCCAGAATGTCCGAACCGTGCTATCATATTTCAGTCAAGAAACTGGTTTGATAGAGAATCAATTACCGCGAAACTCAACGATCAGGCCATAGCTCAGAGAATGGCTTGGGTCAAAGCACTTCAGAAAAAGTAGTTACCACCATACGGTGGTTTTTTTAATTGCAAATGCTAGAATGATTATATGAATAAACTTCGTTTTGTATCTATATTTATAGTCGTTTTACTCTTTATTTTAGCTATCGCCTTTTTCAAGTCTTCAACTGTTGTAGCGCCATCCGAAGGTATCAACTCCCAGAATCCGAGCTCCACTCCTAGCCCATCTCCATCAACATTAAATGGTAAAATCACAATTATTGGAACCGTTGCCTGCTTACCTAAAATTAAGAATACTCAACCGCAAACTAGTGACTGTGCAATTGGATTAAAAACAAAAGAAAATAACTATTATAAGCTGACGGGAATAGATACTAACGACTTCATAGATGGAAAAATATCTACGGACATGAAACTTACGATTACCGGAGAAGTCACATCTGTCAAAGACACAGTATATGATATAATCGGTATTATTAAAGTAACTAACTATAAATAACATGGAAAAAGAGAAATATAATTTGCCAGCTTCGAAACTTAATATCGAACCGGAAGAATTGCCAGAGAAAGATTTTAGAGAATCCTTTCATTGGCGCATATTTAGAATTATTGCCGAATTCGTTGAAGGCTGGGAATTTTTGGCTAATTTGAAAAAGTCTGTCACTTTTTTCGGCTCGGCCGTTGTTAAAGAAGACGACAAGTGGTATCAGGAAGCCAAAAAACTTGGGTATCTTTTAGCTAAAGAAGGATTCGATATTATCACTGGTGGTGGTCCCGGAATCATGGAAGCTGGTAATCGTGGAGCATGGGAAGCTAATGAAGAGACCCAGAATAAGGATGACAGCATCGGCAACTCTATCGGATTAAATATCAAGCTCCCAAATGAACAACGTATTAATCGATATGTAGACAGATCAGTTGCCTTCAATTATTTTTTTACTAGAAAAGTTATGCTTTCCTATTATGCCCAGGCCTATGTGTATTTTCCGGGTGGCTATGGAACAATGGATGAGGTCTTTGAATTGTTAACATTAATCCAGGTTAAAAAAATTGCGAGGATTCCGATTATTCTTGTCGGTAAAGAATTCTGGATTCCAATGACAACATGGATTGAGGAATATCTGTATGAAAAATTCCGAGCCATATCTAAAGAGGATATGAATTTATACAAAATTGTTGACTCAGCAGAAGAAGCTTTCGATATTATAAAATCGGCACCAGCCAGAAAAAACTTCTAGTATTTTCGAAGCTCCTGTTTACCCACATATACCCAAGGGCTTTTCAAATTCAAATTACTATGTTAGAATCGTTCTCGATCGTAACTTATTCTTTTGCTTAAACAACTAAGAATCAACAATCAGATTCGCGTACCGCAATTAGACGTCGTTGATGACGAGGGTA
>Ga0209417_1004586_pt1 | contig 16312 bp, 15 predicted proteins | sample RifGroF2_FD_184002 | JGI IMG/M metagenome (GOLD analysis project Ga0209417, IMG submission 184002) | Groundwater microbial communities from Rifle, Colorado, USA - Groundwater F2 (SPAdes) (version 2) | ecosystem: Environmental > Aquatic > Deep subsurface > Groundwater | place: Rifle, Colorado... | reverse complement strand
CATATTTTTCGTGGCTGTTTCCTAAGAACAGATACTCTCTGGATACCAACCTTAACGGAGGAGAGAGAGCACTCGTGGTAACAGGGTTATACGAAAAAGTTGTACCTATGGACATCTACCCTATGTATCTGATGAAAGCCATTATGGCAGAAGATATTGACAAGATGGAGCAGCTTGGAATTTACGAGGTTATAGAAGAGGATCTGGCACTTTGCGATTTTGTCTGCCCTTCAAAAACCGAGGTTCAGGAGATTATCTCCCGGGGGATAGAGCTTATGATAAAAGAAATGTCTTAATTAAGAGATAGAGATGAAAGCAATACGAAAATTAGTAGACAATATAAAACCCACATTCAGTAAGGGTGGCAAGCTGAGCTTTTTGCACTCCACTTTTGACGCATTTGAAACCTTTCTATTTGTTCCAAACACAGTAACAAAAAAAGGTAGCCATATCCGGGACAGCATAGAGCTCAAAAGAACAATGACTATGGTTATCATCGCCCTCCTTCCGGCTCTGCTTTTCGGAATGTGGAATGTAGGATACCAGCACAACCTTGCCACAGGAGCCAATATGGATTTCTGGCAGATAGTTCTTTACGGATTCATTAAGGTAATCCCAATGGTTATAGTCTCCTATGTTGTAGGGTTGGGAATCGAATTTGTATCTGCACAGATAAGAGGCCACGAAGTAAACGAAGGGTACCTGGTAACAGGGATGCTTGTTCCGCTTATTATGCCTGTAGATTTGCCTCTGTGGATGCTTGCCCTTTCGGTAGTGTTTGCAGTTATAGTTGGTAAAGAGGTGTTTGGAGGAACAGGAATGAACATCTGGAACCCCGCACTTATCGCAAGAGCATTCGCATTCTTTGCATACCCCTCACATATGTCAGGAGATAAAGTTTGGGTCGCAGGGCTCACAAAAGGCGAAGGCATCGTAGACGGCTTCTCCGGCGCAACCCCGCTTGCAAACGCACAGGCAGGGCTGGATTTACCATCTTTCCAGGATATGTTTCTGGGTATAATACCCGGCTCTGTAGGAGAGACATCTACACTGGCAATACTTTTAGGAGCAGCACTGCTGCTCTTCACAGGAATAGCGAGCTGGAGAATAATGATTTCGGTTTTCGCGGGAGGGCTTCTAACCGGCCTGTTTCTAAACCTGGTTGCCCCATCTCCCGAATCCTATCTTGCAGTTCCTGCCTGGAACCATCTGGTAATGGGCGGCTTTGCTTTTGGAGCGGTATTTATGGCAACAGACCCTGTAACAGGCTCACAAACAGAGAAAGGAAAATGGTTTTACGGATTTTTGATAGGCTTCTTTGCCGTGATTATTCGAGTATTCAACCCCGGATATCCGGAGGGTATGATGTTGGCAATATTGCTGCTAAACACATTTGCACCACTTATTGACCATATTGTTGTGCAAGCCAGCATTAAAAAGAGACTTAGAAGAGCTGTCATTAAATAAGAGGGATATAACGATGGATACAAATAAAAATTTATACACAATACTATACGCAACCGGAATGGTTGTGATTGTAGCCGTAGTCCTCGCTTTCGCCTCTTCACTGCTCAAGGAGAGGCAGCAAAGAAATGTAGAGATTGAGAGAAAGCAGATGATTCTCCGCTCAGTTCATTTAGCTGCAGATGCCAATACGGTAGAGGATAAAGACAGTTATATAGAGCAGGAGTACGCAAAATTCATCACCGACTCCTCAATAACCGAAGGAGAGAGACAACTCACCCTCTATATCTGCAAAATTGAGAACGGAGAGAGATTTTATGTTATTCCTCTACACGGAGTGGGTCTGTGGGGCCCGGTATGGGGCTATATCTCACTAAAGGGCGACTTTAACTCCGTTTACGGGGCAACATTCGACCACAAAAGCGAGACACCGGGTCTTGGTGCCGAGATTACAACTACCGAATTCTCCGGACAATTTGAGAACAAGAGAATCTTTGACGAAAAGGGAGATTATGTCTCTGTACAGGTTGTGAAAGGTGGGGCAAAAGAGGGCAACTACCATCAGGTAGATGCTATCTCCGGCGGAACCATCACCTCCAAGGCAGTAGAAGATATGCTCTTCAAAAACATCCGTGAGTATATGAACTTCTTCTCCGAGAACCTTAAAGCGGCTCAAGAGAGAGCACTCGAGAAGGCCCGTGCACTTGAGCAGGAGCAGGAAATAATTAATAACAGAGAAAACTTAGTAAGATGAGCAATAAAAAGATATTTATAGAGCCGCTGTTCAGGAACAACCCCGTTACCGTACTGGTGCTGGGTATCTGCTCTGCACTGGCTGTAACAGTAAAGCTTGAACCGGCACTTGTGATGGCACTCTCCGTTACAGTTGTAACAGGCTTCTCAAGTATGATTGTTTCACTAATCCGCAACACCATTCCAAATCGTATCCGTATAATTGTACAACTTGTAGTGGTAGCGATGCTTGTTATTCTTGTAGACCAGTTACTTAAAGCCTATGCATACGAAGTGAGCAAACAGCTCTCTGTATTTGTAGGGCTGATAATTACCAACTGTATCATTATGGGCCGTATAGAGGCATTTGCACTTGCAAACAAACCGATTCCATCTCTTATTGACGGGTTGGCAAACGGGCTTGGCTACGGTATAATACTGGTTGTGGTTGCATTCTTCCGCGAACTTCTGGGGTCGGGAACCGTAATGGGCATTCAGGTGATACCAAATGCAATCTACATTAAAAACGGAGGCTTCTACGAAAACAACGGTCTGATGATACTGCCCCCAATGGCTCTGATTCTGGTGGGGCTCTTTATATGGGTTCAGAGAAGTATTACCAAAGAGTTAATTGAAAAAAAATAACACATATCCGCTATGCAAGAGTTAATTAATATTTTCGTAAAGTCTATTTTTATAGACAATATGGTATTTGCATACTTCCTTGGAATGTGTTCATACCTGGCAGTATCAAAGAATGTAAAGACAGCAGTAGGTCTTGGTTTAGCAGTAATCTTCGTTTTAGGAGTTACTCTTCCTGTAAACTATCTGCTTTTCAAATATGTACTCTCACCGGGCGCACTTGTGTGGCTGGATCCCTCCTATGCCAATATAGACCTTAACTTTCTAAGCTTTATCATCTTTATTGCGGTTATCGCATCTATGGTACAGCTTGTAGAGATGGTCGTGGAGAAGTTCTCTCCCGGGCTGTACTCTTCACTTGGAATCTTCCTTCCTTTGATAGCCGTAAACTGCGCAATCCTTGGCGGGTCGCTCTTTATGCAGGAGAGGGCATACGAGACACTTGCACAGGCAACAGTCTTTGGCCTTGGTTCCGGTTTTGGGTGGTTCCTTGCAATTGTCGCTCTGGCGGCAATTCGTGAAAAGCTATCCTACTCGAACGTTCCTGCCCCACTTCGCGGGCTGGGCATTACATTTATTGTTGTAGGGCTTATGGGTATTGCCTTTATGAGCTTTATGGGTATAAAACTATAGACATTTATGGAACTGACACTAATTACAATCCTATCTATAATAGCTTTCCTGGCAGTTACACTACTGCTGGTTGCGGTACTTCTATATGCAAAGGCCAAACTAACCCCCTCGGGTAAGGTACAGCTTACAATCAACGGCGAAAGGGAGATAGAGGTATCTCCGGGAGAGAGTATACTATCTACACTATCAAACAACAAGATATTCCTTCCAAGCGCCTGCGGAGGCGGGGGTACCTGCGGAATGTGCAAATGCCGTGTCACTAAAGGCGGAGGTGAGATTCTGCCCACAGAGGTTGGATTCTTTACCCGTAAAGAGCAAAACAACCAGTGGAGGCTTGGATGCCAGGTAAAGGTTAAGGAAGATCTCCAGATTGAGGTTCCGGAAGAGGTTCTGGGCATTAAGAAGTGGGAGTGCGAGGTTGTGAGCAACCGCAATGTGGCCACCTTTATCAAGGAGTTTGTTGTAAAACTTCCGGAGGGAGAGCTGCTTCACTTTAAATCCGGCGGATATATTCAGATAGATATTCCTAAGTGTGATGTAGATTTCTCAACAGATATAGAGGTTGAGGAGAGATTCCGGGACGAGTGGGACAGTCTCAAAATATGGGGTCTCAAGATGAAGAACAGCGAAGAGACCTTCCGTGCCTACTCTATGGCCAACCACCCTGCAGAGGGGAACATCATAATGCTCAATATCCGAATTGCCACCCCTCCTTGGGACAGGGCAAAAGGAACATTTATGCCGGTTAACCCGGGTGTATGCTCATCCTACATCTTCTCCCGCAAACCGGGCGATAAGGTGACCATCTCCGGCCCTTACGGTGAGTTCTTCATTAAAGCGACACAAAACGAAATAGTATTCATAGGTGGCGGTGCAGGTATGGCACCAATGCGTTCACACATCTTCCACCTCTTCCACACCGAGAGAACCACCCGTAAGGTGAGTTTCTGGTATGGGGCTCGCTCGCTGCGCGAAGTCTTCTACGAAGATGAGTTCCGCGCCATCGAGAAAGAGTTTCCAAACTTCACCTTCAACCTTGCCCTGAGCGAGCCGAAACCCGAAGACAACTGGACCGGCTACACCGGATTTATCCACAAAGTCCTCTTTGACAACTATCTGAGCAAGCACGAAGAGCCTGAAGAGATTGAATACTACCTATGCGGCCCTCCAATGATGAACAGCGCCGTAAGCACAATGCTCGACAACCTTGGCGTACCAATCGAAAACATCGCCTTCGACGATTTTGGAGGGTAACCTTGCCAAGCATCGTGGGATATTGCTGATTTACAGCAGAAAGTAATCCTTGCCAGGCATCGTGGGATGGCTACTTTGTTTGCGCAATTATTACAACAGGATTGCTGTTTTCGTTTAATTTTGACGCCAACTCATTGATGTAACTTCCGGATTCACTGTTTGTAACGGCATAGTTAATGATATCGGCAGAGCCTTTATATGAGATGAGTTCCTGGTTTGAGTTGGAGTATTTTGGCCAGAAAGGAGGCCCCTGTTTTATATCTTCACTAAGCCCGGGCACACCTTTTAAAGGTTGAGCCAGGACAAAAAACTTCCCGTCCGATTTCCGGAATATTCCGTACGCATCTGTCCGTACAGATTCATTTACAGTACCGTCGGGCAGATTATAGGTGCGAACAATGGGCTCTTTGGTTTGCCCTCTTAGGATCATAGTCAGGAACAGGTTACTCTCCGTCTCAATAAGATATGGGCTGATAGATATAAATGGTGCTTTTTGTGAAATAAAATCTTCATAAGTAAGTCTATACGGTTCCCGGTACTTACCCTGCTTGAAGATATACGCAATACTCTTATCCAGCTTACAGTTGAGTGAAAAAATTGTATCTCCCTTCACCGAAAAGTAACGAATATCATCATTAAACTTTACTATTACCGGGTGATTTATCCTAAGCGGGACATCTGCATTATCGGAGATAAAATCTATTGGTCTAAAAACTATGGAATCTCGAATTTTTGAAGAGCTATCAAGCATAACAATTTCTGTTGAAGCATTATCTGCCAATACAAAGTGCGAAGCCGCAAAAAGGGTATCTCCAAAATTTTCAAAACTTGTGAAGTTTACACCCATTTTTGGAGAATCAATAGATCTGACAAAATTGTGAAGCGAGTCATAAATGTTTACTTTTCCGGAAAAATCTAAAATTAAAATATTATCTGTAGCTCTATCAACTACAAAATTTCTTAGAACCACATACTCTCCCGGCCCCCTCCCCTTTCTGTTCAAAGTTCTTAAATGCTTCCCACTCCTATTAAAAACAAAAAGTTTATTGCTATTGTCAGATACATAAATCTTACTGTTTTCTACAGCTATTTTTGAGATATTATTAAGTAATGCACTATCATTTGTCTCAAGCGGTATATATTCGATACCCTTTGCAACTTCACTCAACTTTTTGATTTGAATAGTATTGATACTGCTCTCAATATCAATAACCTTCCGGGCTGAATCGTCATCCTTTGAACCTGAAGAACAAGAGGTTAACCCTGAGCAAACTACAAATGTGATCACAAGTAATTTTATTTTCATATAGTAATCTATTTTATGTGTCATTTATTTCATTTTTGCAATTGCCACAATCGGGTTATCGATATCTTTCAGCTTCTTAACTATCTCATTTAGCTCTCCTTTTGTACTGTTTTTTGAAGCAAAATCTAAGATTTCAGCAGCGGTATAGAGTGCAGATGCTTGAAAATCCGATGAGATGCTTGTTGGTATAAAAGGCGGTCCATCCTCAAGGTCCTCTTTAAAACCTACAATCCCCTTTACTGGTTGGTTAAGAAAGGTAAATTTACCTGATTTTTTGTTATAGAGAGCATAACAATCTGTATGCCTTCTTGGTTGCATTCCCCGGACAGTCGGAATCATCATCTCGTAAGGTTGGTGACAGAAGTCTCTCATACCGAACTGGAGAATAATATTCTCTTCCGATTCTATAAAATATCTGACTATCATATCGATATGATTACCATCAAGTTTGGTAATATGATCTCTTTTCTTAGATAAATTTTTGTATTTTCCGTAATTGATGCAAAAAGCCGGTGAGTAGTTCAATTGAGAATCCAATGTAAAAATTGTATCATTTCCTGGCGTTATTAACCTCATACTATTTTTAAATGGATATAATTCAGGAGGAAATACTCTATAGAAAGTACGGCCTTTTAAAATAGATACGCTGCCATCCGAAGCTCTCATAGCCATACTCTCCTGATATATTTTCTCATAATCTGGTATAGATGGCATTAAGATATTCTTTATTACATTAAAGGCAGAGTCATAAACAATCGCAAAGATCTGGAGTGAATCTTTATGACGTGGGGCAGCCGAGCCTATAAAAACAGAGTCGTTTAAACTAATTGTCTTCTCTTGACTAGTAGTCTTATTCCGTGGAACCAGCTTGCTCTTTTCAAAGTTCCCGTCACGATCATAAAAAAGAAGTCTATCCTTAGCATCGATAGATAATGTCTGTATCACCATACCCCCGGTATATGGCATTATCCTTATATTGGATATATCTTGGGCCTCTTCCGGGCCTCTGCCACTCTTATCGAATGTAAACAAGAATTTCCCATCCCTGTCGAACACCTTCACCACCTGCCTTGTCGAAAAAACATAAATTCTCTCGTTTTCATAAAATACTTTTGGATATGTACCAATGAGGGAGCCCTCTGTTGTCTCCAGTTTTACATACCGGATATCACTTGCAACCTTACTCAGGTTCACAATTTTACCCTTGCCCACCTCCGCCGCAAGATCAATAACCGGAAGCTCTGTGGGCAGTGTGTCGGTTTGTGATTTGCATCCGTTCATAGCCACAACGGCTGTCAAAATTAGGATTCTAAAAATGTTATTCATATATCAATTCTTTTTAACTATTTCATCTTCACCAGCACTACTACCGGATTATCAAACTCTTTCAGGTTTTGGGCAATGGATTTTAGTTTTGCAGATACCGGGTTTGAATCTGCAAAGCTCTTTAGCTTATCGGGGTAGATAATTGAGATGGCATACATCTGTGAAGATAAATAGCTTGGAAAAAATGGTGGTCCATATTCAAAATCCTCCTTAAACCCGGGTTTAGCCGGTATTGGTGCATTCATCAGGGTAAGCTTCCCACTGCTTTTATCGTACAACGCAAAACTTTTGGTGTTTTTGGATGTGCCCTTTCCATTTGGGAACATTGTCTCTAATGGTTCGTGGGCAAAATTTCTAAGGTTGAATTCTGCTAAAATAAAATTATCCGTTTCATAACAGGTGCCTCGTTCTAAACTAATATGGTCTCCTTTAGAGTGATGTCCGTCAAACTCTTCGGGATTTTTGTATTTCCCGAAATTTATTACATAGACAGGAGAGTAGTTTAGAGAACGGTCTATTGAAAAAATTGTATCATTTTCATAAAAGAAAAATCTCAGGAACTCTCTATACCTATATCCTAAAGGGTATATTCTATAGTTTTTTTCAAAATTAAATTTTACTCCATTTTTCCCGGATATCTCAATAATTCTATCGTACTTTCTTTTATAGTAATCTAATTTTGGCTTGTAAAGCCTCTGTACAATAGTCCCACTACTGTCAAAAACCTTCGCATAAGCCTCTACTGTATCAATGATTGAGATTGGATATTTTATAATAAACTTATTATCATCCAATTTAAAAAATTTGGTATTTAAAACATTTTGAATTGAGTCAGATAAGTACCTGCTCAATAGTGTGCCTTCAGGAGAGTAAGTTAGAATAGAGGCTGTTTGATCGGAACAAAAAGCGTGTAATAAAATATTACCACTGTGTGGATCAACATCATTGGATGAAATGTAATTATACTCCTGTGGTCCATTGCCTCTCCTATCGAAAGTTAATAAGTGCTTCCCGTTTGAATCAAAAATCACAATATTATTAGTAGTAAACAGATATATCCTATCCTTTTCATAATAGATTCTATTCACATTTGATATCAAAGATTCCTTATTGGTCTCCAGAGGTATATATTTTATCTCTGTAGCCACATCACTCAAATTGAAAATCTTACCCGAGCCGATTGCAGATTCCAGATCAATAACCGGAAGCTCTGTGGGCAGTGTGTCGGTTTGTGATTTGCATCCGTTCATAGCCATAACGGCTGTCAAAATGAGGATTCTAAAAATGTTTTTCATATATCTATTATTTGCAACTACTTCATTTTAACCAGCACTACTACCGGATTATCAAACTCTTTTAGGTTTTGGGCAATGGATTTTAGTTTTGCAGATACCGGGTTTGAATCTGCAAAGCTCTTTAGCTTATCGGGGTAGATAATTGAGATGGCATACATCTGTGAAGATAAATAGCTTGGAAAAAATGGTGGTCCATATTCAAAATCCTCCTTAAACCCGGGTTTAGCCGGTATTGGTGCATTCATCAAGGTAAGCTTCCCACTGCTTTTATCGTACAACGCAAAACTTTTAGTGTTTTTTGAAGCCCCCTTTCCATTTTGAGTCACTATCTCGAATGGTTCGTGGGCAAAATTTCTAAGGTTGAATTGAGTAAGAATAAAACTGTCGGTTTCAAAGAAGTTGTGCGAACTTATTGTTACATTCTCTCCTTTTACACTACTGGAACCTAATTCGGAGGGTTTCTTATACTTACCAAATTTAATTGCATATGAAGGAGTGAAATTAAGCGCTTTGTCTAAAGTAAAGATCGTATCACTTAAAGGGAAAAAAAGTCTCATTTTATCTTCGTATCTATATACTTTGGGTGACATTCTCAAAGTAGATCTCCTACTGTCTATTGTTCTCACATTTGCTCCGACTTGGACAACGGTAGAAGGAAGATTTGCATAAGCATCTTTATAATCTTTTAAACTGGGTTTATTCAGAGATTTAAGAAGATTTCCGTTTAAGTCATGAACCTGAGCAAAAACTTCTGTTGTATCTTCAATTGAGACACTAAATGTAGTTAATATTTTATCTTCCAGGCATCTAAAAGAGATATCACTCATACTCCCCTGTGTAATATTAAGTGAATGTCTATCCAATAAATCTCCATCCACAGAGTAACTTAACAATGAGAATGCTTGATTCTGGCAATATGCAGTGAGTAAAATGTTTCCGGTTTCGGGATCTACATCGTAAGATTTAAACCCCAAATACTCTTCCGGGCCCCTGCCGGTTCTGTTAAAAGTTTTTTGATGTCTGCCACAAGAGTCAAAAATGATGAAATTACTATGTGATATAACATAGAATCTTCCCTTCTCATAAATCACAGAAACAAAATCGGACATCATCGACTTATCATTGGTCTCCAGAGGTATATATCTGATCTCAGATGCGACATCACTCAGATTGAAAACCTTTCCGGAACCTATTGCAGATTCTAAATCAATCACAGGTATTTTTGAGGTAATTACTCTAGGATTGGAGTCGCAAGATTGTATTAACGAAGCCATTAATACAGAAACAAAAAAGATTAATCTTCTTGACATATTTTTATTGAATTAACAACGAAATGGATTTTGATGCAATCTTCTGCTTCTTCGATCGTTTATAAATTGCTCATAAACAGACTCTCAAAAAACGTTCCAAGAATTGCGCTGGAATATGTGGTCTGCTACGCAGGTGTGTTACCCGCTGCGCGGGAAAACAGAATCGGGCTTTGCCAGTGTTTGATGAAAGCTATTGACAACCAATATATTACAAAACCCAGTTTTCCAAATATGGAAAACTGGGTTTTGCAAATAACTGTATTCTATTTATTTACATCAAACACTGCCAAAGCTCTTCCTTATCCTCCAATTGATAGGGTAAAGATTGTTAGCTCGGGTGCCCAGATTCTTGACATAACCTAGCGGCAGGCCGCCATAAGTAACTATTAGATAGCCCAATGGAGCACCTTCAAGCTTTATAGACTGCCGGGCGAGATATTTAAGAGCTGTCTCTTTTGTAAGTTCAAATCTCGGGATATCATTTATACCGGTAATTGAGAGCGCATCTTCCGGATTAGGCAGGAATTGGGATGAAGAGTGTTTTGCCGACAACTCTTTGGGAGATAAATTCTTGGCAGACAAGCCTTTGGGTGAAGAGTGTTTTGGCGACAACTGCTTATTAACAAGGGATTTGCCGCCTCTATCGTGCAGTTTCTTCAAATTACCAGACGCGATATTGTCTTTACCTGATGCGATATAGTTTGAATTTTGAAGAGGGTTTTTAACTGATTCGTTTTCGACTGGCAGATCTGAATTAATCCCTTTTCTGAAGAGTGCGAAAAATAGCCCTTCGCCTCGCACCAAACCGGGGAAAAGGCGATATCCGCCGGCATCTCCTTTTACTACACCGGACTTTTTGAGAAGTGTTTCCAGATGCCCGACTGAGAGGGTGGTAGAGCCGGGTGAGCTGGTGGCAGAGTCAGATGAGTGGTTAATGGTGTCGGGTGAGCTGGTGGCAGAGTGATTGTGATAGAGCTCTTCCAGGGAGACGAGGCGGGCGCCAAGCTCTTCTTGAATCCAGGTCATATTTTGGTCGTTTTCGTAGATGTTGAAGGTGCAGGTTGAGTAGGCCAGATATCCGCCCGGGGCAAGGGCCGGCCAGATGTCGGACAAAATTCTTTTTTGCCGGGCTGCGCAGGTTTTCACATTATCTTCACTCCACTCGCTAATTGCGACAGGGTCTTTGCGAAACATCCCCTCTCCCGAGCAGGGGGCATCTGCAAGTATAAAGTCGAACTGCAGGCCCACAGCTTTGCAATATGAGGCCACCTCCGAGGCATCCTTGCTGGTAACCTCTACACGATGGTTCCCCCACTTTAAAAGATTCTCTTTCAAAGGGGCTACTCTATTTTTAACAATCTCATTGGCAACTATATATGAATTCAACGGAAGCATTGAGACAAGATGTGTGGTTTTGCCTCCGGGGGCTGCGCACAGGTCAAGCACCCTGGGCTGAGAAATATCTGCAAAGAGAGGTTTAAGCAGAGCCAAAAACATTGACGATGGCTCCTGAACATAGTAGGCTCCGGCGTGAAATGCGGGGTCCAGAGTAAAGTTTGGCCTTGAAGGCAGATAGTAGCCATCCGGGCACCAAGGGACTTTGTCGCCGATATTAATTGCCTCATTAGCAATAGAGTCTACCTTTACGGAGAGTGGCTTCAATGGGTTTAAGCGGATGGATACAGATGGGGTCGTACTCTCAAGAGCGTCCAGGATTATTGGTGTCCTGTCGCTACCTGCCGCCTCCAGCAGATAGTCTTGAAATTTGTTTGGAAGAGCTCTTTTTTCCAAATTGATGTGTTATTATCTAAGTTTCCGGGAAATCTTTAATAACGGTTTCGGTCGAAGCCGGCGGAGCGGAAAATCTCGGTGGAGTAGTTGGCTCCCCACAGGTCGTATCGGTCAAATTGATCTACAAGCTTGAGCTGGAATTTTGGCCAGTTTTTATTGGCCGGAAGGGTCCAGTAGACCTCTGCCAGTGCAGAAAAGCGAGGGAAGATTCCATACTCCAGACGCTGCTTGTGAGGAAAGTACTCTGTCCACATACACCCCTGACCTCCAATGATATTGGCAGCTACCGATGCAGGCACATCTGCAGGAACCGGTTCAAAGAGATAAACTGAGTCTACCGGTGCAAACCAGGCTCTGTGGCAAAGGGTATCCTCGTCACGCTTTTGAGCCACATTAAAGTAGCTGTATTTTATTGGTGTCATAATCGCCTTATGGCCAAGCTCTGCAGCCTTGATGCCATTCTCAACATTTCGCCAGCTCATCACCACCGCACCTTTAACCAAACCATCGTCCAGCATCTCATCCCAGCCAATAAACTCACGACCGCGAGCGTGAACAATATCTGCAATACGCTTTGCAAAATACTTTTGCAGTTCATTCTCGTCCTTCAAGCCATATTTAAGCATAAACTCCTGAGTTTTAGCAGACTCCTCCCACCACTTTTTGGCGCACTCATCTGCACCGATATGGATATACTTGCCGGGAAAGACATCCATCAACTCGTTGAAAACATCCTCCAGAAACTTGAAAACCTCCTCCGACGGAGCAAGCACATTGTTCTGGCGGTTATAGATGCCCCAGGTTATTGCAGGTTGTTTCGGAATTTCCGGGGTTGTGCTAAAGTGCGGATATGTTGCAATGATTGCCATCGAGTGGCCCGGCACGTCAATTTCCGGAACCACAGTGATATAGCGCTGCGCAGCGTACTCCACAATCTCCTTCATCTGCGCAATTGTGTAGAACCCACCGTAACGAGTGCTGTCTACGCCGGTTCCGGGAAAAATTCCGATAATCGTGCCGGCCCTCCAGGAGCCAATCTCATTGAGCAGCGGGTGACTTTTACTCTCCATTCTCCAACCCTGGTCGTCTGTAAGGTGCCAGTGAAAATAGTTCATCTTGTGCAGAGCCAGATAATCTATATATTGTTTCACATAATCTACTGAATATATGTGCCTTACCACATCCAGATGCATACCCCGGTACTCAAACCGCGGGAAGTCCACCACAAGAATTTGAGGCAGATACAAAGAATTGCCTGAAATAGAGGTTTTTGCAGATGAAGCTGTCGCAGAATTTGGGGTAATTGCGGTGATGTTTTGGTCGGCGGGAACGGGCAGCAACTGAATCAGGGTCTGGATTGCGTAGAATAGGCCGGAGGGGTTGGCTCCCGTGAGTGTCGCCTGTGCAGCACCAACCTGCAGATGGTAGGCCCCCTCCCTTTTTAGGTCGGAAAGGTCATAACCGAAATTTGGCATAGGATCTATGCCTGCCAATTGCCTTAAATTTAGCTGAATGACAGAGCTGATAGCTTTGCGGTCGCTCTCCCTGGCCGGAAGCTTATCCACCACAACCACATCAACTCCGTAATATCTTTGCAGATAGCTCTTTAAAAAAGTTGCAGAGTTCATCTCCTCGCAACCAATTGCCACTATCACGCTCTTCGAATCAATTTTGAACTTCGCGCCATCGAGCGGTACAACCACTTGCGGCTCAGGAATTATTGAGTGCTTCAGATGCTTGCCGCCAAGTGCAGGTGCGTTTGCAGATGCAGGTGCGCTTGCAGATGCAGATGTGTTTGCAGATGTGTTTGCAGATTCTGGTGTGCTACCTGATACAGATAAAGTTGTGCTGCTCATTGCCAGTGTGAGTATTATTGGTAAAAAATTTTTCATATTGATTATATTTGGTGAAAAGTGAACTGACAGACTTTTGTGTAAGTAGTTCTTAATCATTGAATTAAAAATTATAATCTTGTTAATTTTTCAAAACCATATTTGTATATATCTGATAACCTGAGAGTTTCACAAAACTCTGCCAGTTAAACTCCCAGTGCGCGCTCGATTCCGTCTGTAACTTTGTCCACAATCTCCTGCAGTTTGCCGCCAAGCATCATCTTGAACATTCCGGAGAGCTCGGAGTCCATAATCAGCTGAAAATCCGATGTTCCGGTGCCAAGATCGTTTAGAAGCACGGTAAAGGTAAACGGAATGGGCGTTGAGCCGTACTGCTCGTAACGGATGCGGGTGAAAGGGGTTCTTTCGCAAATCTTTATACCAATCTCAAACCCCTGAACTTTGGCAAGCAGGGTATCCGGAGTTGCCCTGACGTCTGCCTTGTCCTGCATATCTGCAAGCATATTGCGCATATCTGCAGGGATATCAGGCATATTAGGGATATCTGCATTGATGTTAGACGTATCTGCATTGATGTTAGAGATATCTGCAGGCATCTTACGGGTAAAGTTGGTAAGGTCTGTAAAGAGCGAATAGAGGATATCGGCAGGACGAGCAACTCTAACGACCCGTCCCTCTATATGTGTGTTTGCCATCTGTTTTAAAAATAAGTTTCTAACTATTTCCCCAAACTTCGGGCTGGTATCTCCAGTCCTGCAAAGTCTCAAGATCGCTGTTAGCGATATATTTACAAGATACGGCCTCGTTAATGAGAGTATCGTAATTTGTAAGAGTTCTCAGTTCGACATTCCCGTATTCAAAAGCACGCCTGGATTTGTTGAAGTTGTATGAGAATATTGCAACCATTCCAAGAACATTTGCACCCGCTTTGTTTAGAGCCTCCACTGCAGATAGTGAGCTCCCACCGGTAGAGATAAGATCTTCAACCACAACCACATTCGCTTTAAGAGGAAGTTCACCCTCAATTTGAGAGCCGGTACCGTGCTCCTTAGGTTTAGGGCGTACATATATAAAAGGCTTACCTAAAGCCTCTGCAACCAACATTCCCCAGGCAATTGCCCCGGTAGCAACACCGGCAATAACATCAACATTCTCGTAGTTCTGCTCTATCAATCTAACCAGACCTTTATATATAATTTTCCGGGCTTTCGGATACGATAAAATCTTTCTGTTATCACAATATATGGGTGATTTCCATCCGGAAGCCCAGGTAAAGGGCTTCTCCACATTTAACATAACTGCTTTAATTTCCAACAGCTGCTTTGCAACAATTTTTTCTGTAGACTCCATAAAAAAATAAGTATCTTTGCACAAAGATAGTAAAAACAATCCTCTTTTTAATGTATAGCATCTACTTCGAAAATCGCAGTCTGGCGGTATGCTCACTTGCGGAGCAACCTCTAAACGACCCAAATGCAGTACTCTACAGCCCGGCAAGCATCACAGAGATAGTCAATTTGCCCGAGATGTTCGATAGAAGCCCGCACATTTGCAAACTATACATCCCAACCAAACAAGAGAACGAAACCTTTTCACAACTCTGCTCAAACCTTACACACATCAGTGCGGGCGGCGGCCTTGTAACAAACTCAAAAGGGCAATATCTTATTATTTTCCGCCACGGCAGATGGGACCTTCCAAAAGGGAAACAGGAGCCCTGGGAGGATATCCGCAGCAGTGCAATACGAGAGGTTCAGGAGGAGTGCGGGGTTAACCATCTGCAGATAAAAGAGCATCTTTGTGATACCTACCACACATACCGCCGATACGATAAATTCTGGATTAAATGCACCAGCTGGTTCAAGATGGACTACACCGGCAACGGCATAGAGACCACACCGCAGACAGATGAAGATATCGAACACGCTATTTGGGTAGATAAAGAGGAGTTGAAAAACTATCTGAACAACACCTACCCTTCAATTATAGAGGTATTTGAAAAATCCGGAGTTACCTTAAATCTGTAACCACCAGCCCCTTCATTCGAGAAGAGGGGAAGATAAAATTGCTCTCAGGCCATCCCGATGATGGCTTAAAAGACTTAATCACAACAACATAACTACTACCATCCTTTGAAGTGTACTCAATTTTCACGGGCAGGTTGTTACTTTTGTCTATACCCACCAACACACTCTTGTAGGGCATCTTTTTGTTTGAAGGAATCAACTCCACAACCCAGTTACCATTGCTCTCCTTAAGCCGTGCAGAGTAACTGTAACTACTTGTCTGCGTGCCAAGTGATGTTAGAAAACCTATCGGATTTTCTACAAGATCTGTATCTGAAGTGTCGTTGGGAAAGATTGTAAGCTCATCAATTTCGGTGCTGAGAATCCATTTAGACTTACCGTCACAAAATAGCTCCAGTTGCGGATTAACCATCTTAAAAGCGTTCCCCTGAGCCTGAACTGTACCCGCAAAGTCTGCCAGCAGCTCCCCTTGTGCAGATTTGGCACTCATATTAAAAGTAACCTCTATTGCAGAGTGCTGCTTGATTGCCGCTCTCATTTTTGAGAGCAGATCTGTTGTTGTAGGAGCATCCTTGGCTACAGACGAAACATTATAGATTGAAAAATCTGCACCCTGCCCAAAAGCGGCCAAGGTGAAGAGCATTACAAATAAACTTAGGAAATACCTCATATTAATCCA
>Ga0209417_1004575_pt1 | contig 16339 bp, 9 predicted proteins | sample RifGroF2_FD_184002 | JGI IMG/M metagenome (GOLD analysis project Ga0209417, IMG submission 184002) | Groundwater microbial communities from Rifle, Colorado, USA - Groundwater F2 (SPAdes) (version 2) | ecosystem: Environmental > Aquatic > Deep subsurface > Groundwater | place: Rifle, Colorado... | reverse complement strand
CCTCTTGCTATGTTCCCTTCCCTGCTGCCGATTGGCAAGTTTAGTAAGGAGAGGGGAAGGGCTTGCCCGCCGTTTTCTTTGGCGGGGGGAGGTTAAAAACTATATTTCAAATTTAATTGGGGGTAATATACGGTTTTAAAACCAGTGTTATACCTTTCAATGCTGGTGTGCATCTTAAGTCTGCTGTTATAACCTTGTGCAGACCATGCTGCATCTATTGCACTAATAATATGATTTACAACCACAACTATCACAGCTTTAGAGGCAACATTGTAAAAATCATTTGCTTTGCCACGTTCTTCGGAATAGTAGGTGAATTTCGTTCCTCCGGTGTCAAGTTTCTGTTTAATCTGATCATACGATACCAACGACATATCTGCATCACCCCAACCTTGATAAAACTGCGGGTATTTTCCAATGAGTTCGTAATACTGCTGCTCGCCGTATTTTGGCAGACGGTGAGATAATAACTTCCCGTAACCGATCCATCTCTACCGTCTCTTCCTGCAACATCGTTTTCCAATTTATTAAGTTCAGCCCAATTCACTTGCCCGTTTTGTATAACCTTATTCTGATAATCGTTAGGATTCAGGTTCGGATTTAATTCTTGAAGATGAATTAAAGTCCATTCAGCATATCTAAGTGCTGACCAATTTTGATTTGCAAAATCCTGAAAGAAATTAGTTTGATCATTCCCTTTCTTATCATAGATAAGACCAACTGTAATTGCTGCTGCTTCAAGTGCTACAAAAATTGCCGATTTAATATAGCTCTCAGAATAGAATTCCCCTGCGCCCGGTATAACAAATGATAATGCACCTGCTAGTAAAGGAGATTTTTTATTTTCAATAACATTTTGGGGTTCATCCTTAGAAATCTTTTCCGATCTGTCAAAAGAAATTCTCGAATCCAGATTCAGCAAACCGGATAGGTTAGACTGCCCGCTGACAACTGACAACTGGCAACAAACAACCAATAATAAAATTATCTTCTTCATCACATCACCCAAAATAATTAGAGACTAAAATCGAAAAGTATTCCGCCATAGAAACTCCATTCTCTGCCGTAAGTAACATTTTCGCCTAAGATAGTTCTTGAAAATCTATCGAACGAATAAGCCGCATTGAAAAACAAACTTGTCGGGAACAGATAAAAAGAATTCATTCTAATTCTTATTTCTGCACCGGCACCCTTCTTAAAATTATTTAGCGATGGGAATTCTCCGGTCCATGCATTTCCAAAATCTCCGTAAACCGATAAGTAAATTTTATCAACGTACAAATGTCCGATACGGGTATCAATGTTTTTGAAAAGAGGAAAGCGGTAGGTTAGATTTACCCATCCGACTTTATTACCGCTGACAGCATAGAAGGGATAACTCTTCATACCAATTAATCCGCCGAGATAAAAATCAAAGAAGTCCGGGACAGCTTTGCCGAGAATTGAACCTGCACGGAATTGTGCTGTTAGTGTTTGCCCGGAACCTAAAGCAAAATATTCTTTCCAATTCAATTCAAGACGGTGAAAATTAAAATCATTGTAAAGCGGCTCGAGAAACCCATCAACTACGGTGTAGTTATTTTCGTTATTAAAACGGTTGAACTCATAATTATATTGAAATTCTACTTTTCTCCCGACCGGATTAATATCAGAATCAACCTGCGGAATCATTACCTCGTGCGAAAATTTAATTTGAATATTTCTGCCGATATAGTACTTGTCATCGCTTGCCGGATATAAAGTATTTCCGCTTTCGGGTAAAATAAAACTGCTTAGGGTCGAAACGTACTGGCTGAAAATAAACCGCGCTTCAATATTATTCCCTTCCGAAAAAATTTTGTGTTTCGCCACGAAATCAAATTCTAATAAATTATAAGTAACCTCAGCGGGGATGTTATAATCAATCCTCGGCGGAATAAAAGTAGAATCTATTCCGAAAGGAATATCAATTTTGTTCTTACGGCTGATGCTGTAAAGTTCAATACCGATCTGGGGTTTAAATCCCAAATTATAAAACAACGGAATTTTATTTCTGTACTCGAATTGTAAGAACAGGTCGCGTTCCATTCTTCTGTTCAATGATGCACTTCCAAAGATGGAGAAACGGTTTAGCACATCGCTTGATGCAACATAAACACCGGGTTTGATTCTATCTAATACGGAATTTGATGTGTTGTAATTATCGAACCTAATGAAAGGCAATATGCTTATCTTCGAAAAGAATCCGGAATATTTCTCCGGCGTGTAATCGGCTAATTTTTGGTCGTCAAAATTTCTTAAAGCGTTGGTATTAAATTTAGCCAAATCCCCGTTCGGTTTATCTTCACCCAACGGCGGGTTACCGATCCATTCATATTTATTAGTAGGATCAATTTTCCCATCATCATTCTTAGGTAAGAAAAATATTTTGTAACCATCGGCAACGTATCCGGCATATACAAGATCTCCGTCATTGTTAACTGCAGGCATAAATGCCCCGCCCGTTACATTCGTTATCTGTTTTTTGTCTCCCGATGATAAATCAAGCGAGTAAATATTGAAGATTCCGGACTCATCACTTGAGTAATATAATTTACCGTTTTTGGTCTGGAATGGATTTCGGTCATCCGAATTTGAATTGGTTATGAGTTGATAATTTGAGGCGTCCGAATTAATCCGGGCAACATCGCGGTTATCACTATATGAAAAATCAAAAAGAATGAATGAATCATCAATTGAAAATTTAGGATTAAAAAGCTGCTCTCCTTTATCAAAAAAAGTAAGCCGCTTAAAGTTTTTTCCTTCTATATCAACAGTTCCAAGATTTACAGTTCCATCGTTCTGATAAATAAAAACAATTTTTTTGCCGTCATTTGAAACAGAAGGATTGTTTGCACGAAGTCCAAACGTTAAGCGGGTTTCTTTGCTTTTATCGAGATCATAAATATATAGATCGTGAATATTAACGAGACGGGGATTACTATCGCTCAACTTCGAGTAAACAATTTTATTCGCTCCGGGAATAACACTAACATTGGAGCGGATCTGCGAGGTAATTTCTTTTTCCTCTTTTGTTTTAAGATCAAGCATATACAATGAGGATAAGCCGAAATAGTCGTTCGTTTTATTGGAGATGTAAAATATTTTTGAACCATCGTTGGAAAAGATCGGGTAGAAATTTCCGAATCCTTCTTTGCAGATCATATCACCGGCAACTTGATTTTTCTCAACTCCGGCAATCCTTTTTTTGTAATCGGCTTTTAAGAACTTACTCCACTCATCATAAATTTCATTTCCACCCTTGCCAAGTACATCTTCGAACGCAGCATCAATAGTAAAGTTTGTCAGCTTGGAAAGTTTATCATTAATCTCACGGAGTTTATCCTCGCCATATTTTTGTGCAATATATCTTACAAGTGCAAAACCGGCATTATAAACCGATTCATTCCCAAGACTGGTTTTATCGAAGACGCCCATCTGGTTCCATGTTAGCATTTTATCGCTCAAAGCATAGCTGCGCAGGATCATATCGCGGTGGGTATCCCAATTATCATAATTAAATTCTTTGCGCATGTATTGTGCAGTTCCCTCTGCAAACCAAGCCGGAACATTTATTCCCGGGATCGGATATGATGCAATAAAATTTGGGAACCCGAATAAAATATCCGGGCGGCGTTTATCTTCGTAATTCATGAATTGAAGATAGAGTACGGGAAATGTCTGCGACAGTTTCATCGAAGCTTGAATCTGAACCATGTGTGTAAACTCGTGTGAGATTACATTGCGAAGCCAATTGTGCGTACCGCGAAGATCAAAATCGAGTGATGACGACCAGATCTCAATTTTGTTATCGAAGAAATAAGTTGCGCCGTTCGAATAATCATCAATATCTTTAATTACAAAATCAATTACATCCGGTTCATATTGATAAAGAGAAGTTATCGGACCCCAGATTTCATCGGCAATTTTTGCAACAGTTTTAGCGGTGCGTTCGGCTTCTTCATGATAATGTACTCTAACGTGTTTGCCTTTGATAGTTAACCAGTTAAAGTCGGGATTATAATCATTGAACTGAGCAGTAACACTGCCGGCAAAAATTAGGAACGGTATTAGGAATATTTTTTTCATCAAATATTATTTTACTACTGCAATTTTTATGATTTTGTTTGCTGAATTTCCGGCACTACCTTTTACTTCGAGATAAGCATAATAAACACCGCTCTGGATTTTAGTAACATCCCAAACAGTTTCGTTATCAAATCCGCCTCTCGCTTTATCATTAAGTTCCGCAACCAATTCTCCGGCAAGATCAATAATTTTTATTTTTACATCGGAATCTTCCGAAACGTAATAACGAATATTTGTCGAACTGCCGTAAACAGGATTAGGCCAGTTGTAAGCTTTATTCACCGGGAAGAAATCAGTAACCTGCTGCGAGAATGAGGGCACATCAACAAAAGAGGAATTAACTGCATCTCCGTATTCCCCATTCCAATATGATTTTCCTTGTGTGGGTGAAAGATTCCAAACATATAACCGGTTTGTTTCATCAATTAAAGCAAGATAAGGTTTGTAGGTCGGAAGAGGTCCCGCAGTTGGTAATTCTTCAGCAATCAATATAGGCGTTGTAGAAATTTTTGCACCGCTGGATACCGGAAATCCCTCAGCAAGTTTTCCCGTGATTGGACTAATTGCAATGATACTGCCTTTATCTGTAAATCCAATTACTTCTGAAAATCCGTCACGGTCTAAATCAACAGCTAAAGGTGTTCCTATAAAATTTTCGCCCTGTGAAATTGTAAACGGAAAATTCTTAGCTGTAATACCTTCATAATTATAAGCTTCAATAGAGTTGCCTTTGGAAACTAAAATATAATTTTGTCCGTCGCTAAAAAGATCTGAAACCGCGAATGAGTTTATTGTAACACCAGATTTGATTGCGAAAGAAGATATTATATTTCCGGAACTCGCAATAATAAATTTATTATCCTTCATAAGAACGACAGAAACATAATTTCCGTTTTTATCTTTTGTAAGGATAGATTTTAATGCATATCCGTAATTATTAAGTTGAAGCGTTTTAGGAGTTGAAGAGTATTCAAATAAACTACCCGAACCCAGCATTGTATAGAAGGAATTATCAGCTCCAAAGTTTGTTATCTCATAATCTGATTCAAATATTGAGTGTGCATTAATGTCAAAGCTATTCAAGTTAAGCAAGACATCTAATGGAATTAAATATGCACGGGCATTAGGTATCCAAAGTCCCATAAGAACAGACGGCACACCGGTTTTTTTTATGTCAATGCTTAACGCTGTAATTCTTTGACAGGTACAATCAAGTGTTTTTAGTTTTTCATCTTGTGAATCTTTCTGGTAGATATTTAACAGAGTTCCCTTTCCGCCTATTACATATTCAGTTGAATTGTAATCAAAGATGATTGGTTGAATATCAGAAAAGTCCGGGATGGATTTTAAGAGAGTACCGTTCAGATCATACTTAAGCAGAGTTGAATTTTCAATAACATAAATAAAATTTTGAAAATTATAGCTGCGGGCTGAAAGAAAAATCTTATTCTGCCCGATGTTCAATTTTGTAGAAGTAACAAGTTTTATATTCTCGCTGTTATAGTTTATATCAAATCTCATCTTATTTGAAATAGCAGAAAAATTATCCATCGTGATCAAACTGTTAGAACCGCTATTACTTTTAGTGCTGGGTTTTGTATCCTGCGCAAATCTGTTCTTATAAAGCTTCGCTTTATTGCCGGCATACCAAAAATCTTCGTAAGTCCCCTCTCCAATAAATGTTCCGAAAGGTGATTCATACCGTTTGCCTATATCAAATATTCCATCTGCTTCTTCAACATAAACGCCTCTTGCATTTGGATCGGCATTAATTTTATTCCCGGCAATTTTTTCGTTTATTATTTTCTCATCAATGTGCCAAATAACAATTCCGTTTCCGGGAACGGCGGCATCGTATTCATCAACATCAATTACAACTCCGCCGGAAATTGTATCCGGAATTACGATGAATAAGCCGCTTGTATCTTTAAAAACTTCTTTTGTAAAAGTGGTATCATTTCTACGGTAAGTAATTATTAAGTTATCTTTTTTTGCATCCTGTTGTCTATTCTCAACTAAAAAGTATTCCGATGAATTAATCGGTATCTTAAGCAAAGTGGTGTCTTGTATCAAAGCCGTTAGTCTTGCTGCAACACTTGGATGAGAATTATTGATGCTTAGTGTTACCGGTTGTTCCCAACCTAAAAATATTTTCTCCCATGCCGAAGGTTCAGGTGGAAACATTCCATTGTTTGCACTGATCGCCTGCCCGTCCATTAAACCAAATTTCCCGATAGCACTTAGCCCGGTTTCAGTATCAAACAAATCAGGCAGACCAATATAGTTACCGATGTTGTTTACCAGCTCACCGTTAATTGTAATTTCCTGTAATATTTTCGAATTATCAATCGCTGTTAATTCTCTCGATTCTGTTTCGGGAAGAATTATCGAATTAATGATCTTTCCGCTTCGTGTTGAAATACCTTCAAACTGATCTCCATAAACCTTTTTGAAAGTGTTTAGCCCTAAATAAAGTGAGGGCATATTACGATCAATCGAAAATATCCCAAGGTCTAAACCACTGCTAACACCGGCGTGAAATATCATAAAAAGATTATAGTCTGAGAAATTAATGTCAGTATTTCTTTCGTCGGCGAGTTTCCAAACTTCACTTGCAAAATTTGCAAGGGGTGTAAAATCTTTTGATTGATATTGCGGGACATAATCCCGCATTGTTTTAGTAACAGTAATTACTTCCGGTAAGACTTTATAAGTTAAATTTAATTTACCCCTGGAAATTTTTTGATAATAATTTTTTGCAAAAAGAAGGTGATCGGAAAAATAATTTGCATTGTGCGGAAGAGGATCTAAAATTGTGTCGCCATACGCCTGAGTATAATTAGAACCAAATTTTCCAGTGCCGATTGTAGCATCGTACTTATCTTCCTGGAAATCAACCATAACAGCAAGAATTTTTATCGTATCATTTACTAATGCAGAACTGTTGCGATTAAAATCCTGGTTATACAGTTTTAAAAAAGATTGGGCAGATAAACCTGCCTGTCCGGCAGGCAGACTGCCCAATCCTATTAATAATGAAGAGACAAGAAATAATTTCTTCATTTCGGATTAAATACCGCGAGGGAATCCCAATGTGGTCTTTGTCTGCGATCCCCATCCAACAGACAAAGTGAAACGCAGAGTGTTTGATAAAGGATGATTTTCACTTCCTTTAAATACGTCTGTGGTTATGTAACTGAAATCGAATCCATACAAATCGTAACGAATGCCTGCACCAAGAGTCACAAATTTTCTATTACCGTGATCGGGATCTTCATAAAAGTAACCTGCACGTAATGCAAACTGAAAACCTTCTTCAATATTACCATACCAATATTCCAATCCCATGGAAGTAACAATATCCTTCATTACTTCACTGAAAGGTCTATCTGTCCAAGATGTGAAAATAGCTTTGTAAAAATCGGGGCGTTTTCCCGAACTATCGGCAACACCGATTAAAAGTTTACTAAAATCTACTGTGTAAGTAAGAGAATTAAATTCATCTTGAAAAATTCTTGCGGCTAACCCCACACGTAAATTTGTTGGTATCGGATCCGCCTGGGCTTGATCAATGTAATATATCTTAGGCCCGAGATTACTTAAGTTCATACCAAGACTAAATTGATTTCCAAGATCACCTAAAAGCGGTACTTCAAAATGTTCCGGACGCCACATTGCAGCGACATCAAAACTTACGGAAGTAGCAACACCTTGCCCCTGTTCCGCTTCAGTTGCTTTATCCGCCAAGCGGCTGTGAATCAATCTGAAATTTAATCCAAGCCCCCAATCACTGCTTAATTTAGTTGCGTAGCCCAAAGTTAATGCAGCATCGAAAGAACGAAATGTTCCTATTGGCGTTGGGTCATTCGAGCTTGTTCTAACAAATTCGCCAAAGTTCATATATGTTACACTTGCAGTTACGCTGCCGTTAAGATCTTCAATATATTGACGATACGTCGCATAGTCATAAAAAAGGTCAAGATTAAATGCCGGTAGCCAATTGCTATGAGTAAAGCTGAATTCAGAACCGGTTAAGAATGCAATGCCTGCCGGATTCCAAAATATTGCAGCCGAGTTATCTGCCAGTCCGGAACCCGATTCACCAATACCGCCGGCTCTTGAATCCGGAGCTAAAAGCAAGAATGGAACTGCTGCTTCACCTTGAGCAGAAATCTTGTTAAACGACATTATCAATGCACACACAATTAAAAGCATCGATATTTTTTTCATTTGTACTACCTCCAAAAAAAGATATTTTTTCTATTTGTTATGATATATTTTATCTAATTACTGCCAATTTTCCAAGTACATTATCTTTGTACTGACCATCAACCGATTCAACAATTAGTTTGTAAAGATAGGTACCGTTTGCAATCTGATTTTCATCCGCATCCCGTCCATCCCAATCAATCCGAACAAATTTATCAAGTACATTTGATTGCTCTATTTGCTTAATCATCCTTCCCGTAATAGTATAAATTTTTATTTTTACATCTATAGCACTTACAACATTATGCTGGAAAGTAAAAGTGGTATTTGATGAAAACGGATTAGGATAGTTTACGATATCACGCAGAACAATTCCTTTATCGCTTGATACAACAGAGAAGCTGGCTTCCTGAGACGAGGAATTGTTAAATACATCCCATGCTTTAACTTTTATTTTGTAATCGCCTGATGTCATCCCGGTAAATTTATATTTGATTAATCCTGATTTACCACCTGAATTCAAATCGCCGATGAAACTATTTGTAAGATCAATCGGATTGGTTTCATCATCGTTTAAAATTGCTTCCAGTTTATGACCGATTCCAGTTCCTGTTGTGTTTAATCCTGTTTGATCCGAAAGTTTTACTATTAATGTAAAATCCGGATTAACCAGATACGAACTTTCATTATTGATATCGTCAAAATAGATAGCAACTTCGGGTCCTTTTCCATCATCAACTGCATCCGGATTTGTACCGCCTACAACAACATTTGTAGAATAACCGACACCGTCGGTTGTAGTGTTGTTAATGTATGCTACAACTTTTCCATTTTTATTTTCATAGGAAATATCTTTCGGTACTACAAATTCCGTTTGAAACTCGCCGTTTGTAACTGAAGTTCTTCCGCGAAATATCAAACCGCCCTGCATCGTTACGGAATAATTCATTTCTTTTAAATCAAGGGAACGTTCGGAATCATACATACTTATAATTGCTTCACCGTTATACTGTGCCAATGTTCCGTTAGGATTTCTAACCGTACCTTTTATTTTGACAGGGCTCAATGCACTTATCTGCACAGCAGATTGCAATGATTTTCCATTAATTGAATCTATAGATGTTGGATTAAGAGGTTCATCCAAACGTAAAGCCGGATCACCAAAGAGATGAAATTTTTCATCGTTATCATCGGTCAGAAATTGTTTTGCCAACAAATAAGCTTTGCCTATCCTGATTGGAAGATTTCCTGTCTCCCTTGTCTGGAAAAGTCTGCTGTATAGTGAATCATTTATAGCAGCATTTGCAACCGAGAAAACTACCCTTGACGCTGAAAAAGCAGCTATCGCACCCCCACTCATTTTCATTAATATTTCTGTTGAACTCTCCTCGTTAGGGTCGTCATACTTTCCAAAATCGCAAGTGGCTGCTGTTAAGAAAAAATAATTTTGATTTTGCAATTGTGGTATTGTAGCTGTTCTTTCAAAAACACTTTCATGAGCCCACACGCCGGGGTTGCCGTGTCCCACGTAGTTTATAACTAATGTACCGCTATTAATAGCATTTATAACTGCTTTATTAACGTCCGGTTTCCTTCTGCCTAAACCCGTAAAAACTGTAGGATAAGCTGCCAAATAGATTTTATCAAGATCGAAATATTTTGGAATTCTTTTATTAGCTAAATTTTCAGATTGTGATGTGTGTAGACTTCCATCATCGTATCCGACTTCCTGAGGTCCGTCATCTGCGACAAGCGTAATATTATTCCTCCATAATCCTTTTTCCAGTCCCGTTTCATACTTTATTATTTTGCTAATTACAGTATCAGCTTCAGCGGCTGTTTGAATATTTAATCTCCCGATAGCAACATCAATTCGTTTATCATTACCCGATACTCGTGCATAATAATCATCTGTAGGATAAGATAATATTTCATTTAAAGATTCCACAGTTTCATATAATGGTACAAAATTCTTATTCTTTTTTTCTTGATTGAGATAATCATAATCACCATCGCCAAAAAGTAAAACGTAAGATGGTTTTACCAGCCAGTTATCATAAGCAAATTTGAGAAAGTCTCTTATTGCTGTCGGATCAAGAGAGCCGCCTGAAAATTCGTTTATTATTTCATCAACATAAAATATTTGTGTAGATAATTTATAAGGCGATTGATTTGATCTATAAGCAACATATCTTTCTGCTTGAGTTTTAAAATCTTTAGCAGTTATAATAATCATCTCACTGCCGGCAAGATTGCCGCGAATGTTAGAGTTGGTAATCTTTACTCCGTTTGTTGGAGTTTTATATGCCTCAGGAGTTACAGCAAGATACCTGCTGACTTTACCCTGAGTTTCAGCAGACTGAAATTTAAATTGCCCGCCGCTTATTACCGCACTGTCTATATTTTTCACATTTGCAAAATCAGTAACATCAAAGGTCTGTATAGAACTGCTGGAGAAATTACTAAGTGTATATTCTATTGCAGCAGTAGTATCTTTTGAAAATAATAAGAGGTAATCTGAAAAAGATTTTAGTTGTTTTTGATATACAATTTCAAAATAATCTATGTATAAGCTTGCGTTCGATGATGATGTGTTAATCGAAAATTTTAGATTGCTTCTTTCATCGGTTAATTGCCCGCCATAAAGTACAGATCCAACTTTTTCGATACCAAATATAAACCTATAAGTTCCAAATACGTTAGCGGAATAAATGAGGGTACCACTTTCTTCAATATTAAAAGGAAAGGCAGCGGTGGACGCATTTGCGACACGGAAATTATATTTTATAACACTTGCAGGGACAATACCATTTAGAGTAGTAAGATAAGTTTTGCTTTTAGTAGTATTGTCAAGCTGATCACCAAAATAATCTCTTCCGCTCTTGCCGATATTAACGCTGTCTTTATCAAGACTCTTAAATGCTAATGTTGTAGTTTGCTGGTATGCACCGGAAACATTCAAAGATTGTTTATTTGAAATACGCTTTCCGTTAGTGCCGCCGTAAGTAAGCCAGTAATAATTTTTCTTAGAATAAGGTTGTTTAATTCTCATAATCTTTTGTGCGGACGAACGATATTCCCAAAATTCCTGAGGTCTTCCGTAAAAAATTATATAATCGCCGGTATCAAATCTTCCGTCATCTTCTCCAACTACTGTAATTGCGTTTTCAATCAGACCTTGATTATTAGATTTACTTAAATCTTCCGTAAGCGGGTAGCCGCCGTTATTATAAATCTTTATTGTTCTTGGATTAAAATCGGCCGCACTAACATCAATACCAAGTGCTTGTAAAAATGTTCTATCTATTTTATATATGCCTTCATCGGGGGCTTCAAACCGGAACCAATCACCTGCAGCTAAAACAGAAGCCGATGTTTTGAGTAATTTTTTCCCGGCTATTCCCCAGTTCTTAGCTGTTTCCCAATTTAGAACAATGGATTGAAAAGTATTATCTTCAATTAATTCTCTGTTGGAAGGAGAGGAAGCGTATGAAATTTTTATAACAATTTTTTTGTAAATCTTAATAACATTCGAAGATACATCAAAAATAACAGGATGAATTTTAATGGACTGCACCGGTAGGTTTCTGACTAACCCAAACTCGCTAAATGCAACAATATCCGGAGCGGTGAAACTTGAATATGCTTCACTCACAATATAATTCACCGCGGAAGAAAGTGAATCCTTTGGTAATTGAGGGACCGGAACATATCGCCCGTTTAACGTAGAATAATCCGCCCCGAGAATTTGAATAGTATTACCAAATTCCGAGGGAACTCCGATATTGATTTCTCTAACCGGAATTTGTGGAAATCCGGATTCGGTAATATTCTCAACATATCCGCCAAGCAGGTTTAATTTTATAAACGAATTGCCTGAAGCGGAAATTGTAAGTGTGTCTTTAAAGATAGGGCGATATTCAATTATGATGGAAGACTTATCGGAAGATAAGATTTTTAAATCCTGTGCATTAGCAACCAGATTTAAAACAAAAAAGAGAATAACTAATAAGAATTTGTATTTCATCGCTCTGCTGAATGATTTAATAATATTTTCAAAATTTTTTTTCAGTATAGGAATTCAAAGCGGTATACAAACTCTATATAGTTTTTCTCCAAATTTTCTGGGCAAAATTTAGGTAACATATATCACGATGTCAAGTCAAAACAATGTTACATAAAATTATATCACAATTCATATATGAGTTTGTCCCTCTACAAAACAAGACAGAATAATTAAAAAGTAATTTGCAATTCTCATAACCCGAGCAGAACTTTATTCATTTTCATAGCATTAAGACAAAAGCCGATATGATCTTCCAAAGCATTACCTAAAGCTTCGGCACCTTTCGTAATGTCGCCGCGGTTAACAGCACGGGCAAATGCTTTATCTTTCATTTTCTTGATAACCGATTTCACTTCAACTTCATCAATTGATCTGCTCGGTCTAACATAAGTAACAGCGGTAATAAATCCGGCTAATTCATCGCAGGCAAAAAGTGTTTTGCGTAGGAGAGTGTCTCGCGGAATGTTTGTATAATCCGCGTGAGACATTATTGCATTTCTGAATTCTTCATCGAATCCTTTCTCTTTTAATATTTCCGATCCTTTATACGGATGTTGTTCTGCGGTTGGAAACATTTCATAATCAAAATCGTGCAGCAGTGCAACGCAGCTCCAATATTCTATATCTTCACCAAATTTTTCTGCGTAAGCTTTAACACAAGTTTCTACTGCATAGGCATGTTTTAATAAACTATCGCTCTTAGTATATTCTTGAAGAATAGTTAAGCAATAATTTCTGTCTCTCATAATATCGGAACTCATTTTCGCTCCTTCTATTTTGATTGCGGATTAAATGAAGGACAATCATCTGCCAAAACACAATCGTGGCATTTTGGTTTTCTAGCATAACAAACATTTCTTCCATGTGTCGCCAGCCAGTGCGATGCATTAATCCAATAACTTTCAGGCAATAATTCTTTTAAACGGAATTCTATTTTTTCCGGATCATTCGATTCTATAAACCCGAGTAAGTTTGATAATCTCTTAACATGAGTATCAACCGCAATTGCAGGAATACCGAATGCATTACCGGCAACAACCGATGCTGTCTTTCTGCCTACACCAGATAATTTTGTTAACTCATCAAAATCTTTAGGTACTTTACCATTGTAATTTTCAATAAGCTGTGCGCAGCAATTACGAATACTTTTTGCCTTCTGCCTGTAAAATCCTGTGGAGAAAATATCCTTCTCAAGTTCTTTTGCCGACACTCTTAAATAATCCTCCGGCTTTTTATATTTCTTAAAAAGTTTCAATGTTACAATATTTACACGTTCGTCTGTACACTGTGCCGATAAAATTGTAGAGATCAATAATTCAAATGCAGACGTATATTCTAGCGCTGGGCGTACCGCCGGATACTCTTTAGAAAGAATATCAAATATTTTTTTTGCACGAGATCTATCTTTTTTATCAACCATCGCTTAAAAATCTCTTGTCTTTAATTCGCAATCTTTCTACAGGTTCATTATCAATAATATGTTTCTGAATTATTTCTTCCACATCTTCATGTCTCACTCCGCCATACCAAATTTGTTCAGGATAAATAACTATTGTTGGACCGAACTCGCACGCATCCAAACATCCGGAGCTATTTGCGCGAACTTTAGTATTGAGCCCAAGCTCTTTTAATCTCTTTTTAAATAATTCACGGATTTCAATCGAACCTTTTTCCGCACAACACCCTTTGGGATGCCCCGCTTCTCTTTTATTTTCGCAGATAAAAATATGTTTTTCAAATCTGGACATGTGACTTCATAAAAATATTTTACAAAAAAGGGAAATAATAATTTCCCTGTAGTAGCGCGTACGGGGTCTCCCAAGGGGATTCCTTCGGAAGAATCCGTGATCTCTATAATCACTAACATAATAAAATTAGTAGCGCGTACGGGGGTCGAACCCGTGATCTCCGCCTTGAGAGGGCGGCGTCCTAGACCACTAGACGAACGCGCCATTTTTTAACTGACTAAAAATAATTCACTATCTATTATATAAGCAAATCTTACACGGAATTAAAAAAATCGAATTCAAAATCATCAATGAAGATATATTCAGATGTTATTTTTTTCTTAAGAATAATTCCTCGTATGTGAATAAAATTTTATCATGATTCTGAGAAGTTATTTCAATCATAACAATATTATCTCTTGTTACAATATTTGCCGGGATGAATTTCAAGTAGTTATTATAAAAGTCTAACCTTGTCAGCACTTTTGTACCATTCAATATCTTACCTAATCCTTTCCTTGAATCCATATTGAGGCGGTTGTATTCATAATAATAGTCATTTGCGTGCAAATCTAAGGTAATAAAAGTTTTAGTCGGAAACTGAAATTGCAATCCTCGTGCAAAGAGATTTAAGGTCGGATCAAGAAGAATGACCGAGTTTTTATTAGAATTATCTTCTTTTATGATAGTTGATATTCTTTTAATCATATCATCTTGATATTTTATTCTAGATGATGCCATCAAATATGAAGAGAATGTTCTATCCTGCCATGTTTCAAAAAGGTTTCTATTCCTTTTTTCAGGCGTCAACATACTTTCTACCGATGGTTCTCTGTATGGAATAAAAATAAAAAATAATATTTGAAGAACTATTACGCTCCAGCAAACCCATTCTTTAATAATATCCTTTTTTAACAACAATTCTGCTAAGGTATATAACGGTATAATTGATATTAAAAAATAACCTTTGTTATAATGGAAAAAAGTAAAGACAAGAAACGATGGTATAAACCATAATGCTAAAAGCAACATTAAATCTCTATCATCACGGCTAAAAGAAATATTTAATGATTTTTTCCTTAAAGGTATGAACAGGAAAATAAAAATTATTGGTACAAAAACATAAAAGCAGTAAGAAGAAAACTGATATATATTTTGAAGTAACGAAATACTGGGTAAGGGACTATTAACTTTGTACAATTCAAAATATTCCTTAATTCCTCCCGCTGTTTGTGACATCAATAAAAACCAGGCTAACCCTATTAATAAACCTACAAAATGAGAACCAATAAATTTAGGAATTGAAATTTCTCCGCTTCTAAATTTCTTAATCCATAAAAATAAATACACCGGAATAATCAATACAGCTGAAGATTGACGCAGTCCTGATAACAATGCTACTAAAATTGGTAGAGTGTAGATTGTTTTTGATTTTAATCCCATAAAACCAAACCATGGGGTTGAAAGCAATTAAGAGAGTGATAATTAAAGCATGTTGCTCTGACATCCATTTTTTTAATAATACAAAACTAAGTAAAACTCCGAACGAAGAATATAATGCGCTTAATATTATCATTGTTTGATGAACATCCTTAAATATTGGAGTTAAGAATGAAATCAATTTGACGTGCAGAAAATAACCCGGGAGATGAGGACGGGTATTTTGTAAAGAATAGGATATAGATCCAAATGCAACACCAACTGTATCTGCATCGAAAAAATTATTTTCGGAAAATAAATATCTAGATAGAAATGTGATGGCAAAGATCAATGCAAATATTATATAATTACGCCGAACATTTTTATCGGTTTGGTTAGGCACTAAATTAATTCCAAATTAATATTATAGTTGAGATTCTTCTAAGTATTTCTTTATTTCTTTCATATCATTATCACTGATAATGTAATCAGCAGCATCTATATTCTCTCTACTTTGATCAGCAGTTCTTGCACCAACAATGGCTGAAGTTATTGCCGGATTCTTTAATACCCATGCAATAGCAAGTTGCCCTACTGTCTTACCGGATTTTTTTGCAATAGGTCTTAATTTTTCAACAAGTGAAAGTGCTTTAGTTAAAACCGGTTCATTGAAAAAGAAATTTTTTCTTCTCCAGTCGTCTTCAGCTAATTTATTAATATCAAATTTTCCGCTAAGAAGTCCGGCTTGCATTGGGCTGTATGCCACAACTCCAATATTATTCTTTAGACAATATGGAAGAACAGATTCCTC